>Ga0187894_10004802_pt1 | contig 14210 bp, 17 predicted proteins | sample GBC1701081metaG_FD_136650 | JGI IMG/M metagenome (GOLD analysis project Ga0187894, IMG submission 136650) | White microbial mat communities from a lava cave in the Kipuka Kanohina Cave System on the Island of Hawaii, USA - GBC170108-1 metaG ...
GGTCGGTTTTCAAGTCAGACGTATTGAATCTCATGCCGCCAGACTATCATTGCCGCAAAGGCGCAGCAATTGTTGTAAAATCAACAAGTTGTATGAATTGGCGCCATCGCAACAACTCTATTAGATACCCGCGGAGGAGATCATATAAGCCACGTCGGAAGCGCCCCTCCTCAACTTCTCGAAGCAGATCACAATTGGTTGCGGCGACAAGGCGTATATCTACCTTGATCGCCCCCGCCATTCCTATTCGCTTGAACTCACGTTCCTGCAGGATGCGTGATAGCGTCGCCTGACTCTGCCGGGTCAGAACGCTGATCTCATCGAGAAACAGCGTTCCCTCATTCGCGCTATCGAATCGACGAAGCTTTCGAGCGGAGGCCCTGGTGAAGCCCCCTTTTTCGTGTCCGAACAACTCCCTCTCGATCAAATCGGAATCGATCCTCGCGCAGTTGAAGGCCACGATAGGCCTTCCTCTTCGCCTACAGGTATTGTGTATGCCTGGCGCAACGAGTTCTTTGCCTGTGCCCGGCTCGCCGACAATCAGGACGCTCAGTCGGACGGGAGCAAGGGCAGCCGTAGCAGTTTCTTCCTGCTCATGCAGTTTTTCTCTTCCTGGGCTTTCTGGAGCTAGCTTTTTCAGTTTTGGCGAGTTCAGGGTAATGGCGCTCAAAGACGCGCCTGCGCGCTTCCGGTAGCGAGGCCAGCAACTCAGCCTCCGTCACTCCGTGGCTGGTAAAAATATCGGCGATCCGGTCACACAACTTGCGGAATCGCGCCTGCTCCGGGATCAGCAGCAAACCCGCGCCCAGTCGCAGCACAGCCATCGGCGCGCCGGTCTCCAGTTTCAGAGCGTCTCGGTATCTCTTCGGGACGGTCACTTGCCCCTTCTCACCCATCTGGGTGGTAGTCACGAATTCAACAGGCATCATCGCTTCTACTGACATAGGTCGCGCCTCTACTGGTAAAATCAATATAGGATCATTTACGATAAATTTCGGACTAACGTAGGAATATCCTATTGAGAGTGACACTGGGCGATCCTCCGACGGTGATCACGAGCGACTCAGCGCCGCGAAGCCGTCGTCGCTCGCCATCGCGCCCTGGCCCATTAGCATACGAAGCCGTGGGATCGCGGCGATGTTTTGACGGCGCTCGGCTGGATAGCCGGCATTGCTCTGGGGTTGATCGCGCTCAGTGAACTGCTCGGTAAGGAAACCGTGCGCAGAAAATTTCTTGCTGAAGCCGGAGAAGAATAAATCGAGTGAAAGCCTCTCGATGTCATCGCCCGTCTCCGGCGCCGGTAGCCTCTCGCCGAGGCGGTCGATGGGCTGTTCTTAACAAGCGCCAACTAATCGCTCACATGGCTGACGGTGATGCGGTAGCGAAAACCGTGGACTGAGATTGGCGCCAGATTCGGAATTCCACTGTGCCCAATTTTGTGCCCACCCTTTGATCATCTAGCCACATTTTCATACATCCGGAGACAACTTGAGACAGTGAGCGTTCTGGAGAGGCTTGTAAGATTACTGTCTGAGTTGATTGGATTTAAGGCCGCCTTACAAGATCAAGCGGAGGCAGAAGGATTCGAACCTTCGGTAGAAGTTTTAGCCCCTACAACGGTTTAGCAAACCGCCGCCTTCAGCCACTCGGCCATGCCTCCTTAAACGAGCGCACATTGTCTCCGTAGAGGCTAAGGCTGTCAAGACGGCGCTCAACCTTTTCCGCCGCTTCTGGCGCGCCCGCGCCGATTGCCGTCCATCATCAGCGTGAACCAACGCGTAGGTCATAACATCGCAGGATCTTGAATCGCCGGCAAATCAGGAGCGCCGTTTGAACAACCGGATGAGTTTCTTGTTTGGATTTTCAACGTGTGACATCATTGCCGTACGTCAATTCAACTTGTGGGGTAAAAAACTATGCAGACCGCAACAATTGCAGAAAATCATTATTCGCTGGCTGATTTTCAGCAGAACCTGAGCGAGCTTATCAACCGGATCAGAGAGACCGGCCAACCATTGATGCTGACCGTTGACGACAAGGTTGAAGCCGTAGTGTTGGATGCCGAGAGTTATCGGATATTGATCGAAGCGCTCGATTATGCGGATGCTGTGGAAGGCATTCGACGAGGGTTGGAATCAATGAAAAATGGTGAGGGACAACCATCTGAAGAGTTTCTTGCAGAGATGCGGAGAAAATTCAATATCCCCGATAAACAATGAGCTACCGCGTCATCGTTGAAACCCCTGCCAGAATTGAGATCGAAGAGGCGCTCACTTGGATGTCGCAACACTCGCCGGAGCGGGCTGCGCTGTGGTACTTCGATCTGGAAGAGGCAATTGATAGCCTGCGGAATTTTCCCGCTCGCTGTCCGCTTGCGTCTGAAAGTCGGACATTCAAAGAAGAGATTCGGCATCTGCTTTTCGGCAAATACCGTCTTCTGTTCCGCATTGAAGACGAAACCGTTCACGTTCTCCACGTCCGCCACTCAGCCAGAAAGCCGCCCACACCGGACGACGAAACAGAAGAGCAAACGGAAGACCGGGACCTCTCCTGACTCGCTATCCATAAGCTCACGATTCAGCCCGCAATTTGCAATCTCGCGAAGCGAAGCTATACTGCGCGCGTTTCGACGCTGCGCCCAATCATTATCCGGGCGCTTCCTCCTTCATCGAAAAACCACACAACTTGCGAGGGAAAATATGATTATGCCCCTGCTGCTGCAATCAGGCGCGACACGCCTGGTAACGATTGATTACGTGGTGCTGGCGCTTTACTTCCTGGTGATCTTCGCCATCGGTTGGTATTTCTCGCGCAAAGAGCGCACGACGACGGACTATTTTCTGGCGAGCCGCGACGTGGCCTGGTGGGCCATCGGCGCGTCGCTCTTTTCGTCGAACATCGGCAGCGAGCATTTCATCGGCCTGGCGGGGTCGGGCGCCGCCACGGGGATGGCCGGAGGGCATTTCGAATGGCTGGCTTCGATCATCGTGCTGATCCTGGGGTGGGTATTCGTGCCGTTCTATCTGCGCTCGAATGTCTACACGATGCCGGAGTTTTTGGAGCGGCGGTACAACGGCGCGTGCCGAACTTACCTGGCCAGCATCTCGCTCATCGCATACGTTTTCACCAAGATCGCCGTCGCGATCTTCGCCGGAGCCATCGTGCTCAAAGAGACGCTCGGTTGGAGCATGTGGCGGAGTTCGTTCGCGCTCGTCATTGCGACGGGCGTTTATACAATCGCGGGCGGGCTGGCGGCGGTGATTTACACCGAAGTGATTCAGACCGTGATATTGATCGCGGGCGCATTGGTCTTGACGTTCATCGGTCTGGACAAGGTCGGCGGGTGGTCGGGATTGCAGGCGTCCGTGCCCGCCGATTTCTTCCACATGATGAAGCCGCCGACGGACAGCGCTTTTCCCTGGACGGGGATATTTTTCGGCGCGCCGATTCTGGGCATCTGGTACTGGTGCACCGATCAGGTCATCGTTCAACGCGTGCTGGCGGCGAAAGATGTCGGGCATGCGAAGGGCGGGACGGTCGTGGCGGGTTTCCTGAAAATCCTGCCCGTGTTTATGCTGATTGTGCCGGGAATGACCGCGCGCGCGTTATACCCGGCGGAGATGATGGCGGATTCAAACTCGGCCTTCCCGATTCTGGTCTCGCGGTTGATGCCCGCCGGGTTGCAGGGCGTGATGGTCGCGGCGATGCTGGCGGCGCTGATGTCGAGTCTGAGCGCGGTCTTCAATTCCAGCTCGACCATCTTCACGATGGATTTTTACAAGAAGATGCGCCCGGACGCTTCGGAACGCCGGTTGGTGAACGTCGGGCGCGCGACGACGGCGATTATGGTGGTTCTGGGGCTGGCCTGGATTCCGTTTATGGGCCGCATCAGCTCGCAGCTCTGGATCTATTTGCAAAGCGTCCAAGCTTACATCTCGCCGCCGATTGCCGCGGTCTTTCTGCTGGGCGTCTTCTGGAAGCGCCTCAACGGCCAGGGCGCGATCGTGTCGCTGCTGGTCGGATTCGCGCTCGGCGCAATCCGTTTCATCCTGGAAGTCGTTTATGCGGGCGCGACGCCCGGCGGCTTTCCGGGGTTTTATGTCGGGATGAACTTTCTGCATTTCGCCGCGCTGATGTTCGTCGTCTGTGCGGCGACGCTGGTGACGGTCAGCCTGTTGACGCCCGCGCCCGAAACCTCGAAGGTCAGCGGCCTGACTTTCCAGACGATCAAGGAAAAGATCGCGATGGGCGAGGTCGAATTGGCAAGCATCCAAGCATCATGGAGGGAGGCCCCGGCCGAGGAGGAGACGCCGTCGCAGCGGCGCGTCAACACCGCGTTCGCGCTGTTGCTGATCGCGACGATCATCTCGTTGTGGATTTATTTCGCCTGAGCGATGCATATCATCAGTCTCAAGCCCAACACCACGCTCGAGCGGGCGACGGTAATGTTCCGCGAGCGCTTCCGCCAATTGAGGCATGGGCGGTTGCGGCTGGCATTCGATTTCTATGTCCCATTCCGGCTCTTCAATGTAACAGTTGATGATGGGCGAAAGATTATTGATTCGCTCCTGGCCATTGACGCTTCGACCGCCAGGCTCGATCTCGTTCAGTTCGATGCGATTCCAACCGAAGACGAACGGCGTCATATTGAGAGCGAGCGCCCCTTGCCTGTTAGCGCCATCGGTGTTGACGAGCGGGAGGCGTTCAAACGTCTTGAGGAGAAAATGACGCGCTCGGTTTTTATGAAAGGGTTCTTCCGGCTGACCGGCTGGCGGGTCAGCGGAGAACCGGTTGAAGTTTTGTATATGCCTTACTGGGTTGGAGTCTATGAACGGCAGGGAAGCGGGCATCTTGAAGTCATCAACGCCTTGCAAGGGCGTTTTGAGGGAGCCAAACTGCGCGAACTGGTCGCGGAATGGTTTCAACCGCAACAGACCTGAGGAAACGAATCATCGAGATGCTTACCGTAGACGTATTGCGCGCGCAATTCATTGAACTTTACGGACGCGAGCCGCGCGTCTTCTCGGCGCCGGGCCGCGTCAACCTGATCGGCGAGCACACCGATTACAACGACGGGTTCGTGCTGCCGATGGCCATTGACCGGCGAACATTTGTCGCCGCCTCGCCGCGCGATGACAAGACGATCAGAGCCGCGTCAACAAACGAGGGCGGGCGGATCGAGTTCGAGATCGGGCGCGAATATTCAGGCGGTCACGGTTGGGGCAGGTACATTTTCGGCGTGGCCGAATGTTTGCGGCGCGACAAATTCGATCTGCGCGGCGCCGATTTGTTGGTCACAAGCGACGTGCCCATCGGCGCGGGTTTGAGTTCGTCAGCCGCGCTTGAAATCTCCGCCGGTTTCGCGCTGCTCAACGTTTCGGAGCAGCCAATTGATCTTGTGGACCTGGCGCTCGCGGCTCAACGCGCCGAGCGTCAGTTTGCCGGAACGCAATGCGGCGTTATGGATCAGTACATCGCCTGTCTGGGCATCGAAGGCCACGCCCTGATGATTGATTGCCGCAGTCTGGAATATCGCGCCGTGCCGATTGATCTTGAGAACGCCCGCATCGTCGTTTGCGACTCGATGGTCAAACATGATCTGGCGGCTGGTGAATACAACCAACGCCGCGCCGAATGCGAAGAGGGTGTCAGGAGGCTGGCCAACTACCTCCCTGATATTCGGGCCTTGCGCGATGTGGACGTTGACGATTTCAATCCTTACGCCGATGCGCTGCCAGAGACCATTCGCCGCCGCTGCAATCACGTCATCACCGAAAACGCCCGGACAATCGCCGCGGTCGAAGCTCTCGAATGCGGCGCCCTGGTTCAGTTCGGCAAACTGATGTACGCGTCGCACGAGAGCCTGCGCCTGGATTACGAGGTCAGCTGCCGCGAGCTGGATCTGCTCATCGAAATCGCCTCACGCTGCGACGGCGTCTTCGGCGCGCGTATGACCGGAGGTGGTTTCGGCGGGTGCACAGTCAATCTGGTCGCATCGGATTTCATCGAAAAATTAATCACAACAATCAGCCGGGAGTACGAAGAGAAGACCGGCGTACGTCCCGATTGTTATGTCTGCCGGGCTTCAGCCGGGGTCAGAGAAGAGCGGTAACGAGCAGCGGCCTGAACTGATAACTTTTCTGTTTGCCATCACATGGACTTGCTCGTATAATGCAATTTCTCAAGTTGGCAAGCGCAACCAGTGGCGTCATTTCAAGACTCTAAAGCTGCGCTTATACGACTCGACAATAGGCCTGAGACAGTGAAAAAATTACTACCCATAATTTTGATTTAACCGGCGGACGCGAATGAAGGTTTGCCCCAGTCACTCCAGAAAGCGTCCCGAAACAAAGAGAGTGAGCATGTCAAACCCAGCTCAGGTTTCACCGCAAAGTTCACCTGTACAAATTTCGCTCCAAAAGATTCTCCGGAAGTTTTCCACAGCCGCTCGACGAATGATGGTTATCTTAGCGATCTGCTGCGTTACTGCAGAGGTCGTCTTGGCTGATTCCGTCACCTACCAACAACTTCAACAGAGGCAGGAAACCCGTCCAAGAGTGGTCGCGGAGGCGCCGGCGGTCGTTCGCTCCGAGAATCAGGATCAGCAAGACAAGCAGAGCCAGAACCCTCCATCTCAGCCCGGACAATCACAATCCGCCGCCGCCGCGCAGGAAAGCCCGAATCATCCCGAATTCGTCCGCCTGCCCGACGGACGGATAGTTCGTTACGGCCCTGGTATCCTATGCGACGAGAACTGCGTCGAGCCCGTTACGCCGGACGCTTTCCGCGAACCCGGCCCGCGCATGTGGTGGCTCATCCCGGCCGTCTCGGGCGCGGCGCTGTGCGCCTTCCTATGCCGCGGAGGCGACGGCTCGCAACCACAACCGACGCCAACGATAATCATTCCTCCGCCGACTCCGGCCGTCACTCCGACCGCGACTCCGTCATTGCAGCCGACCCCGGACGTTCCGGAAATTCCTGAGCCGGGAACGCTGGTTTTATTCGGTCTGGGAATCGGCGCGATGGTCGCGCGGCGGCGAATGGCGGCGAGAAAAGAGAAGGACTGATATTAAATACCGCGTTTGCGAGACCTGCCGCCACCTGCAATTTGGGGGAGGGTTTCAGGGAACAGATGGGCGGCAAGGTTTACTTGCCGCGGCGTCGGCGGCCCGCCTGGCCTGCGAATTTTGATTAACGGTTGGGTTTATGCGATCAGTTACGCATATTTCCGATCTGCTAATTTTAGAAACTGATAAGTACGAGACCTCGCCGATACCGTTAATTTCATCCTGATTAACTCTTATTATCAGAGCAATTGGAATTAAGGCGCCGTTCTTCCTAACAACCCGCCATTCGGCTTTTTTGCCCAGCGTTGAGAAGCCCCGTGTGATTGTATCTTGAAAATTGAGCGGGTGCTCTCTCCCTCTCGGATCGATAACCGACACCGTCATTCGATTATCGAAGTCAACAATTTTAAGCTTATATCCGCTAACACCAGGGCAGATTAATTCAGAACCCATTTCGTCACTTTGCTGCAAATGGCAACCCCCATCCAAAATTGATGTATATACTGACGAAACACGTTGAGCATTGCTAGCAATTTCTGGGATGTGTTTACCCTTCATTCCAGTTAAGGGCAGAATCAATTCAAGCGGCCACGTTGTTATAAGAACAAGCAAGACCAGTGAAAAAGAAGTCATATTTTATTTCCTCCTTGGGTGACTTAAAGCGTTTTCGACTTCGGTGTTCAGATGTGTGCAGGTAGTTGGTAGGACAGGTTATTAACCTGTCCTACCAACTACCTGCACACGAAACTCGAAAACGCTGTATTTATCATTCGCCTAAAAGATGTTCTAAGGCTTAATTGTGAATAAAGGCTGAAATCTCTTTTTTGCAGCATCCCATGTCCACACATGATCGTACGAATATAAAGGGGGCGCAGACTCATCCTCAGGATTCAACGCCACACCTGTTATTAAGATTCGACCATCTTTGATCTCCATATCGTTGGGTAGTAAAAAATCATTCTTATTGTTATTCACATCCCAATGACTGAGCCACTGCAACAAGCGCGGTTTTCCGTTTTCTAAAACGAAAACCGCAAAATAATAAGCGCTCCCATCCACCATGTCGTATCGGAAAGAAATTACAGCTTCTTCAACCCCATCGCCTGTAAGATCTCCGTAGACCACCTGCTTTGATTCGGATGCTGGGTGCGCCACATAGAACTCATGATCATTGTCATTCTCTATCCCCTGTCCATCTTTGACTATGATCGTATTTTGTAAACAAAGGTTCCCGCTTGTTGCCGTACACCTGGTCGCGGGAGGCGTGTTATAAGTGAAGTTTAGAAAATCTACATTGCGTAAACTTGTAACCTCAGAATGCTGAGGTATAAAAGATGGTGAGGCGCTAATTATCCCTCCCCAACAAAAGATGCTAGTTAAAATACCTGCCTGGACAAACCTTCGTGTCATAACACACCTCATCTTGAAAATATTTGGCCAACGATCCAAGCATGCCCTGACATCAGCGATGTCAGGGCGTGCTTCATAAAATAACTTCCGCGCCAAATTAAGACTGCAAAGAGAGTGCCACCAACTAGCGCGGCGGATGATTGAGCGAGTAACGCTCGAAACCCGGCTCGGGGCGAATCGGCCGCGTTTACAGAGAGTTTTACAGTCTTTAAGGCGCCAAACATCAGGCGCCATCCACCCTCGCAAAATTGGAAGAAGATGTCTCGGTTGATGCGCTACTCACTTACAGCGGTTTTCACTTGCATGGGCAGGAAGAATCAACCACGGGGGACACGGGGATCACGGGGTGAAACCTGTTGGCCATCCCCGTGATCCCCGTGTCCCCCGTGGTTGATTCTTCCTGCATACTCATTCGAAAACTGCTGTAAAACGATTGCTCCGGTCGCGGAACAGCCTTATACTCCGCCGCGCCATGCGGTAAACGGCATCATTCAATCCGAAGAACAATATGATCGAGATACGGCCTATCACACTTGAGGGCCACGGCATTCGGCTGGAGCCTCTGGCTTATGAGCATCATGACGGGCTAGCCGCCGCCGCGGCTGATGGCAGGCTCTGGGAGCTATGGTTCACCGCAGTACCGGAACCGGAGCGGACGCGCGCATACATTGCCGACGCGCTCGCGGGGCAGAGGGACGGACATATGCTGCCGTGGGCGGTACGGGAGTTGTCGAACGGAGCGATTATCGGCAGCACGCGCTATCACGATATCGTAACCGCGATCGATCGCGTCGAGATCGGTTACACCTGGTACGGAAAGCGCTGGCAACGTAGCCACGTCAACACGAGCTGCAAGCTGTTGTTGTTCGGTCACGCGTTCGACACGCTTGGGTGCAAAGTGGTCGGCCTGCGCACCGATAATTTCAACTTCACCTCGCAGCGAGCGATTGAGGCCTTGGGCGCCAAAAAGGATGGCGTCATCCGTCACCACCTGGCTCGCCGCGACGGGACGGTACGCGACAGCGTGATCTATAGCATCCTCGCGAATGAATGGTCCGACGTGAAGCGGCATCTTGAGCTACGGCTAGCCCGCCATGGAAGGCTCTGAAAGCTTAAGCGCGTCCCGTCACCTTGCAGTGGCGAACGAAGCCAATTCCGATACGTCCTGATCAGACCGGTCCACTATTCACTCGGCGAAGTCCAACACCATGCCGCGATCAGCAGCCACAGCCTTCTCATACACAATCGCCGCCGCCGCCGCATCCTGGAGCGCTGTCCCCGTGCTGTCGAAGACGATCACCTCTTCCCGGTTCTCACGCCCTGGCTTCCTGCCGGCGATCACTTCGCCGAGTTCCGCATGCGCGTCCGCCTTCGTCATCAACCCTTGTTTCAAGGCGAGCTTCAGGTCGCCGATGGCCGCGCATTGTTCCAGGCTATCAACGACGACCTTGCTGGCGGCGATCAGGCGCGGATCCAACTCTTGTTTCTCTTCGTTGTCTGCGCCAACAGCGGCGATGAATGCGCCGGGAATAACATCCGATCGGTTCAGGTAAGGCTGCTTCGACGGCGTGCAAGTCACGCAGATGTCGCTCCTGCCAACAGCTTCTGACAGATCACGAACGGCTGTCACGCCGATGCGCAGTTCGCTGGAGAGTTCATCCGCGTACCGCTCCGCCTGCTCGTGATCAATGTCGAAGGCATAAACTTTTTCAAGCCGGCGCACTGTGGCGAGCGCCCGAAGTGAAATCCGCCCCTGATTGCCGCAGCCGGCAACGGTGGCAACGGTTGCGTCAGGTCGAGCCAGATACTTGGCCGCCACGCCCGTCGCCGCGCCTGTGCGGATGATCGTAATTTCAATCGAATCCATCACCGCCAGCGGATAGCCGTTCTCCGCATCGCAGAGCGCGATGATCCCTTGAATATTCGGCAGCCCGAATCGTTGTTTGTTTTGAAAGAAATTTCCGTTCACCTTTGCTGCGAAGTAGGGCCGGGCGAGTTCCAGCCCCGCGGCCTTGATATGAAATCCGCCGTCGCGCGCGCGTATGCCCAGCGCGCCCGGCGGCGGCGATCTGCCTTCCGCGTACGATTTGAACGCCTGCTCGACTGCGGCGATGCATTCATCGAGGCTCAGCAGCGCGGCGACATCTCGACGGCTGAGCAGCAGAGTTCCTTTCGGCATCATACATTTCCTCCCTCTACGGCGGGCGCCAGCAGTTCGCCGAGATTCGATCCGGGCTCGATCTCAACCGGGCGATGGCCTCGGCGAAAGACTCGCGCCGCCGTGATTCCCTTGAGCAGTATATTGCCTTGTTCGACGCGGAGCATCGCGCCCTCCCGCAGCCCGACCACCGGAGCGTCGTTCTCTTCGAGGAATTGATTGATCCGCTCCTCCTGGGTTTCACCCATGTGCGTCGAGGCGGGATCAGGGTCCAGATAGTGCGGGCTGATTTGAAAGCTGACGAGCGCCAGAGCCTCAAACGACGGAGGCTGCACAACCGGCATATCCTTCGTCGTTTTGAGCGTCGGGCACGCGACAATCGAACCGGCGCTCGACCCGATGTAAGGCATGCCTTCGGCAACCTTCCGGTGGATTGGCGCTAGCAGGTCAAAGTCGTAAAGCCCCTTCAGCAGACGAAAGGTATTGCCCCCTCCGATGAACACGGCTTCGGCTGTCTCTACCGCCCGCTTCGGGGCAGAAGATTCGTGAACGGAGTCCAGTTCATATCCCATCGCTTCCAGACGCTGGCGCGCCGATGCGGCATAGGCGTCGCGGTCATGTTGCGCGAAGGGCACGAACAGTACACGACCAACCGCGCCCAGAAAATCTCTGATCTCCTTTTCGGCGTGATCAAGATAACCGCTCCCGTGAAGCGTCGAATTACTGATCAACAGGAGTCTTCGGTATCGGCCTTCAATTTCGGTCATATTTCCGCCTCCGTCATTTCATCGCGGCCATCGCTCTTCGTGTCATCGGATGAGCGATGCCCGCACAAGCCCAATCAACCCGCCGGCGATAACTACCCACAACACATCCGCCTTGAGTCTGTAGAGCGCAAAGAATGCGGCAATGCTCATCACCGCAGCGAACCAGTTTGTTCCACCCGTCAAACCTTGCGGCCAGATGACCGCCGCGCCAAAGACCTGCGCGAGGTTCAGAATCACTCCGACCACCGCGGCCGTGATGCCGGTGAGCGCGCCCTTCAGACTCTGATTGCCGCGTAATGATTCAATGTATGGCGCGCCTAGAAAAATGAAGATGAAGCTGGGAAGGAAGGTGGTGTACGTCGTCACGAGCGCGCCGATGACGGCGCTAAACGCCGGCGTCAATCCCTGTGGCTGATTCCATCCCGCCATAAAACCGATGAACTGCAAAACCATGATCAACGGCCCCGGCGTCGTCTCTGCCAGCGCCAAACCGTCAACCGCCTGCGACTGCGAAAGCCATCCATAGCCCGTGACCGCGGCTTGCGTGACGTAAGCCAGCACCGCGTAGGCTCCGCCGAATGTGACCAGCGCCGCCTGGGTGAAGAAGCGGTATTCCTGCGCGTGCAGGCTCGACCATCCGCGCCAGGCGATGAGCGCCGCGAATGGTAAAGCCCAGAGCGCAATCCCAACTACCAGCGTTCGCAAAGCGCGGCCACGCGACGGTTGCGTATGCGCAAGAAGTGGCGCTCCTTCATCAGGGACAATATGCCGCTCATCCTTGTCCGCTTCCGCTTTGGTTGGCCGATATCTTGTCAAAGCAAGTCCGGCGAGGCCGGCCGTTAGAACAATGAGAGGGAAGGGGACGTGAAGGAAAAAGATCCCGACGAAAGCCGCCGCGGCGATCACGTAATGCGCCTTGCTCGTGAGCGCGCGCTTGCCGATCTTCAGCACGGCTTCAACGACGATTGCGACGACCACCGGTTTGAATCCATCCGGCACACCCGCGACAGTCGCCACATTGCCATAGGCCGCATAGATGTAAGAGAGCGCGAGCAGGATAAAGATCGAAGGGATGACAAAGAACGCCCCGGCGACGATGCCGCCGGGCGCGCGGTGCAGCAGCCAGCCGATGTAAGTGGCAAGCTGTTGCGCCTCCGGGCCGGGCAGCAGCATGCAATAGTTGAGCGCGTGCAGGAACCGCGCTTCACTCACCCAGCGCCGCCGCTCGACCAGTTCGCGGTGCATAATCGCGATCTGTCCCGCCGGGCCGCCGAACGAGATGAATCCCAGTTTGATCCAGAAGCGCAACGCTTCGGCGAAGGAGACCCGGCTCGCGACATCGAGCCCGTCACTTTCGCGCAGGACGTTTGTTCCGCTTACTTGTATTGCGCCGGGCATGTTTTCCGCCATCTTTCCCCCCGCCAGTAATTTTACGCTCCCGCGCGAGCAGTTCGTATAAACCATCGAAGATCGGCCCGCATTGTTGCGCCAGCTTGCGGTCGTCCTTCAATGATTCAGCAAGTCCGCGAATCACGGCGCCGAGTCCCGCGGCCTCCGACCGGTTGAACTTGTTGTCCTTGAGGTCAACGTCATGAATGATTTCCGCCAACTCTCGTAAACCGGCGTCCTCGTTCAAGCCGAGGCGCCTGATCATCGTCTCGAAGGTGCAATCCTCGCCGTGATGCGTGAACTCGCCGCCGTACATGTCGAAGCCGATCGCGCCTTCAACGCTCTCTCCCTCTGCGACGAAGAAGAAACGGGCCTTCGCGTCGACAAAGCGCTTGATCAACCAGATCGCCGCCAGACGGTCAATGAACAGGTTGCGTCGCGTAATCCAGCGCCGCCCCTGAGGCGATGATCTCTTTGTCGGTTGCGCCTTCGACCGCGCCGGCGCGAAAAACCGTCGCCTCGCCTCCTTCCGTCTCGATCTCCTGCTTGAGCCACTGAAAATCCTCGTGCGTCTTCTCGTTAAAGGGCAGCGCATAAACCGAATTCTTGACCGCCACCGCGCCGAGCTTCTGCAACTTGCGCCAGATGCGCACGCGCAGGTTGGTCGGGCGCGGCGGCAACTGGTGAATCAGCAGCATCCATTCCTGGTCCTGGCTCTTTGCTTTCATATTTTTGATCGCGCCTGCGCAGGCGCCGATGAGTCGCATCCTTGACTCGACTCCCTGAAGATGTAACAATTTTTGCAATGTAACGAGTGTTATATTATCTCGAAAGCGGAAGCGAGTCAATTTGGGAATTGGCGCTTCCTATCAGCCGGTTCTTTCAGTATCTGCAATGGAGGTATGAAGCAATGGTAATCCCCGGCGTGGTCGCATTCCTTCTCGCGGTTTTCGAACGCTTCTCGAAGATTCGGTTCAAGTCGTCGCCTTTGTTTCGCCGTTATTTCATCAGTGATGTCATGCGCCCGAAACCGAAAATCGCAACCTGGGGACTGTCTTCACTTTCTGGGATCGGTTGAGAGGGACATTTATAATTGCTGACGCGAGCGCGGACAGCGTTTTTGGCGTCGGGAACGAAATCGAAACTTATCCTCAAGGTTGGGCGGATCAGCTTATCGAGCCGCCGAAGCGAATCGTAAGGGCGATGTCTACCCGCGCTATGATCCCACGCGGCTAAAGTGGATTTACGAATATTCGTAGATGGAGAATATCTCGCCGTTAAATGTTACGCTTACAAGCTAAATCGAACCCATAGACATTGGTACAGAACAACCACGGGGATCACGGGGCGTCACGGGGAAAGGCAATAACCATAGCTATCCCCGTGATCCCCGTGATCCCCGTGGTTGAGCCTGTCCCA
>Ga0187894_10004803_pt1 | contig 14209 bp, 13 predicted proteins | sample GBC1701081metaG_FD_136650 | JGI IMG/M metagenome (GOLD analysis project Ga0187894, IMG submission 136650) | White microbial mat communities from a lava cave in the Kipuka Kanohina Cave System on the Island of Hawaii, USA - GBC170108-1 metaG ...
CCGTGAACACCGTGGCGTTTCATCCTTCCGGCAAACTGCTGGCCGCGGCGGGCGCCGACCGGGCGATCCGCGTCTGGGAGCTTGGCGACAACGAAGGCCGTCAGATCAAATCGCTGATCGCTCACGAAGACGCCGTCAACCAGATAGCCTTCTCACCCGGCGGCAAGACTCTCGCTTCGACCGGGGCCGACAAACGGATCAAAATCTGGGATTTTTCGAGACTCGAAGAGATTCATACAACCGGGATTCAACCGGACTGGGTCTTCGCGTTGTCGTTCAGCCCTGATGGCAAACGATTGGCCGTCGGCTGTTACGACGGCTCGATCTCGTTTTACGACACAGCGACCGGAAAGAGCCTGGCGGGAAAATGAAAATGTGGAGGAGACTACGATGAAAGCTGTGCAGCGGCTCCTGATTACCATCGCGGTTGCCGTCGTAATTGCGGCGGCGGCTTGGGCGCAGATCGCGCAACCCTACCTGACTTCGATCACGCCAACGGGGGCGCAGCGCGGCGGCAAGGTCGCCTTCACTGTCGAAGGCTTCAACCTGACTGACGCGACCGAAGTGTTGTGGAGCAAACCCGGCGTCACTTCCGCCATCGTTCTCAATTCCGAGCTTGAGCGCGAGACGCCCGGGCCGTCGAAAGACCCGACCAAAAAACTGGCCGGGGACCGGCGCGCGCGCAACCGCCTGACAATCGAATGCGCCATCGCCCCTGACGCCGAGGTCGGTTTTTACAACTACCGCATCAGAACCCCTCTTGGCACGACCAATCTGGGCCGTATCTACATCGGCGCGCTGCGCGAAATCAAAGAGCGCGAGATGAATGACTCGCCAGCGGACGCGCAATCGCTCTCATTGCCGGCCGCCGTTGTGGGTGGGATAGGAAAGATCGGGGACTCCGACTGCTTCAAATTCCAAGCGCGGGCCGGACAGGAGATAGTCTTTGAAGTGATCTCCGCCGCGCTCAATTCCAAACTCGACTCTGTTCTCACACTACTCGACGAAAACAATCGGACGCTCGCTTCAAACAATGATTACAACGGCGGCAAGGATTCTCTGCTCGCATACAGATTCAAACAAGACGGAGAGTTCGTCATCCGCGTCAGCGATCTGGAACGCAAAGGGCAGATGGAGCAATACGAATACCGCCTCAACATCGGCGAACTCCCGTTCATCACGAACGCCTTCCCGCTCGGCGTGAAGCAAGGGGCGCCAGACGAAATCGCAGTCACGGGCTTCAACCTCGGAACTGAACGCGCAACAGTGAACTCGCCGAGCGTCGCCAGAGGGAATGGATGGAATGCGGCCACGCGGATCAAACTCGACACGCCTCGCGGCTCCACTAACACACTCAAACTCGCCTCCGGGCGTTATCCCGAAGTGATGGAGAGCGCGGCGCGCAGCTCACTGCATACGCCGCAGCAGGTCAGCGTCCCGGTCACGATCAACGGAAGAATCTGGGATGGGGAGACGAAGGGACGGGGCGACTGGGCGACTGGGCGACGGGGCGACGAGGAGAGTGAGCAGCAGCCTCGCCTAGTCCCCCCGTCCCCCAGTCGTCCTGTCCCCCCGTCGCCCCGTCGCCCAGTCCCCCAGTCCCCCAGTCCCCCAGTCGAAGATTTCTATCGCTTCAGAGCGCGCAAAGGCCAACGCCTCACGCTCGAAATAGAGGCGCAGCGTTTCGGATCCCCGCTCGACGCGGTCATTGAAGCGCTCGATGCGCGAGGCAGGCAGATTCCGCGCGTGTTGGCGCGCTGCCTGCTCGAAACCCAACTCACATTGAACGACCGCGACTCCGCCAATCGTGGATTCAGGCTGCTCAATTGGAACGGCATACACGTTGACGATTACCTGATGGCGGGCAATGAACTGGTTCAAGTGGAGGTATTGCCGAAAAGCCCCGATGAAGACACTTTCTTCAAGAACTTCCTCGGACAGCGGCTGGCGTTCGAAGACACGACGCCCGAAGCGCACGCGGCCAATTCAACCGCTTACAAAGTGTCGTTACACTCACCAGGAACAAAGCTCGCGCCGAATGGCTTGCCGGTGATGACGATCTATTACCGCAACGACGACGGCGGGCCGATGTATGGCAAAGATTCGAGACTGAACTTCACCGCTCCGGAAGATGGCGAATATATCGTCCGGGTCAAAGACGTTCGCGGGATGCAGGGCGAACGTTTCGCGTACCGGCTTTCGATTCACGAACCCGCGCCTGATTTCGCGCTCTTCGCCGATCCTGAAAATCCTAATATCCCTCGCGGCGGCTCGCGGCCGATCACGGTCACGGCTTATCGCGTTGACGGATTCGACGGCGAGATCAATGTGAAATTGCTCGATCTGCCCGCCGGATTCTCCGCAACCGGGGGAGTGATCCGTTCCGGGCAGAATTCAACCGTGATCATGATCTCTTCCGCGAGCGGCGCGGACGACGCGACCGCAAGCTTCCCGCTGCGCGTTCAAGCGGCGGCGAATGTCAATGGCCGGCTCATCACTCGCGAGCTGGACACCGAAGAACGCATCGCAGTCGTATCAGTCGCGCCTCCGGCGGAATTGCTGGTCTGGACGGAGCCTGCGCAAGTCACGCTCGAACCCGGCGGTCACGCTTCCGTGACGATAAAGATCAAACGCGAGCGCGAATTCGCGGGACGCGTTCCGTTCGATGTGCGTAATCTGCCGCACGGCGTGATCGTCACCGACGTCGGCCTGAACGGTGTGATGATTACCGAGGAAGAAACCACGCAGCGGTTCCGGCTGGCTGCTGAAAGTTGGGTGAAACCGATGGAACAACCCGTCTTCGTCGTCGGGAGAATCGAAACTTCCTCGCCGCAACGATCAGACTTCCCTGCAAAACCATTCGCGTTGATAATTCAATCCAGGGGGCAGAGAGCGGAAGAGAGCAAGCGATAGACAATCGGCAGATTACGAAATGGACCAAGAGCTTCATTTTCCATTTTCCATTTGAGATTCGTCATTTGTCATTGCCTGAGCCGATCTTTTCCAATGACAAATGACGAATCTCAAATGGAAAATGGAAAATGTCTTCCTTTTTGAGGTAAATGAATGACCAATGAGTCAGTCGAAGAACAACTCCGAGAGTGGGTCGGTCAGCTCGCGCCCGAACACAGACAACTACTGTTGATGATGCTGACCGAAGACGACCGCTTGCAGCGTTCAGCGCGGCTTGATTTCGCCGTCTCCCAGTTGCGCAAGCTGTGCAAACAGCGCCAACTAAATTGGGATGAGATGGCCGAGGGCGAACGCGAATCGTTTCTCGACAGCCTGATCCGCGAAACCGAGCTGTACGCCACTCAGGCCGGCACGCCTTCGATCGTTCAGGTCCTTCCCTGCTATTGCTGCGGGCGCGAAGTGACTCCGAGCGATCTTTACCGGATCTATTTCGGCGAACGCCCGCCGAGCGTGGAGATTGCGATAGCCAGGCTGATCTTAATGGACATGGATGCCGACGCCCAGTTCCCACTCCCGGCGGACAACGAGATCACTATCGGCCGCGTTGACCCGCACCGCGGCATCCGGCCCGATGTTGATCTATCGAAGTTCGACCCCGCGTCGCGCATTTCGCGCCGTCACGCGCGAGTCACCTCCCGCGGCAGCCAGTTTTATATCGAAGACCTGGGCAGCGCCAACGGCACGGTCATCAACGGTCGCACCCGGCTGAAACCCCAGGAGCCGTATCCACTAGTTAACGGCGACGTTCTCAAGATCGGAGAGACCACTTTAAAATTTGCCGTCTAGCGATTATCATCCCAGCGAAATGTCGAGGCGAAATTCCCACAACATATTCCGGCCAAGTCGGTTCCTGACTATCGCGCTTGCGGTCTGGTTGAGCGGGATGGGTTGTCTGTTTTGCTGCCAGACGCCGGCCTCGGCGGAACCTGTAGAAGCCGAAAGCTGCGCGGCGGACGATGACTGCGCGACGACCGGCGCCGAAGCTCACGGCCCAGCGCAGGTTGATGATGGCTGTTGCCCTGAGCCTCCCGATCAATCGAATTCAAATCCGTGCCGGAAAGAATGCTGCAGTCTGGACGACCAATCCTACGATCTGCCACGCGCTCCATATTTCATCCAAACGTTCGCCACTGCGGTTCCAGCGGCGTGGAATTTCGTTTTGCCTGACACCGCCTCGCCTTCCCACTTCACATTCGGTCAACTTCAGTCATCGAACCGAAGAGAGACCTACCTGCGATGCCGCGTTTTCCTGATTTAGGCCGAAGTGTGTCTTCCCGCAAGCCCTACGCTTACACAATCAATCCATTTTCCATTTGTCATTTGATATTTGGCGTTTGCTATCGCCCGCAGGCTAGCCGAGTTCAACACCCCATGAACATTGAGCGATTTCTGGGGCAATGACAAACGCCAAATATCAAATGGCAAATGGCAAACGCTCTTCCTATCTGGTTTCATTATGAAAAATCTTTCCTCTCTTCTTCTCCTGCTACTTCTTTTAACAACTGGCGCATTCGCGCAGCCTGTGTCGAAACAAGCCGCGACAAAACTGACTGGCCAGATCGTTTGCTGCGAAGATTGCCGGGTAAGGGCCGACCGCCGAACGACGCCTTACGGAACGGCCGCCGATCTGGCGAAAGCCGCCGAATGCGTCGCCAACGGCGATCCGACACTGCTTGCGGTGATGGACGCCGAAGGCAAGACGACTCTTTACCAGCTCGAAGATGGTCAATTCAAAAGGCCCGGCAAAAACTGGCTCGATTTCATCGGCAAGCGCGTTGAGATCACCGGCGCCGTTCGAGCGAAGAAGAAACAACAGTTCATCAAGGTTGACGCGCTCGAAATCATCTCTCCGCCAAATATTCAAACGCCCGATGTGATCGGGCAAACAGCCGAGCTTGCGCTGAAAGACCTGTTCGGCGTCGAACAAAAACTGAGCAGTCTTCGCGGGCGAATCGTGATCTTGAACTTCTGGGCGACGTGGTGCGGGCCGTGCCGGAAGGAGGCGCCCGATCTGGCGGCGATTCAAAACCAGTACGCGGCTCTGGGCGCGCAGGTCGTCGGCGCGGCGGCGGACACAATCGCCGATGTCAAAGCGGTGCGCCAGTTCATCAAGGAGGCTCAGGTCAATTTTCCCGTCTGGCTCGGCGCGACGACCGAGCAGATGGCGCAGTTCGGACTCGGGCCGTCATTGCCCGGCACGGCGATCATCGGTCGCGACGGAAAGATCGCAGCCATCTTTCCAGGTGTGGTCACGCAAGACGCGATCAAGAAACATCTGGACAGGTTGATCGCGACGGCGGACAAAGAGGCGCGGCGCGAACAGATCGCGGCGGCCAAGGCCAAGCAGTCCAAGCCAAAAGAGGGCGCGTCGAGTGTTCCCAGTTGACCGCTCTGACCGGGCGAGGGCCGCGCCGTGAGCGGGGCAGAAAACACAGATCAAGAGAAGTGGACTTTCAGCGTTCGCGCAATCCCCAATACCGTCCCGCGCGCGCAGGTTCGAACCACGCTCACTTACCGGCTGCATCCGAAACTGACGGCGGGAGTGGAGTTCAATCCGCGGGCTGAAGAGCCGGGCGACAGAGTCAACCCGCTGGTCAATTGGCTGGCCGTGCCGGAAACGGAGAAGCGCCCGGCGCTGATCCTGGGCACAAGCTCTGACCGGATCGGGACTCCGAGCGGCCAATCGTTTTATGCGACATTGAGCAAAAATTTGAAGCGTGAAACGGGGCTCCCGATTGCTTTATACGTGGGCATGGCGTATGGCACATACGAACGCCGGTGGCTTCCGCTGGCCGGGTTGAACGTGTACTTCACACGGAACATTTCATCCCTCATCATCTTTGACGGGGTGCGGACGCATCCACTGCTTAATTACACGCGGGGGCGGCACTCTTTTTCCTTTGTGCTGGCGTTCTCCAATAAACCCGGTGTTAGTTACTCGATCCAGTTTTAGCCGCGCATAAACCCCAGTGTTTTTCCGTTACTCACTTCGCCCGCGCCCCCTTCTTTTTCACAGTCCTCTTTGCGTCGGCCTTCTTCACCTTCTTTCTGGTCTTCGGCTTGGCCGTCGAGCCATTGCGGTCGAGCAGCTTCCCGATCTGCTCATCCGTGCGCGCCTGCGCCGAGGCCAACGCCTTGATCTGTTCGGCGCTCGCCATCTGCAACGCCGCCACCTGGTCAAGACGCTCGCCGATCTGCGAGACGCGTCCGTTGACCGAGGTTATATTCCTAGTGAGCGCCGCTATATCCCTGGTGACATCAACTATGTTTTGGGCGAGCGCATCCACGCGCTTATCTGTGCGTTTCATCTGCTCATCCGTCCGCGCCTGGGCTTCAGCCAACGCTGAAAGCTTCTTATCAGTCTCCGCAAAATGGTCGTGGGTCTCGTTCCTGAAGTCTCTGACGAACTGTTCGAGCAGTTCATAGATCGCCTCAAGTTGCCCCATCCTGACCTCATGCCGCTCCCGCGCGGCTGCAAGCTCGGCGAAAAGCTCCTCGTTCTTGAGCTGCTTGTCGGCCAGCGTGCGCATAATCTCGCTCACTTGCGCGAGCCGCTCATCGTAACGGTTCTGCGATTGCAGGCTGAGCTCAAGCATCCTGTCTAGCTCGGCGATGTCGCTCCGGTGGCGAGAATGCATTTCGCCGTGCTTCGCTTGGTTGCTGGCCACTGTTTGTAGGGTCTGGGTGATCTCTTCGATGGTCATTTCGCAGATCCTTTCTTCGCATCAGTCAGCGAGCTTGTATACTGTGCCGTGCTTGACGATCTGTCCGACTGTGCGGCCACGCTTGGCTTTGTCGGGTTTCTCAGCCGTCATCTCTGCCTCTAGTTCGATTCGATTGAACCATCCTTGATTTCGCCATGCCTCAATATCGATTCATCGATGACTTCGATTAGTGAGTTAAATTCCGGGAAGTCCGCATATCTTTTACGCCACGCGTTGAATTCATCCAACGCCAGTTGTAGCAACTCGGCTTTTTCTGACTCCGTCATGATTTCCTCTCCGCCAATTGTGATTACTTTGCTCATTTTTCCCACGCTCCTTTGTTTTTTGCAGTTTTCTCTGTCGGGTTTTCCATCTAGGTTACTTCTTGGGGCTGTTTTTCTTGCCGGCTTTTTTCACGCCGGTCTTCTTCGCCGTGGCCTTCGGCTTCGGCTTCGCTGTAGTCGCTGGCGGCTCGAACGGCAAGGCTTGGGCGCCTTTCTCTGCTGTTCTCTGCGCTGTGCGCGCCGCTTTTTCTTCGTCGGTTAGTGGCGGTCGGCCAGTTGGCAACTCAGGCAGTTTCGCATCTTCCGGGATCATATAAACCTTGAACTTGCCGAACTGCGTGATTTTGACGCCAGGAATGTGTCCCCGACGCGCCCATCTCACGGCGCTTTGATATGGCACGCCGTGCTTTTCCGCGAATTCGGATACGCTCATATAACGTTTCTCCATTCATCGTAATGTAAAACAAGCCTATCACGTTTCACAAGAGCGCAGATTACAACCTTGCCATAAGCCCCGTCAAAGCGCGGCGGTTCCGTCCGAACACCAACGACTATCAATCACGAACCTGCGGCGTCGGTTCAACGTCGGCTTGGTTCGCGCATCGGCTTCAAAGCACCCTCTCAGGTTGATCTTAGTCGCACACGTCTCCATCGCTCGTTTCAGAAAGCGGCCACCCAATCGGGCGGCCATACCTCTTGCGGCACTAAATAGCTATCACTGGTGACCGCCACGTAAACAGCCTCTTCGATTTCAGGTTGCCGCTGTTGCTCTCCCTGCGCCGGTTCGGCGGCAACGGTTTCCCTCTTTGCTCGGTTGGCTGCAATCAACCAGTCAGCAATGTCAATGTCCGCCTTTTTCTCTTCCGGCGTGGCGCGCTGCTCGATCAAGTCGAAGACACGCACATCAAGCCCAGCCTCTCGCGCGGCTGCCGCAAGCTCCAACCATTCAGCGAAACCACCGGCGTCGGGATAAAGCACTATCCTCCGCTTTCCGATCCGCACCAATTTTTCAGGCTGTAAATTGCGCTTGCCGCCACAGGCCAACCACCGGTACTGAGGCATGCAGATTGAGGAAATGACGGCGCTCTTTTCACTCTCCACAATGGCCACCGCCATGCGTCGGTCGTAAGGCAATAGATGCTCACCAAAGAAACATTGCTCAAGCTCGAAGCCTTCAGAGAGCGAGCCGGACGCCTTCATAATGGCGTGCGCCCAGTTCGAGCCTTTGGCCTTATCTCTTTTGCCCGTCGTCGGATCGTAACTAATCAGTTTTCCGCTTCTGACTTTGCCGTCTTTGTCTATCTGCCAGAACACGGTTCTATCACCCCGCTTTGGCTCATACATCGTGCCGATTCTGTATGCTGCAATGGCTCTGATGACGGACTCACGGTCAAACTCTCTCAACAGAAATTGAGTGAATGCGTTGTTTTCATAGTGACGCAATGTCGCCGTCACTCTTTCAATCGGGATGGCGTCAAACTGAGCGCTTGATCCGGTCTCTATCGCCGCGCGGAAGTGTTCGCGCTTAGTCTTCGGGTGATAAACCGGCTGATAATCGCCAGATTTACGCCACTCAGTCAGAATGCCTTTTGCTCCGCACACATGGCAACGATACCCTCCGGTATTGAAGTTGGCTGCCAAATCTCGGTGCTCGTTATTCACCTTCTTACGACAGAACGGACAGCAAAACCGTCTCCAGGTCGCTTTCCCTCGCCCGCCGCGCGGATCGTAGCCCTGAATGTCGGCAAGCGATAATCCGTCGTTTATCCGGCGGGTCGTGATCAGCTCGCCGATCAGCGCTGTTGCCGCCGCCTTAGTAATCTTCGGGTCGAATACCTGGCCAGACCTCAAGAGGAAGGCCCGCTGCTTTTCGGTCGCTGGCGCGGTCGCGAGAGCCTCCTCAATGAGCGCTGAAGCGTCAGTCATCGTGAGGCTTGACGGGTCGAATTTGACGCCGAGTTTCAGCAGTAATGCGCGCTGTTTTTCGGTTGCCGCACGCTTGACGCTTGCGCCTGTTTTGCCTGCCATATTGACCTCCTTTTTCGTCCGTCGGTCGTAACTGTCCAACCTGTCCAAAATTACCTAATGCCGTCTGTTTTAGTACGAATTCGCCGTTCTCTTCGGCCCATTGTTTTTGGTGTGCGAGTAAGACGCGAACGCCCCTTGACACCACTGGATAGAGTAAGACTTGACTGGAGTGAATTGTAAGCAGAATGGACGTTTCTGGAATCGGCTGGACGGTAGGCAGTAACCCGGTGTTAGTTACTCGATTCGGGTCGTGAGCCGGCGGCATTGAGAAACGGCTGAACTTCATCACCGTCCATTGCCATGGGGTTCGGCTTCGGCTTCGGCGGCGCGTCTACCTTCCGCATCGGCTCTGAAGCCGGGCGCCTAAAACAACCAGGCCGACGATTTGCTCTTCAATCGGCTGCCATTTATCTGTGAGACCAGCGAGCCCCTCCTCTGGTGTCAGCAAAGGGGAAACGCCTTCTTTAGTTTGGAATGTGGTGAAAGCCTCTGTCAGCTTATCTAGTCGCCTGTGAAAGTCGCCTAACTCTCTGATCCGCTCTTCATTCAGCGCGCCGGACAAAGACGAAAACAACTTGTCAAAAGTCTGATGTCTCCATTGAGGCGGGTTGGGCAAGCGAAAGTAATTTCCCTCCACTCTCCAACTTAAATTTCTCGCCTCTCTCGCGTAAGACTTGATTATTTTTCGCGCCGATTCTTGATAGTTGCGCAGGGCAGCGGTGTTCTCATCAATCTCCATATCCAGAAGATCGCGTACGATGCCCTCTACTTTTCGCCTCCGTCGCCTCGCTTGCCAGTAACCCAACGTCCACCCAGCCACAACGCAAAACAGCAGCTTGACTACTTCAAAAAGCGCTTTGGTGAACTCATCCATAGACGGCCTGCGATTCCTATCGGGATGAATTGATTTGCTTAACAGCTGCGCAAAATCGAGTATGGCGCCGTGCGTCGCGCTATCCCGGCTCGTCTTGCCTTCTCCAGTTCGACCAACGCGGCGAGCCTGAGTTCATACCTGACCATTGCCGTGTCTCTGGCGTTGAACCGGGCCGCATCCATCTCGGCGCCGACAAGATAAATGGTCAACACCAAGAATTCCGGCCCGCGCATTTCATCGTCTTCAATCTCGATTGCGCCCAGGACTTCGGCGGCGGCTCTGGATAGGCGCTCAAACAACGCGGCGGGAAGCGAACGGAGAAAAATATCCGTGCGGCGCCGCTCATCCGGTAACGGTTCGCGAATCAGCGTCAGGAAGTAATGGAACAATACCGGCATGTCGCGCTCCAGCGCTTCGGTTGGTTCGCCGCCTCGCGCTTGTTCGGCGCCGAAGGCCAGCGCCTGTTCTAAAACGTCGCGCGTTTCTGTCAGAGTCATTTCGCCGATCCCCCTTCCGTAACCTTCCCGGTCTGAAGCCAGTACATAACGATTGTGTAAGGAATCGGATGCATTTCTGAATATTGTCTTGGTGTCACAAGGCTTTCCTTTCCGCTCATAGAGCGTGAATTGTAGGCGCTACAAGCCTGCAGTCAAGGCTCAGTCCGAGTCAAGAATATCTTCGTATCGAGCGCCTGCCGATGTAACCAGTATTGACGTTTGCCTCCCAAATGGCCAACACTGCCCCGGCAATGTTCGCTGAAGTTCAGTTCGACAATTCAACACGCTGGAGACCGGATGAAACGCTTACCGCCGCTCGTCGTGATCCTCTTCTGCGCCGGCCTTCTCTCCGCCGACGCGCGTCAACAACCTATCGGCGCCGGCATCGCCATCATTGGCGCGACCGTGATTGACGGCGCTGGCGCTGAGCCTGCCAGGAAAACCGTGATCATTCGCGGCGACCGGATAGAGTTCATTGGTCCGGGCGGGCCGGGAGCCGGGATAACCGCGACCGCCCGCGTCATCAACGCCGAAGGGATGACGCTGATGCCGGGCCTGTTCGACCTGCACACGCACCTGCCTTACTCATCAGTCAACGGGACTGCCGCGGACTGGCCGAAGAATTTGAAAGCCTACCTATACTGCGGCGTGACTTCAGTGGTTGATTTCGGCGCGTACACCGAAATGTTCGAGCCCATGCGACGGTTGATCAGAACGGGCGTGGCCGAGGCGCCGCGCATCAGCCTGGCGGCCCGGATAACGACGCCGGGCGGGCACGGGGCGGAAGGCGGACGCGGCGATCTCTTTTCACTCGAAGTTTCGACGGCGCGTGAGGCCCGCGCAGCCGTGCGTCGCGTACTGCCATACCAGCCCGATGTGATCAAAGTCTTCACCGACGGCTGGCGTTACGGCGCCGCTCCCGATATGACCAGCATGAACGAGGAGACTCTGACGGCGTTGGTTGACGAAGCGCGCAAGAACGGACTCGAAGTTCTCACTCACACCGTCACGCTCGAAAGAGCCAAGATCGCCGCGCGCGCCCGAGTGGACGTGATCGCGCACGGCATCGGTGACAAGGACGCCGACGAAGAGCTGTTCAAGCTGATGAAGGCGAGAGGCGTAACCTACGCGCCGACGTTGGCGGTATACGAACCGCGCGGGCGCGACATTCTGACGCCGTTATTGAGCGCGGTGTTGGCCCCATCAGCGCGCCTTGCGATCAATCCGCCGCTCGCGCCGCCGCAAAATCCGCCGCTCAGACCGGCGGAGGGGTCGGTCGAGAACGGTGATTCGCCGCGTTTGCGCCGGTGGACGATTTTGCAAAACAACACCGCCGCATTGCGCAAAGCCGGAATCATTTTCGGCGTAGGCACTGACGCCGGCGTCACCGGCACGCACCACGGCTGGGCGACGTTGCGTGAATTGCAACTGCTCGTCGCCGGTGGTCTGACGCCGCTCGAAGCGATCACGGCCGCGACCGGCGGCGCCGCGCGGGCGATCAAAGTTGATGGTGAACGCGGGACGATTGCGCCGGGCAAGTTCGCCGATCTGGTTTTGGTCGAGGGCGCGCCGCACAAGAACATCCGCGACGTCGAAAAGATCAGGCGAGTCTTCCTGGGCGGGCGCGAGATTGACCGCGAAAAACTGGCGCGCGAAATCGCCGAGCCTGGAATGACCCCGCTCCCGGCAGTGAAGGCGCAAGAATTGATTGACGATTTTGAAAGCGCGAACGGGCGCAGCTCAATTGACACGCTCTGGATCAATTCAACCGATTCCGGCGTTGACGCTTCGAAAATGCTCTTCGGCAGAATCACACGTAAGGCCGGCAATCACGCCTTGTCGGCCACAGTGCAAATGTCGGAAAAAGACCGCGCGTTCGGTCACATCAATATCCCATTGAGCCGTGGCGCAATCGAACCCGTGGACGCGCGCGAATTCCGCGGCGTGAGGTTCGATGTACGCGGCGACGGTGATTACCTCTTGCTCGTGTCGGCCTACAACTTCCCCGGTTTTCAAGCCCCTTTCAAAGCCTCGACGCAATGGCGGACTGTCAATATTGACTTCTCTTCGCTCAAGCAACACCAGGCGCAAAGCGAACCGTGGCCTGGCGACAAACTGCGGATGCTCAGTTTCGAGATCGCGCGCCCTGCCGGGGCTTTTGCGTGGCTGGAAATTGACAATGTGAGATTTTACCGTTGATCGCAGGGCTGAGAGGGGTTAAATTGGCCGCATCCTGCTCACATACATACCCTAATCGTCGGAGGTTAAATGAGTAACAACGGACTTTACAAAAATCTCGATAGTTATATTCGCAACGCACGTAACGAATTTGAAGACAAGCTCGCAGCGCTCGTCGAAACCCCAAGCGTCAGCAGCGACCCCGAACGGCGCGGTGACATCACCCGCTGCGGCGACATCGCGACGAAATACCTGAGCGACCTGGGCGCCAAGGCCGAGTCTGTCTCAACACCTGGCTACCCCGTGGTCTTCGGCTCGCTCATCACCGATCCGAAAAACCCCACGGTCACGGTCTACAATCATCTGGACGTGCAACCCGCCGACGCTTCGGAATGGCACAAAGCGCCATTCACGTTCCACAAGGTCGGTGACCGTTACGAGGGGCGCGGGACGACCGATGACAAAGGCCCCGCGCTGACCGCAATGCTCGCGGTTCGCTACGCGGTTGAAAACGGTTTGCCGCTCAACTTTAAATTCATCTGGGAACTCGAAGAGGAGATCGGTTCGCCGAACTTTGAATATTTCGTCAAGCGGAACAGAGGCCACCTCAACACTGATTCGATCCTCGTTTCCGACACGATCTGGATTTCGCGCAAACAACCGGCTGTGCCTTACGGTTTGCGTGGGTTGCAGGGTTTTCTATTCAAGCTGGAGACGCATGCGAAGGACGTGCATTCGGGACTGGTCGGCGGCGTGGCGCGTAATCCCATTGGCGAGTTGGCGCAAGTCATCAGCCAGTGCTACGACGCGAAGACCGGCAAGGTAAAAATCCCTGGCTTTTACGACGCCGTGACTCCCGCGACGAAAGCTGAGGTCAACAACTTCATCAATTCGGGCTTCACGACCAAAGGGTACCAGAAGGCCCACGAGCTGAAATCAATCCGCCCGAATATGAAGAGCGAGGCCGATGTGTTGAAGGCGTTTATGGCTATGCCGACGTTCGAATTGCACGGCATCACGGGCGGGTACACCGGCCCCGGCGTCAAGACCATCGTGCCTTATCGCGCCGAAGCCAAAATCAGCACGCGGCTCGTTCCGAAGCAGCGTCCGGCGAAGATCGCCAAGCTGATCAAGGATTTCGTCAAGACAATCAATCCCGACGTGAAGGTCGAGGTGATCCAGGCGCTCGAACCTTTCATCGGCGATTTTGACGGTCCCTACGCCGACGCCGCGCGCACGGCGATGAAATTCGCGTTCGGCCGAACACCCGCCTTCACACGCGAAGGCGGGTCAATCGGCGCGGTCGTCACGATGCAAAAACACCTCAAAGCGCCGATCACGTTTCTCGGCCTGAGCCTGCCCGAACACGGCTATCACGCGAAGAACGAGAACTACGATTGGGGCCAGACCGCTGGCGGAATCAAAATGTTCGTCAAGTACTTCGAGGAGATCTCGAAGCTCAGGTGAAGAGGGGGGATGGGGAGTGGGGAGTGGGGAGTAGGGAGTGGGAAAAGATATCATTCCCCATTCCCCATTCCCCATTCCCCATTCCCCCTTCCCCATTCCCCCTTCCCCATTCCCCCCCCTCCTCACCTCGCCAACTCCCCAATCCCCTCCCCACCCACCTTGCTCTCCCGACTCACCGATTGCAGCGGCAGCCGGCCCCGGGCA
>Ga0187894_10004804_pt1 | contig 14206 bp, 13 predicted proteins | sample GBC1701081metaG_FD_136650 | JGI IMG/M metagenome (GOLD analysis project Ga0187894, IMG submission 136650) | White microbial mat communities from a lava cave in the Kipuka Kanohina Cave System on the Island of Hawaii, USA - GBC170108-1 metaG ...
GAAATCGCTGTTTTTCGACGAGCGGCGGGGGCGGCCGCGGGGGAGGCGGCGGTGGTGTCGGGGGATCCGGCGGCGGCACCGACGCGGCAGTGATGAGGGACACTCCGGGCGCGGAGAATCCGGGTCCGCCAGATGGCGGACCTGGTATGGACCGGCCGGGGGGGATCGATCTGCCCGTCGGCGTTGATGCGCCGCTGGTGGAGACCGGCGGTATGTGCGTCGGGCCCTTCGCGGGATGTTCGGCGTCCCTCATGACGGGGCAGCGCTGCGATCCCGTCTGCCAGGCGGGCTGTTCGTGCAGCGATCGCTGCGAGCTGCTCGGTCGGCAGACTCAGTGCACAGCCGTCGCGGGAGCCAGACAGGTCGGAGAGAGCTGCGTCACGACTCCGGCGGACGACTGCGCCCCGGGGTTGGCCTGCCTCCGAGACGAGTGTGGCAATCGCTGCTACCGATATTGCCGGCAGGATTCGGAATGCTCGTCGGGCCGCGGGCGAGCTCGCTGTGATCTGTCCATCATCGACAGCAACCAAGTCGACACCGGTTTCCGGATCTGTGACGTGCCCATCACAGGGTGCCACCCGCTCGCTCAGGAGGCGTCGCGGTCGTGCGGAGCGGGTTTCGGGTGCTACCTTCTCGGGAACGGCGACGAGACCGGCTGCGACTGCCCAGGAAGGATTCCGGAAGGGGTCCCGTGCACGTACGGACGGGAATGCGCGCCCGGATATATTTGCACGGCCACGGCCGCCTCTGGAAACATCTGCCGTCCGGTTTGCTTGCTGGGCCAGCCCAGCAGCTGTCCCTCCGGGCTCACCTGCTACGGGCTCGACGCGATGTCCATGCGCTACGGATTCTGCGACGTTTGACCTAGTCCAGGGGACTAGCCTAGCGCAAGTAGATGATCAGCAGGACAGCGACGCCGTAAAGGATCAAGTTGGCCATGAAGGGTTTGTCGCGCAGCATGGAATCGGTGGGGCTTTCGGCGGTTTGCTGCCGGCGCGTGATGCCGACGAATCGGTGGATGCCGAAGGCCACGAACGGGGTCGTGAGCGCCAGATAGCGGGTCCCGAAGAAGCCCTGCGCGTGCCCTGACTGTGTGTAGGCGACGTACGTCGCGGTGGTCAGCAGGCCGAGGGTGCCGATCAAGCGGCGCAGTGTAGACAGCCGGTAGTGACCCAGGACATCCCGCTGGGCCTCGCCGGTCTCGCCGGCGTGGCTCAGCTCGTGCGCACGCTTGCCGAAGCCCAGCAGCAGCGCGAGCAACAAGGTGCAGGCGAGGAGCCAGCTCGACGGCGGCACCGGGATGGCGGCCGCGCCGGCCAGCACGCGGATCAAGAAGAAGACGCTGAGGCACGCCACGTCGACGAAGGCGATGCGCTTGAGCACCATGGTGTACGCGATGTTCAGGACCAGGTACGCGACGACGGCGGCCAGGGTGGGGAAACCGAGAAGGACGGCGCCCGCCAGGGCGGCCCCGGCCAGCCCGAAGGCGGCGGCGCGCGCCGTGGCGGGGGCGACGGCGCCGGCGGCGATAGGCCGGCGCCGCTTCACCGGATGGGCGCGGTCCTTGTCCAGATCGACCAGGTCGTTGAAGAGATAGACCGCGCTGGACACCATGCAGAAGGTGAGCACCGCGGCCGCGGTCCGCAGGGCGGCTTCGATGTCGTCGATGCGACGGGCGAAGACCAGCGGCGCGACGACGAATAAGTTCTTGACCCACTGGTGGGGCCGCAGGGCGCGCAGCAGGGGCGCGCGGAAGCCAGCAGAAGGGGAGACCGGATTAGGGTTTACCAAAGGACGGCCATCAGGGACGATGCGGACCGATTATGCCCGATCTCTCCGACGCGGCTCTGGTCGAGCGCGTGAAAAAGAAGGATTTCGGGGCGTTCGAAGAGATCATTGCCCGCCACGAAGAGAAGATCTATCGCCTGGCCATGAGGTTCATGCGCAACGAGGCGGACGCCGAGGAGGTGCTGCAGGAAACCTTCTTGGCCGCGTGGCGGCGGATCGAGGGCTTCAAAGGGGAATCCCAGTTCGGGAGCTGGCTTTACCGGGTCGCGGCCAACACGGCGCTGATGCGTCTGCGCTCGCGGCGGCGCCACCCCGAGGTATCGGCCGAGGATCTGGCGGCGGAGGCGCTCGAGGACGGGGCGCTGCAGGCCTCATCGGGCGACGATTGGTCGAAGCGCCCCGACGATCAGCTCCAGTCGGAGGAGCTGCGGCGCCACATCCAGTCGGCGGTGGACGGGCTGCCCGCGATGTACCAGACGGTCTTCCTGGTGCGCGACGTCGAGGGCCTCTCTACCGAGGAGACCGCGGAGATGCTGGGCATCACCGTTCCGACCGTCAAGACCCGCCTGCACCGCGCGCGCCTGGCGCTGCGCCACGCCATCACGGAGTACTTCGAGCGGCGCTAATTACAGTGGCTTCGCCGCCCGCAGCCGCCCAGGCGATGTGGAGCGACTTCCACCACGGGCTTGAGTCTCAGAAGAAGACTTCCGTCCGGATCTGGCGCTTGCGGTCGACGCCGCGCGCGACGAGCTGGCGCTTGAGGTCTTCGATCATCGCGCCGTTGCCCACCAAGTAAAAGGTGGGAGCGCGCAGTGACGGGAGCGCTTCGAGGACCGCACCGGTGATGCGGCCGCGCGGGCCCGACCAAGAGTCGGGCGGCCTCGACAGGAAAAGGTGCAAGGCCGCCTGGGCGCGCGCACAGGCCGCCTCGACATCGTCGCGCGCGAATACGTCCGCGGCGTGGCGTAGGCCCCAGTAGACGAACCGCCGCCCGGTTTCTGGGCGTTCGCTCAGCTCGTCTAACATGGGAAGGACGGGAGCGATGCCGGTCCCCGTCGCACAGAAGACGATGTCGCCCGGGTGCTCGCGGTCCAGCACGAAGAAGCCGTGGGGGCCGGTCATCTCGATCTCCGCGCCGACGGGCAACCCCATCAGGTAGGCCGACGCCGTGCCTCCTTCCACGATGCGGACGATGAAACGCAGCGACTGTCCCTGCCGGCTGGGCGAGGCGATGGAGTAGCTCCGCCGTACCACTGCGCCGTCCGCGTCCCGTCCGACGCCCAGCGACGCGAACTGACCGGCCTGGAATTCGAGCCGAGATGGCTTGACCATGGCAAAGACGAGATCAACGATGCCCGGCGCGATGACCGTTCGCGACCCGAGGACGGTAGTGAAGGGCCCCGGCATGTTCAGGTTCATGCTAGTCCCCTGGAAACGAGATTTCTCACATATCTCGCCGGTCCTCTTCGTCCCTGGCTGTGTTGCTCGTGGTTTAAATACCTTCGGGTATTTGCGCTCCTCGCGCCTTGCCAGGAACGAAGATGCCTCGGCGAGATATGCAAGTCTTCTCGTTTCCAGGGGACTAGCAGCCCGTGGCGCAGCCCGGACCTGCTAAGGTGCGCCGGATGACCACGCAGTCTCGTGCATGGGCCTTGTTGCTGACGTTGCTGGTGGGGGCGCAAGCTTGCTCGAAGGCCGGCGATGCCGGCAAGCCGGGCGGGCTGCCGCCTCTCGATCCCACTCAGGCTGGCTCCGCGCCCCCTGCGGCACCGCCGGCCGCCTCGCCGGCGCCGCCCCCATCCGCTCGCCCCGTGCCGACCTTCGAGCTGGCGAACCCCGAGCCCCCGCCCAAGCCGGATCCGGCGACGTCCATCGCCGGGCGAATCCTGCTTCCCACGACGAACCGCGGCAGCGTCGGACGGGGTGACACCATCTACCTGGTGGCTCGGCGCGTGTCCGACAACCCGCAGGTGCCGGGGTCGTTGGTGGCGGTGCAGAAGATTGCGGCGGACGCGTTCCCGCTGGAGTTCGCCATCAGCGGACGCGACACCATGGTGCCGGGGGCGCCGTTCGCGGGCGAGATGACGCTGACCGCGCGGGTCGACAAGGATGGCGACCCGATGACCCGGCGAAAGGGCGACGTTCTCGGCGTGGTGAAGAAGGTGCAGGTCGGCAACCAAGATGTGACCATCAACCTCGACACGGTGCAGCCTCAGGACGAGTCGTTGGGAGGAGGTCCCGCGACGGCCAACCCGCACGAGGGCAACCCCCACGGGGGCAAACCTCTCGGTCATCCCTAACGACGACGCAAAGACAAGGAGCCCAATGCCCGACTACCGCAAATTGCGCGACATGGTCAGCCACCGCGTCACTTTTGACTACGACACGGGGACCAAGGTCGTGGGCTACATCGCGTCGTGTGCGCCGGCGCAGGGGCCCGTGCAGTTGCTGATCCTTTCCAAGGTGCAGCTCCTCGACGGGGGCAACAACGTCGTCGCCAAATACGACGAGCTGCCGCTCGTCCCGAACATGCTGGTCGGCTACAAGGTCACCGAAGGTCCTCTCTAGCGAGAGCCCTGGCAGACAGTGGCCTTCTTTTCTGCCAGGTACGCGTCCTCCCGCTTTGCGGCGATCTCGGCGTCTGTATCGGCTTTGTTAGCAACGGCGGCGGGGGCGGTGGCGCTTTCGTCGTGCGGCGGGCCGAGCGCGCAGATCGTGGAGACGAGGTTTCTGGCCGAGGCTTCGAGCGCGCCGACGGTGACGGCGGTGGTGGACCTCGGCGGGCGCGACGTACCGTTGGCCGGCGAGCTGATCATCGGCGGGTCGGACGGCATCGCGGTCATCGGCGAGACGCTGTGGGTGCGCGGCGCATCCTTCGGCAAGCAGCCGGCGGTCGTGGTGGGGGGGCGGCCGGCGGCCGTGTTGGCACGCACCGGCGATGGCGGAATCGTGGTGCGCGTTCCCGCCGGGACGCCAGCCGGACCGCAGGCGGTCGAGGTCAGCCACGCCGGCGGAAAGGGCGACAAGGTCGTCGTCGTCAAACGCTACGTGGCCGCGCTGTCGCCGCACGGCAGCCGCGTCGCTTGGGCCGAGGTGACCCACGACGGGCCGGTGGCGGCGTCCGTGACGGAGGTGCTCGACGCCGAGTATCTTGCGCTCTCACCCGACGGGCGGGCGGCTTATCTGACAGGCCGGGGCCCGCGCGTGGTCACCGTGGTCGAGGTCACCGCGGCGGGTGGACCCAAGCCAGTCTTCAGGGTGGATCTGCCCACGGCCGGCAAGGTGACCGGGCTCTACACCTCGTCGCGGGCTCCGGTCGTCGCGGTTTTGCGCGACGGGGACGTGATCCTGCTGGACGTGGCCTCGCCGCTGCGTCCAGCGCGCAGCGCATCCCGCCCGCTGCCCGCCGCGGTCCGCGGCGCGCGCATCGCAGCCGCCGACCTGTCGCCGGACGGGAAGTTTCTGGCAGTCGTCGTCGAGGAAGGCAATCGCCTGCTGCTGCTCGATCTCACCGCTCCCGGGCGCGCTGACGTGGCCGCCGAGCTTCCGCTCGCGCCGGATGTGCGCGTCGGGATTCTGGTGGACGTCGCCTTCTCGCCGGACGGGCGCACGGTGTGGGTCGCCGCGGGCGAGACCGCCGCGAATCGGTCCACGGGTCCCCAGGCCACGCGCGTCTTCGCGGTGCGCATCGGGGAAGGCGCGAAGACCGCCGCCGGTGCCGGCGGGGGCGCTGGCGGCGCGGCTGGCGGCGCGCGCCCTACGCTGGAGCTCGCGCGTACGCTGGAGCTCGACGGCGTGGCGAGCCCGCTTCGTATCTCGCCCGGGCGCAGCCTGCCGCTGGCCAGCGGGGCGACCATCCGGCTGCCTCCCGAGAAGGCGACGGTCTATCTTTCCGCTTCGCCTCGCGACAGCAAGCGGTGGGGCGTGTTCCGCATCGGGGCCGAGGACACCGCCGCCGAAATGGCCGAGGCGTCGGGCTCCGTGGGGTCGCCGGACGTGTCGCCGGACGGACGCTGGTTGATGGTGGGGATGGTGGGCGGCGACGGATCGTTCCGTATCCTTTCGGTGCCGGCGGACGGGCGGCCGGGCTCCTCGCGTACTGTGGAAGTGATCCCTCAGCGCACAGGGGCGGGAGGGCGCCCGCGCGGCGAGCCACCGCGCCCGTCCGATCTGCGCGTGCAGCCGTGACGTAATGAAGGAGCGGGCCATCATGGGACAGCCGCCAGGGCAGCCGCCGGAGTCCACCGGCACCATCCAGTCCGTATCGCGCGAGGCCCGACGGTTTGCGCCGCCGCCGGACTTCGCCGCCCGCGCGCGGCTGTCGGATCCCTTGGAATACGAGCGCCTCTACCGGCGCTCGGTCGAACAGCCGGAAGCCTTCTGGGGGGAGATGGCTGGCGCTGAGCTCCAGTGGACCAAGCGCTGGACCCGGGTTCTGGATTGGAAGCTGCCGTGGGCCCGCTGGTTCGACGGCGGTGAGCTGAACGTTTCGGCCAACTGTCTGGATCGCCACTTGCCGGAGCGCGCGGGGAAGTTGGCCCTGGTGTGGGAAGGTGAAAACGGCGACGAGCGTCGTCTGACGTACGCCGAGCTTCACGCCGAGGTGTGCCGATTCGCCGGCGCGTTGCGCAGCCTGGGCGTCGGGCGCGGCGATCGCGTCGCCATCTACATGCCCATGATCCCCGAGGCCGCCGTCGCCATGCTCGCCTGCGCGCGGATCGGGGCCCCGCACACCGTCGTGTTCGGCGGCTTCTCGGCGGAAGCGCTGCGCGACCGCATCAACGACTGCGACGCGCGCGTCTGCGTGACCGCCGACGGCGGATGGCGCCGCGGCAAGATCATTTCGCTGAAGGCCAACGTCGACGCGGCCCTGCGCGAAGCACCGGGGGTCACGGCGTGCGTGGTGGTGCGGCGCACCGGTCAGACGGTCGCCATGCAGCCCCGGCGGGACATGTGGTGGCACGACATAATCGCGGCCGCACCGGCCGACGTGCCGCCCGAGAGCCTACCCGCCGAGCACCCGTTATTCGTTCTCTACACGTCGGGGACCACGGGGAAGCCCAAAGGCGTCGTGCACGCCACCGGCGGATATCTGCTGGGCGCGCACTTGACCACGAAGCACGTCTTTGATCTCCGCGACGACGACGTCTTCTGGTGTACGGCCGACGTCGGCTGGGTCACGGGCCACAGCTACGTGGTTTACGGCCCGCTGTCGAACGGCGCGACGTCTGTCATGTACGAGGGCGCGCCGGATCATCCCGACAAGGATCGCTTCTGGTCGCTCATCGCGCGCCGCAAGGTCACGGTGTTCTACACCGCGCCCACAGCCATCCGCGCCTTCGTCCGCTGGGGAGACGAGTACCCCCGCCGGAACGACCTTTCGTCGCTGCGGTTGCTGGGCACCGTCGGCGAGCCCATCAACCCCGAGGCGTGGATGTGGTACCACGAAATCATCGGGGGCGGCCGCTGTCCCATCGTGGATACGTGGTGGCAAACGGAGACGGGCTCGATCCTGATGACGCCGTTGCCAGGAATCACCGTCACGAAACCGGGCAGTTGCACGCGGCCCTTCTTCGGCGTGGTGCCCGACGTGGTCAAGCGCGACGGGGCTTCCTGCGCGGCGAACGAAGGCGGCTTCCTCGTGATCAAGCAGCCGTGGCCTTCGATGCTGCGCGGGATCCACGGTGATCCGGGGCGCTACGAGAAGCAGTACTGGTCGGAGATTCCCGGCGTCTATTTCACCGGAGACGGCGCCCGCCGTGACGAGGACGGGTACTTCTGGGTCATGGGGCGCGTGGACGACGTGCTCAACGTCGCCGGCCACCGCCTGGGCACGGCGGAGATCGAGAGCGCCCTGGTGTCTCACCCCAGCGTCGCCGAGGCGGCGGTGGTGGGCCCGCCGCACGAGCTCAAGGGGCAGGGCATCTGCGCCTTCGTGACGCTGCGGGCGGGCGTCGCCGTCACCCCGGACGCGAAGAAGGCGCTGTCGGACCACGTGGTGCGTGAGATCGGCGCTCTGGCCCGCCCCGACGAGATCCGCTTCACGGACGCACTGCCCAAGACGCGGTCGGGGAAGATCATGCGTCGGCTCTTGAAGGAGATCGCCACGGGCGGCGTTGCCAAGGGCGACACCACCACCCTCGAAGACATGGGAATCCTTTCCAAGCTGGCCGCCGCTCGCGAAGACGAGGAGTAAAGACCCGCGAACGTCGCCGCCGCTCGCGGGAAGGGACGAGCGGGAATCGAAGGCTCGGCGACGGCATTGTCCCAGCAGCCGCCTCGCCCTTGCGGCTCATGCTCTGAAATACTCTGCTATCGTGGCGCATGCTGCGATCGCCGCCTTGGCGGGTTCAGGAGATCGACGACCCGTCCGTGTCGACACTGGCGGCGGCCATCGGTGTGCGGCCGCTGACGGCCCGCGTGCTTGTCGGCCGGGGGGTGCGCGTTCCCGATCACGCGGTGCGGTTCCTGGATCCCAGGCTCGCGCATCTGCGTCCGCCCGACGGGATGGCGGACCTCGACCGGGCGTGCGATCGCCTGGCCACCGCCCTCGGACGCGGCGAGACCATCGGCGTGTTCGGTGACTACGACGTAGACGGTGTCACCACTGCCGCCATCGTGACGCTGGCTCTGCGCGGGCTGGGCGGCGCGCGCGTGATCCCGCGGGCGGCGAGCCGCGCGTCCGGATACGGGCTTGGTCCCACCGACGTCACGCGTTTCGCCGACGAAGGCTGCACCGTGATCGTCACGGGGGACTGCGGGACCAGCGATCACGAAGCGCTGGCCATGAGCCGCGCGCGGGGCATCGACGCCATCGTGATCGATCACCACCAGGTGCCCGAGGGGGAAAGCCCGGCCTTCGCGCTCATCAACCCTCACCGGCCGGACGACCGCTTCCCGTTCAAGGGGCTCGCGTCGTGCGGCGTGGCGTTCTACCTGGCGGCGGCCCTCCGCTCGCGACTGCGTACGGCGGGCGGCACAGCGGGGACATCGGCCGCGGCGGCGTTCGATCCGCGCGATCTCCTGGATCTCGTCGCCCTTGGAAGCATCGCCGACCTGGTCCCGTTGCTGGCCGAAAACCGCATCCTGGTTTCTTCGGGTTTGCGCGTCTTATCGGCGCGCCGGCGGCCCGGTTTGCGCGCGCTGTGCCGGGTGGCCGAGCTGGCGGAGGGACCGCTCTTTAGCCATCACGTGAGCTTTCGCTTGACTCCGCGCCTGAACGCCGCCGGGCGCCTGGGTGACGCGCAGGCCGCGCTGGACCTGCTGCTCGCCGCCCACGACGACGAGGCCCAACGGCGCGCGGCCGGGCTGGACGACCAGAATCGCGAACGGCAGCGAATCCAGGAGATGGTGATCATCGAGGCCATCGCCGACGCCGAAGAGTTGGTCGGCACAGGCGAGGCGGCGGCCGTGATCGTCGGTCGCGAAGGCTGGCACCAGGGTGTGGTCGGTATCGTCGCGGCCAAGCTGGTGGACAAGTACCGCCGGCCGGCCATCGTGGTCGGTTTCGAGGGCGGAGCGGGCAGGGGATCGGCGCGCACCGTCGCCGGATTCAACCTGTTCGAAGCGCTGTCTTCGTGCCGCCAACATTTGAAGAAGTTCGGCGGCCACGCGGCGGCCGCCGGGATGAGCGTCGACGCGACGTCTTTCCCCGCCTTCCGCGCGGCCTTTCTGGAGGAGGCGCGGCGACGGACGGCGGCCGCCGCGGTGGAGGGCCCCTGGATCGTCGCCGACGCAGTGGTCGGGTTGGACGAGCTCGACGCGGCGGCGGCGGGTGAGCTCGCCCGGCTCGGCCCTTTCGGCGCCGCCAACGCCGAGCCGCTGCTGGCGGTTCGGGGCGTGGTGACCAGCGCGACCCGGCGCGTCGGCAACGCCCATCTGCAGATCAGCCTGCAAGGGGGAGATGGCGTCGCGACATGCGAGGCCATCGCCTTCGGAATGGCGGACCTCGATCCGGGCAGCGGCGCCAGCGTCGATGTCGTCGCCTGCGCGGACCTCGACACATTTCACGGGATTCCGCGGCCCCGCCTCCGGATCAAGCATCTTTATCGATTAGACTGACGCGGATGACCGCCGACGGTTCCGCGGGCGCAGACCACGAGCCGCCGGCGAAGTCGTTTCTGGAGCTGGTGCCGCGGCGAAACCTGCGCCGCGCCCTGTTCTTGTTGGTGGTCCTGGTCGTGGTCGTCGTGTTCCAGCGGCGTTCGGGCCCGTTCTTCAGCCGGGCGGCGACGCTCCTGGCGCCCGTGCCCGCCACGCCGTCGTCTCAGTCGCCGCGGCCCGCACCAGCGCAAGAGCGGGTACCTCCGACGGTTCGTCTTGCCCCCGCGCCGCCGCCGCCGCGCGCGATCTCGCCCGAGCGGCTTGACGCGACCGGGGCCGGCATCCAAGGTGCTGCCCCCGCGCCCGCGACGCGGCGTTCCCCATAGCATAGATTGATGCACAGCGTCGGGTCACCTCTCGTCTGGACGGTCTTCGGGGCGATCGTCGTGGTGATGCTGGCGTTGGATCTCGGCGTCTTTCATCGCAAGGCCCACGTGATCGGGACGCGGGAAGCGGCGGCGTGGTCAGCGGTCTGGATTGGCGTCGCCCTGTGCTTCGCGCTGTTCGTCTATCTGCGCTTCGGACCCGCCATGGCCGGCGACTTCGTGACCGCTTGGCTGATCGAAAAGGCGTTGTCCGTCGACAACATCTTCGTCTTCCTGGTCATCTTCTCGTACTTCTCGGTGCCCCCGAATCTGCAGCACCGCGTCCTGTTCTGGGGGATCCTGGGCGCGCTCATCACGCGCGGTCTCTTCATCGTCGTGGGAGCCGCGCTGCTCGCGGCCTTCCACTGGGTGATGTACGTCTTCGGCGCGTTCCTCGTCCTTACGGGGTTCAAGCTGTTGGTGCAGAAGGACGAAGAGATACACCCCGAGCGCAATCCGGTGCTGCGTCTGTTTCGCCGCTTCGTCCCCGCCGTTTCCGAGTACGAGGGCAAGCAGTTCCTGGTCAAGCGCGACGGCCGGACCTACGCCACGCCGCTCCTGCTGGTCCTGGTGGTCGTGGAGGCAACGGACGTCGTGTTCGCGGTCGACTCCATACCGGCGGTGTTCGCCATCAGCAAGGACGTGTTCATCGTGTACACGTCGAACATCTTCGCCATCCTCGGGCTTCGCGCCCTGTGCTTCCTGATCGCGAGCCTCGTCCGCAGGCTGCGCTACCTCAAGGCTGGCCTGGCGCTGATTCTGGCCTTCGTGGGCATCAAGATGTTGATCGCCGACGTCTACAAGATCCCCACCGGTATCTCGCTGGCGGTGGTGGCTGCGCTCCTGATCGGCGCGGCGGCGGCCTCGTTCCTATTCGCGCCGAAAGCCGACTCCCCGGCCGACCCCCCCGCGAGCCCTTAGACTCAGACTCAGAGCGTCCGCGCGGGTCCGAGCGCCAGTCGTTGCAATCCGTCGTAGGCGGCGTACTTGTATACGTCGGACAGCGTGGGGAAGTTGAACACGCTGTTGATGAAGACGTCGAGGGTGCCACCCAGCTCCATCACCATCTGGCCGATGTGGATCAGCTCGGTCGCGCGCTCGCCGATGATGTGAACGCCCAGCAGCTTGCGCGACGCGGGATCGAACAGCAGCTTGATGAGCCCGTCGTGCTCTCCGATGATCTGGCCGCGCGCGTTGTTCTCGAAGCGCGCGCGGCCGCTCTCGAACGCCGCGCCCGCGGTCGCCAGTTTTTCCTCGGTGGCGCCCACCATCGAGATCTCCGGGATGGTGAAGATGCCATAGGGCGTGATGGGCGATACCCGGGTCTTGTACGGAATGTCGAATGCGTGGCACATGGCCACGCGGGCCTGCTCCATCGACACGGACGCCAGCGCGGGACTTCCGATGACGTCGCCGGCCGCGTAGATGCGCGGGGCCGATGTCCGGAAGTGCTCGTCGACCCGAATGCGGCCCTTGCCGTCCAGCGCTACGTTGGCCTTGTCCAGGCCCAGTCCCTGGGTGTTCCCCGCCCGCCCCGCCGAATAGAGGACCTTGTCGACGTCGAGGACCTTGCCGCTCTTGAGCTGCAATCGCAGCGGCCCGCTGGCCACCCGCTCGACCGACGTGACCGCGTCGCCGAGGAGGACGTCATGGCCCTTGCGTTCCAAAGCGCTCTTGAGCGCCGTCGACATCTCTCGGTCCAGGAATCCCATCAGGGCGCCGCGCCCCTCGATGATTGTGATCCGGGTGCCCAGCGCCGCGAAGGTGCAGGCGTACTCGCAGCCGACGACACCGCCCCCCACCACCGCCAGGGACGTCGGGATCCGGTCGAGATCCAGGATGGTGTCCGAGTCCTCGACGTCCGGATCCGAAAACGGCACGCCGGCCGGACGCAGCGGAGCGCTGCCGGTTGCGATCAGGAAGCAATCGGCCGTCAGGCGCCTGATCTCCGCTCCCGACGGATCACGCACGACGACCTCGTCGGGCGCGACGAACTCGGCCGCGCCGCGCAGATGCAGGGCGATCCGGTGGCGATCGATGTTGCGCGCAATCTGCGCGACCTGCTGATCGGTGACCGCGCGCAGCCGCCCCATCAATTGGCGCAGGCTGGCTTGCCGGTCGATCTCCAGAGTCATTCCGTACAGCTCGCCGCGGTGAAATCCGGTGACGTACAGCGCCGCCTCGCGCAGCGTCTTCGACGGGAGCGTCCCGGTGTGCACGCAGGCGCCACCCACGGTGCCGCCGCGCTCCACCAGCGCGACCTCCTTGCCGAAGTAGGCCGCCTGAGCGGCGCCTTTTTCCCCCGCAGGACCGGACCCGATGACGACCAGATCGAGCTTCTCGGTGTCGGCCGCCATTCGGTCGACTCTATCATCGCCGCCGGACGCACCTTGCGAGCCGGACGCTCGCTGGCTAGCATGGATTCTTCGAGACGGGACACCGTGGCTGACACGTATTCGTATTCGCGAGCCCACCGAGCCTTCGAGATCGCCAGCATCACGCTGTTCTTCGCGCTCCTCGGGCACCTCGGCTGGCGGTTGTGGACGGCCACCAGCACGGCCGGGGGATTCGCTGCCCTCGGGCTGGCGGCGTTGCTCGGCTACCTGGCGGCGGATTTCGTGTCGGGCGTGGTGCACTGGGCGGGGGACACCGTGGGCGACCAGAGCACGCCCATCTTCGGAAAGAACTTCATCACCCATTTTCGCAACCATCACACGGATCCCAAGGGCATCACCTGGCACGACTTCGTCGAGACCAACGGCAATAACTGCATCGTCACGTTGCCGGTGCTGGCGATCGCCGACTATGCAACGCCATCGGGCGAGGGCATCGGGCTCTTCTTCTGCGCGTTCGCGGCGTTCCTGGGGTTGTTCGTCTTCGGGACGAACCAGTTCCACAAGTGGGCGCACGCGGATCGGCCGCCGGCGGCGGCGCGATGGCTGCAGCGGTGGGGCCTGATCCTGTCGCCGCGCCACCACCAGATCCACCATGATGCGCCCCACGACAAGTACTACTGCATCACGGTGGGTTGGATGAACCCCGTGCTGCACAAGCTGCGGTTCTTCCGTGCGCTGGAGCGGATCATCGCGGTCTTCAGGCCCGAGCTCCTGTATCTGGATGAACGCAAGGCCTTCGCCGCCGCAGGGGAACGCCCGCGGCGCGCAGGCTAGCGAAGGGAAGAGGCGAGGCTTCATCGTGCCGTCGTTCGACGCCGTCTCGAAGGTCGACCTCATGGAGCTCGACAACGCGCTCAATACGGCCCTGAAGGAGATCGGCCAGCGCTACGACTTCCGCGGCACCAACACGATGCTGGAGCGAGGTCCCGAAGGGATCACGCTGCGCACCAGCGACGAGCCGCACGCCGCCGCTTCCGTGCAGGTGCTGCGTGAAAGGATGGCCAAGCGGGGAGTCTCTCAGCGGTGCCTGGATGCGCAGCCGGTGGAGGCGGCCGGCGGCCGTACGGTGCGCCAGATCATCAAGATAAAGCAGGGCATCGATCAGGAAGCGGCCAAGAAGATCGTCAAGACGATCAAGGACGCCAAGCTCAAGGTGCAGGCGCAGATTCAAGATGATCAGCTCCGCGTGACCGGCAAGAACCGCGACGACCTGCAGGCCGCCATGGGGCTGATTCGAGCCGGCGACTTCGGAATCGACATCCAGTTCGTGAATTTTCGCGACTAGGCCCGGCGGCTCCTGGTATAGGAGGCCCTATGTCGCGACTTCATACGATCCCGATTTTGATGGTTTTGGCCCTGGCTCCGGGCGGCGCTGCGCGCGCCCAGATGGGCGGCGGCGGCGGCGTTCCGCTGCCCATCGCCACGGACTTGAAGAAGGTCCCGGTCGGATCCTGGGCTGAATACACGATGACCATCGCCGCCCTGCCGGGTGGACCGACGAAGGTGAGAATGGCGCTCGTCGGGAAGGACGCCAAGGGGTTCATCCTGGAGAAC
>Ga0187894_10004806_pt1 | contig 14206 bp, 12 predicted proteins | sample GBC1701081metaG_FD_136650 | JGI IMG/M metagenome (GOLD analysis project Ga0187894, IMG submission 136650) | White microbial mat communities from a lava cave in the Kipuka Kanohina Cave System on the Island of Hawaii, USA - GBC170108-1 metaG ...
CCTTGCCACGGACCGAAGCCCGTTCGGCGGTTTGCTCTCTGTGGCACTTTCCCTGGGGTCGCCCCCGCCGGCCGTTAACCGGCACCGTGTTTCCGTGGAGCCCGGACTTTCCTCGACGCGGCGGCTTGCGCCGCCCCGCCGCGGCCGTCCAGCCATCTGACGCGCCGGTCTGCTACGCCGATCGGACGGCGCCGTCAATCACGACCCCTTCGGCCTGCCGCAGCAGATCCTGCAGCCGTGCCACGGTCTGGGCGTCGGCGACACCATCGACCAGGTCCGGCCGATAGTGCCGCTGGAAGGCAGTGACGATATCGGCGAGCGCAACGTCGACGGTGTCGGCGATGTCCCGAGCCTCGTCGGCGTAGGCCAGGCGTCCGTCCTGCCGCCCGTAGCGGTGTGGCGGCGGGTAGCCGAAGCGGCGCAGCAGCGCCGGCACGTCCTGCGCCGTCGCCTGCGATGCCGTCGCGTTGGACCACAGGCCGATGCCGGCCGCCGCCAGTTCGGGCCAGAAGAACAGCGTGCCCGGATCGTCCTTGCGCTGCGGCGCGATGTCGGAATGCCCCACCACGTTACGCGGCAGGATGGCCGGATGTCGCTCGATGATGTCGCCGCAGAGCGCAATCACGGCCTGACGCTGGATGGCGGGATAGGCGTGCCGGTTGCCATCGAGGTTGACGATCTCAATACCGATGGACGTGGCGTTCAAGCTGCGCGCGTCGCGCCACCAGGACAGGCCGGCATGCCAGGCGACACGCGCTTCATCGACCAGCCGATAGATATCGCCGTTGGTGTCGATGAGGTAATGAGCGCTGACCTTGCCGAAGCGCAACAGATCCAGCGACACATCCAGCGGCTGTGCGGTGTGGTGCAGGACCAGCGTGTCGACGGCTATGGCCGGATCGCGCGCGGCGTGGTTCTGCGACGGCTGCTCGATGAATCGGGCCATGAACGACAGCCTAGCTTGTGGTAACGGCCTTGTCGCGCATGGGACGCAGCACGACCAGCGCCACGCCGACGATGGTGACGGCACCGCCGGCGATTTTCTGCACCGTCAGCGGCTCGCCCAGCACCAAGGCACCCGCCAGCACGCCGAACAGCGGCACCAGCATCTGGAACGGCGCCACCCGTGTCAGCGGATAGCGGTACAGCAGGCGATACCAGGCCCAATAGGAGATGATCACCATCGGCACGACCTGGTACAGCAGCGCGGCCACGCCGTTCCAGGAGATGCCCAGCAGCGCCTGCGCGTGGCCGCGCTCCAGCACCAGAGAGATCAGGAGCGTCTGCGGCACGATCAGCAGCGATACCCAGCAGTTGAGCACATTGGCCGACAAGGTGCCGATGCGCTTCACGCGCGCATGATAGAGCGCGAAGAACGCACAGCCGAGCACCGGCAGTCCCAGGGCCCACAACCGATCGCCGACGGACGGCTCACCCGCGATCAGCAGGACGCCGCCAAACGCGATCGCCATGCCGGTCCAGCCGATCGTGCCCAGGCGCTCGCCGAACCACAGGCGCGCCATCAAGGCGGAGAACACGGCCTGCAGCTGCGTGACGACCGCCATGGTGCCGGCCTCGAGGTAGAGCGAGGCGGTGAACATCGTCGTGAAGTGCAGCGAGCCGAGGATGAAGGAGAGCACCAGCAGATCACGCCATCGGTCCCTAGGCCATGGCACGAACGGCACCATCAGCAGGAAGGCGAAGGCAAAGCGCAACGTCACGAACAGGATCGGCGGGATCTCCTGCACACCGATCTTCACGGCAACGAAGTTCAGCCCCCAGATCGCCATCACGACCAAGGCCAGCGCGACATCGGACGGCTTCATCCGGGCGCGCCGTGATGCCTGTCGATATCCTGACCACAGCGAAGGCCGGGTGTACTCATGTCACCGGTTGGGCCTCGGACCGCTCGATCCTGCGCTCCTTGCGAATGCGATCGTACGCCGTGTTGATCGCCGCCAGCTTGCGGTTGGCGAGCGTGATCGCTTCCGGCGGCATGCCCTGGGCGATCAGCCGGTCCGGGTGATGCGCGCGCGCCAGACGCCGGTAGGCCTGGCGGATCTCCGCATCGTCGGCGTCGGGCATGACGTCGAGGATGGCGAAGGGATCATCATGCAGCTCGACGCCCGCCGCGGCGGCGACGCGGCGGAAGTGGGCTTCGCCCAACCCGAAAATCGCCGAGACGGCGCGCAGATAGGCCAGCTTGGCTTCATCGACACTGCCGTCGTCGGCTTTGGCGATCAGGAACAGGCCGGCCAGCACCTCTTCCAGCACTTCAGGATGCTTCGGAAACAATCCCGCGACCTGGCGCGCGTAGGCCTCGAAGCCGCTGGTGTCACGTTTGGCCAGATCGAAGAAGCGGCCGACATTGTCGACCTCCTCGGACGGCACGTGAAAGAAGGATCGAAAGGCGTCGATCTCGCGCCGTGTCACCACGCCGTCGACCTTGGCCATCTTGGCCGCCAGCGCAATGACGCCGATGGTGAAGGCGATGTGCTGGGTTGCCGCCGGCCGGTCGCGTTCGGCCACCGCCTCGACGAGGCCCGCGTCGCTGCGTGTCGCCGTTGCCAGCGGCGCACCGTCCTCGCGCGGCTCTTCGTCGGCCAGCGCATCGTAGGCGTGGCCAGCCGCGGCGCCGAGCAAGGCACCGATCGGTCCGCCGATCATGAGCCCGGCGGCGCCACCGACGATCTTTCCCCAGACGCTCATGGGGCGGACCTCTAGCCGGACAGACCAGCCCTGGCAACGTGCACGCTGCCGCGCGGCTGCAGCCTTACGGAAAAATGACAGCGACTCGTTACAGAAACGGGGCGACGACGGCGACGCAGGCGAGAATACCCAGGGCAAGCCGGCGAAAGAAAGTCTCGCTGGCGAGCGGGAAGAGCCGCTCGCCGACCAGACCGCCGGCGACATAGGGCACCGCCAGGATCGCACCCAGGATCAGCGTATTCAACGTGATAAGGCCCTGAACGCCCAGGCCGATCAGCGCCACCAGATCGACGGCACCGAAATAGACGATGAAGCTGGCCCGCACGGTGGCGGCCGCATCGGCGCCTGCCAGGTAGTAGAAGGCGACCGGCGGGCCGGCCATACCGCACAAGCCATTGAGAAAACCGCTGGCGGCGCCCGTGGCCAGCGTCGCCGGGGGCGTCGGTCGCCCGCTGAAGCGCCAGCCCACCGCCAGCAGCAGGACGGCGGCCAGCACGATGCCGGAGATCGCCCAGCGCAGCGGGTCGGGGTCTGCCGTCATCAGAACAATGACGCCGAGCGGCACGGCCACGGCGGCGGCCACCAGCAGCAGGCCGATTCGCCGCCAGTCGACCAGGCCGACCGCGCCGCGCAGCATCGGCAGGGCAATGCAGAACTCGACCAGCAGGCACACCGGTACCCCGACGACCGGGCCATAAAGAGCCGAGAACACCGGCGTCAGGATCATGGCGGCGCCAAAGCCGGCAAACCCGCGCACGACGCCGGCCAGCAGGGCCACGCCGGCGGCAATCGCGAGAGGGGTCGTCAGCAGCTGATCCATGGTGCCCGCACGTTCAAGCCACTCTTAATTGAGAGAAATCATCAAGTTATGGGCTTGTTTAACAATCTTAGTGCAACAATTTGCACTATCATGTTTATATTCTTGATTTTGGGACGAAGACATGGCACAAAGTGAGTGGCTTGTCAGTGGTGGACTGGCAGGTCCAAACCGGACGCTCTCATGACTCGACCGATTGCGCGAAGGGCAGCATTGGCCGCGCTGGCAGGTGGCGTTGTGTCGACGGCTGCCGCCGGCTCGGCCCTGGCCCAGCAGGCGGTGCTGCTGTACCCCCGCTCCGCCGGAACCGGCGCGCCCGTACCCCGATTCGCGGCCCCCATGGTGATACGTCCCGGGTATGTGAGTCCAGGGCTTGCAGGCCAGGTGGGCTATCGGCGCCTGACCGTCGTCTCCGCCCACACGGGCGAGACATTTTCGGATGTCTTCGCGCTGGGCAACCGCCCCAGCGCGATCGCCATGGCACGGCTGAGCCGGCTGATGCGCGATCAGCACAACGGCGCGACCAAGGCGATTGATCCGGCCCTGATCGAGATCCTGGCGCGCATGCAGACCAAGGTTTTGCGGCCGATTCAGATCCTGAGCGGCTACCGCTCGCCCGCGACCAACTTCAAGATGTACCTGGCGGACCCGGTGGGCGTCGCCGAGCACAGCTTCCATACGATCGGCAAAGCCGTCGATATCATGGTCGTCGGCGCTTCCGTCGAGGTGCTGGGCAAGCTCGCGCGCCAGTGCGGCGCCGGGGGCGTCGGCACCTATAGCTCCGGTTTCATCCATATCGATACCGGCCCGGTCCGCGAGTGGGTTGGCTGAACACCAACGCCTGAAGTCGTAGGTTTTTGGACCGCGGGCGTGGACGCCCGCGGTCCAAAAAAGCTATGGGCCGGTCTTCTCGACGTTCCAGAACAGCGTCGCGCTCATCGGCGGCATCCAGCCCTTGGTCTTGTTGCTGTAGGCCAGCACGCCGTACCACTCACCCAGCGGATAGTGCGTACCCAGCACCACGGCGCGCGCCTGGATTTCGGCGGCGATCTGCTTGCGCTTTTCGAGGTCGGTCTGACGCGCGAAGTCGGCGCGCATGTCTTCCAGCGACTTGTCGCACGGCCAGCCCGGGCTCGCCTTCTCGCAGGACGCGTTGAGGTTCTGCGATATCACCGGGTCACTGGAATCCAGCGCACCCCAGCTGGTTGCAAACGCGTTCCAGCCACCCTGCGCCGGCGCCTCGCGGCGATTGCTGCGGCTGACCAGGGTCTGCCAGTCCATCGACTGCATGTCGACCTTGAAGCCGGCGCGCTCGAGCTGGGCCTTGGCGACGGGCGCCAGGTTCACGAGGAACGGCAGGTCGGTCGGCCGCAACAGCACCACCGGCGTGCCATCATAGCCCGCTTCCTTCAGGAGGGCCTGGGCCTTGGCGACATTGCCCTCCATGCGGCCTTCGGTGCCGGCGGTCGTGGCCAGCGGCGTGCCGCAAACGAAGTAGGCCTTGCACAGCTGATAGAGCTTCGGATTACCGACCTGGGCTTCGAGGAACGGCTTCTGATCGAGCGCATAACCCACCGCTTCGCGGATCTTCGGGTTGTCGAACGGCGGGTGCAGCCAGTTGATCCGGAACGTGTACTGGCCGGGATAGGTACCGCGCATCAGGACGATCGACTTGTCGGCTTCGAGCAGCGGCATCAGGTCGGGCGGGAACGCCTCGTTGCCGTCGATCTCGCCGGCCAGCATGGCGTTCACCGCGACCTGCGGGTCGGGCATGGCGATCCATTCGATGCGATCGACCTTGGCGACCTTGCCGCCGGCCAGGCCAGAGGGCGGTTCGGCGCGCGGTTTGTAGTTCGGGTTCTTCACATAGACGACCTTGTCGCCCGGCTTCCACTCGTCGGCCTTGAAGATGAACGGGCCCGAGCCAGTGGCATCACGGATCTGCTGGGTGCCGGGCGTATCGGCGATGCGCTTGGGCATCATGAAGGGCGCCGTGCTGCCCGGCTTGGCCAGCGACTCGATGACCAGGCCGTAAGGCCCCTTCAAGGTCAGGCGAAACGTCTTGGCATCGACGGCGACGATTTCCTGGCTGTTCTGCACCAGGCGCTGCCCGATGCCGTCGCGCTCCGCCCAGCGCTTGATCGATTGCACGCAGTCCTCGGCCAGCACCGGCTTGCCGTCATGCCATTGCAGGCCATCGCGCAGCGTGAACGTATAGACCAGACCGTCGGGACTGACGGTGAACGTGTCGACCATCTGCGGCTGAGGCTTCAGGTTGGCGTCGAGCGCGAACAGCGTGTCGTAGACCAGATAGCCATGCGTGCGCGCGATCTGCGCTGATACCCAGATCGGATCGATGACCTTGAGATCGGAATGCATGACCATGCGCAGCGTCGACGGTGTCTGGCTCAACGCCGCCAGTGGCCAGGCCGCCGCCGCCATCGCCAAGCCACCGATCATGCCGCGGTACAAACGCTTCTGCATCATAAGACTCCCGTCGTCTGGCGTTTTGCTCCCACGCCACACATGACCCTCGTCAGAGCGCTGTAGCAAGTTCCATGCCCGCATGGCCTGCCATGCACGCCGGTCATCCGCCCGATGATCGAAGGCCGTGACGAAAGAAATCGAGAACACGCTGCTCGTAGGCTACCGGCGCGGCCTGATGCAAATCCTGATGCGCGGCGCCCGGCACGATCCAGAGCGCCTTGGGCTCGCGTGCAGCCTGGAACAGGCGACGGGTTTCATCGGCTGGAACGAAGGGATCCTTGTCGCCGCCTATCACCAGGATGGGCACAGCGACGGCGCCGATGCGATCGACCGGCCGCAGTTCGTCGCGCGAGACGCCGAAGCGCCACGGCATTTGCGCATACAGCAGCCACGGCAAAACGCTTGCGATCACCGGCCCCATCGTCGTTGCGATCCGCCGGCGCGCCGTGTCGTCGATCGTGCTGTAAACCTCTTCCACGACCAGCGCGTCGACATCGGCGGGCGTGTCACCCAGCAGCAGCGCCGCGCCGCCCAGAGAGAAGCCGATCGCACCGAGCTTCTGGCCGGCAAAGCGGCGGCGGGCCTCGGCGATCACCGCCCGCACGTCACGACTTTCGCGGCCACCGAAAGTGGTTGCCGATCCGTCGCTCAGGCCGTGGGCACGCATGTCTACCACGATGACGCTGTATCCGGCGCGATGCAGGAACCGCGCCCGCGGCAGCATCGAGTCGCGAGACGCACCCGAACCGTGCAAGAGAACGATCACGCCGCACGCGCAGTCGTTGGGTATGGCCCAGCCACGGATGACAATTCCCGGCTCGGACGGGACGGCGATCTCCTCGAATGGCAACCCATCCGGCCTGGCACCCACTGGCCAACGCGGAACCGATACCGCCGCACCGCCGACCATCGCCGTCGCGAAGCAGACCGCGATGACAGAAAGCAGCACGATGACCAGTGTCGATCGGCGCATCACGCCGTTATCCCTGTTCGCAGCACCTGCGAAACTGGCGTACTACGCAGCTTGCGCCAGCGCCTGGGTGAGATCCGCGATCAGGTCATCCGGATGCTCGATGCCGATGCTGAGCCGGATGGTGCTGTCCAGCACGCCGCTGCGGTTGCGCACATCGAGCGGCACGCCGGAATGCGTCGTGGTCGCCGGATGGCTCGCCAGCGATTCAGTGCCACCCAGGCTCACCGCCAGCTTGAAGATGCGCAGCGCATTCAAGAAACGAAAAGCCTCGGCCTGCCCGCCGACGATATCGATGCTGAACGTCGAGCCTGCACCGGTGCACTGTGTATCGTAGACACGCCGGGCCGCAGTGCCCGCCGCGAGGCCGTTCAGCACGTGCACGGCCCGCACGCGCGGGTGGGCGGCGAGGTATGCGGCCACCGCCTCGGCATTTTGCGTGGCGCGGGTCATGCGCAACGACAAGGTCTCGAGCGATCGTCCCAGCATCCAGCAGGAATGCGGGTCGAGCTGCGTGCCGATGGCGCCGCGCAGCAGCCGCACCGGTCGCAGCCGCTCGGCGCTGCCGATCGCGGCACCGGCGATCAAGTCGCTATGCCCGCCGACATACTTCGTCAGCGAATAGAGCGAGATGTCGATGCCGTGCGCCAGCGGTTTCTGGAAGATCGGCCCCAGCAGCGTGTTGTCGCACACGATCACCGGCCGCTGGCCCTGCTTCGCCTCGATTCGCGCCGCCGTCTCGCAGATCAGTGCGAAGTCGACCAGCGTGTTGAGCGGATTGGAGGGTGTTTCGATCACGATCACGCTGACGCGGCCGCGCGCCATGGCACGATCGGCAGCGGCCGTGACTTCGGCAGAGTCGGTGCCCTCGGAGAACCCTTCGGCGGCAATGCCGAAGGACGCGAAGGTCCGCGCCAACAAGGTTTCGGTGCCACCATAGAGGGGCTGGCTATGCACGATGGCGTCGCCCGGCCGGGCGTAGGCCAGGATGGTCGTGGCGATCGCCGACATGCCCGAGGAGAAGACCAGCGCGCGCTCGCCACCCTCGTAGATCGCCAAACGGTCTTCGACGATCTCGCTGTTGGGGTGGTTGAAGCGCGAATAGACCAGCCCCGCCTCACCTCGGGTCGGGGGTTCCTTGCGGCCGGAGACGTAGTCGAAGAAATCGCGCCCTTCCTCGGCCGAACGGAAGACGAAAGTGGAGGTCAGGAACACGGGCGGCTTGACCGAGCCCTCCGACAATGTCGGATCGTACCCGTAGCCCAGCATCAGCGTTTCCGGATGCAAGCGGTGGTTGCCGATCTGGTCGGCGTGGCTGCGGTCTCTGGCCATGGTCACATCCATCCGATGAGGGGACGGCGGCGATAGTAGAGCCTGGGTGTGACATGAGCGAGGCCGTTCGTGACGGCGCGGCTATTGTTTGTCGTCCCCGACCTTGACCTGGGTATCGCGGCGCCACTGGTTGCGCATCGCCTCGCCGTCCTTGCGCCATTGCTCGCGCAATGCCTCGGCTTCCGCCCGCCAGGTGTCGTGCGTGGCGCGGGTCTCGGCGATCGTCGCCGCCGCCTGCGACGCCAGCGCAGCGGCGACCGGATCGGCCGCGGCAGGTGTCATCGCCGGCACCCGCGGCGGCGCCTGTGCCGACAGGATGGCCGATCTCGCCTTGAGATGGCTGACGATTTTCCGGCGCCAATGCAGCAGCGCCTGATCGTCCCGACGCGGCGCCGGGATTGTCACCATGATCGGCGGCAGTTCCGGCTGCGGTCCCGGCATCGGCGCAACCGTCCGGATGATGGGAGTCACCGGCGCATCGACCACGGTCGAGACCGGCTGCGTGAACCGCCGCCCGATCGTCCGGTCTCGTGCCGCGGCGTGATGCTCCTGCACCTTGGCCCGCTCGGCCAGGAACTCGCGCACGGCAACGCCGGCGGCGTACAGGAACGGCGGCAGGCGATCGCGGCGGTACACCAGCGCACCCACGGCGCCGACCACAAACATCGGATGGCTCGCCGGTGCGTTGATGACGACCGATACGAAGTCGAACGCAACGCTGGCGATCAGCAGCGAGCCCATGATGCTGCCGCCTGCTGCCGCCAGAAAGGCGCCAGGGGACACGCGCTGGCCCGCCGGCGGTCCACCCTTCTTCTTGTTGTAGCGTTTGTTCCCTGGCCATCGCCACGCCACCAGACGGCCGAACACCGCCAGCAGGCCGATGGCCCACAGGAACCCCACAAACACACTTGCCAGCATCAGGGCCATGGCGACTGCCCGCTATCCGAATTTGCCGGGATCACGCCAATAGCATGGCGCGCTCCCGGCACTTGCGCGTCAGTCCTTGTCCGGGGCCTTCGGCGCCACCGTCCATTGGGTCGCCGCCGGCGGCGGCGCGGCGCCGGATGGCGAGTCCTTGGTCGCCGTCGTTGCGGTCAACAGCGACTGCACTGGATTGGCGCCGGCGGCGAAGCCCGCTTCGGCCAGCAGCTTGTCGATCACCGGCGCGTTGGCACGATAGGCCAGCAGCGTGTTGAGCAGCGAGTCGGCGTTGCCGCCGGTGCCGTTGGCGCCGTTGCCCACCGCGTGGCCGGGCATTCCGCCGCCCATGTCGATGATGCGCACGTCGCCGATCTTCTCCAGCGGCTTGACCGCCTCGGCCAGCGCCAGCGGCAGGATGCGCAGCCGCTCCTTGGTGACCTCCAGCTCGATGACGGCGGTCGACATCGCGTTGCGCGCCTCGTTGATCCTGCGCTGGCCTTCGGCCTCGACCTCGTAGGTCTTGGACTGGGCCTCGGCCTTGATCTTTGCGGCGTCGGCTTCCGCCTGTGCCTCGGTGCGGATCGCGGTGGCCTTGTCGTCTGCGGCCTGCTTCTCGGCCTGGGCGGCGATGGTCACCTTGGCGGCGTCCTGCTCGGCCACCTGGCGGGCGCTGATGACGGCCGTCTGCCGCTGACGTTCGGCGATGGCGACCTGCTTGGCGGTCTCGACGCTTTCCGTCGCCGACGTGGCCAGTGCGCGGGCCTCTTCGGCCTTGGCGCGGGCCTCGCTCTCGGCCCGGCTCTTGTCGGCCACCGCGATGGCGCGGTCCTGGTCGGCGATCTCGACGTCGCGCTTCTTGGCGATGGCCAGGGTCTCGGCGGTGCGCTCGCTTTCGATCTGGCGCTGGCGAATGGCGAGATCGGCTTCGATGCCCGCCGTCTCCTGCGCCTGCTTGGCGGTCGCGGTGCGCTGCGCGATCGCCTGCTCGGCGGCGATGCGCGCCTGCTCCTCGGCCTGCCGTGCCTCGGCTTCCTTCTGCGCCGCGGCGGCGCGCGTCTCGGCGGTCTTGTTGACGATGTCGCGCTGCTGCGAGAGCTCGGCTTCCTTCTTCTGCCGGTCGATCTCGAGCGTGCGCTGGCGCGCCTCGAGATCCTGCTGCGCGATGGTCACCTCGGTGTTGCGCACCGTGAGGTTACGCTCCTGGCGGCGCGATTCGGTGATCTTGGTCAGCGCCGTCAAGCCCTCGGCGTCGAAGGCGTTGTTGGGGTTGAAGTACTTGGTATCGGTTTGGTCGAGCTTGGTGAGCGAGGCACTCTCCAGCTCCAGGCCGTTCAGCTCGAGGTCGCGCGCCACGGCGGTCTGCACCGACTGCACGAATATGGCCCGCTGTTCCTGCAGTTCGGCGAGCGCCATGGTGGCGGCGACGCTGCGCAGGGCGTCGACGAACTTCGCCTCGACCAGTGCGCGCAGCTGCTCGGCGTCATTGGTGCGGTCGCCCAGGGTTTGGGCGGCGAGCGCGATGGAAGAACCGTCGGGTTTGACGCGAACGTAGAATTCGACGCCGATATCGGCACGCATGCGATCGCGCGTGATCATGGCGTCGGCGTTGTCGCGGCGGACCTCCAGGCGCAGGGTCTGCAGGTTGACCCAGGCGATGCTCTGGAACACCGGCAGCACGATCGAGCCACCGTCGAGCACGACCTTCTGTCCGCCCAGGCCGGTGCGGACATACGAGCGGTCCTTCTCGGCGCGAACATAGAGCCGGGCGATCACCAGGCCGATGGCCAGCAGCGCGACCAGGCCAATGATGGCCGGAACGGCCAGTTGCAACAGTTTCTCCATGTCCCACCCCTCCTGTGCCGGCGCACGGTGCGCGCCGACGTGAGTTCCCTACGACCGAGATGACGCCCCACTACCCCGAGCGAAGGATCGACGCCTGGCGCCAGCCGTCATGGCTGCCGCCGACCCTCACTGCGCTTTACACCGGATCCGTACCAATCCGCCTCAGCCAGTCAGCTGGTCTTCTGCTCGAGACCTTCCGTCAGCCTTGAATCGGCTGTCGTGACTGCGAGCGTGCCCCCAGCACGTACCTCGATGACCAGAACCGACGTCCCCGTCGGAATGACCTGCTCCGGATCGGCCGGCGCGACCCGTGGGAAGTGGGTATTGCCGTGACGATCGCGAATACGGGCGCGGGCAACGACGCCGCGCTTCACGGGGCCGACGGTGACCTCACCCACCAGTCCGACGAAGTCGGTACCGGTCGTGGCGTAGCTCTCATCGCGCGGCACGACATAGGCCACCATGCGCGAGAGGTACCGCGTGCAGACGAAGGCCGGCACGATCACAATGAGGACCGCCAGCCAGCCGGGAAGGTAGAAGCCCGCGATGCTGATCACGGTCTGCAGCACCATGCCCAGTCCGGCGAAGGCGGCCAGCAGCGCGATGATCAGCACCAGTAACGGCACGCGCCCGGCGTTCAGCCAGTCAAGCGCCGTGCCGAACATGCCCTGGTGCTGGCCGTCCGGCTTGGCGCCGTGCGCGCCGTGATCGATCGCGTGGTCGAGCGCCGTGCCGCCGCCCATCTCGACGTGACCGACGTCGAGATGCATGCCGTCATGACCGACGGCATGGTCGAGCAGCGCCGACAGCGGCTTGCCGGCCAGCAGCGTCACCAGCTCGATCAGCAGCAGCCCGAGCAGGACCAGTGCCGCGATCGAGAACGGTGCGACGTCCGGGTGGGTAAAAAAGTCCAGCATCGACGCACCCAGGATGGCATTAGCCCTGTCCCGCTTTCAAGCGCGCCAACCGCTCGGCCACGGCGTGCTTGCGGGCCAGCTCGTTGAGATCGTCCAGCGACTTCTGGTCGCCGGCCGGCGTACCGGCGGGAATACCGGTCAGGCGTTCGATCGCGGCCTGTGCCCGCTCGACCTTGCCGGTCGCCTTGGAGACCCGCGTGTCGCCCTCGGGCGCACCTGAACCGCCGACTGACGTCTGGCGTGTGCGCTTGAGATCGGCCAGGCGCGCCTCGGCCTCGCGCCGGCTGGCGCGCACCGCATCCAGCGTCTGGTTGAGCTGGCCGATCTTCTCGTCGGCGTCGACGGCCAGGCGGGCGAGAACGCCGAGCTGCGCCTCGATATCGAGCTGGCGGTCGATGCCGGCCTCGGCGAGATCGTCGCGGCCCTTGCCGACAGCAAGCTTGACGTTCTCGTCGAGTTCGCCGCGCTCGCGCTCCAGTTCCTTGCGGCGCAGGTCGAGCCGCGCCTTCTCGGCCATCGCCTTGCCCATCTCGCCGCGCACCTCGTCAGCGGCGCCGTCGATCTCGCGGATCGCCTGCTCCATGACGGCTTCAGGATTGACGTCCTCGGCGGCGTTGATGGCGGCGTGGGTCATGCCGGCGATGACGCGGCCAATACGGGTCACAACAGTCTCGGTAGCCATGGTTCGTTCCTCCTGCCCCAGGCGGGCAATGTCGCGATCCGACTCGATCCTCAACTCCCAACCACTGGCGTGGCGCACCAGACGCGCCGGCGCGCCGCCGGGCCAGACCGGCCCGTAACCTGCGACGGCGAAGGGCACACCAACCCGCCCGTCGAGCGTCGCAATCGACACAGTCGCAATGCCGCGAACCGAATAGAGCCGCTCGTCGAGCGGGACCCCTTCAACCGCCAACCCGCGGCGGCGCGCGGCCCAATCGCGCAGCGCCAGGGTTGCGAGCTGCGCCGGCAAACCGCTTTGCTGCCGCGCGCGCTCGTAGAAATTCCGGTGCAGGACGACGTGGTCCGAAGAGTGGTCGGCCGGGATGGTGACATCCAGCCACTGGGCCAGCCCCCCGTAGGCATCGACGAGCTGCCCCAGCGCCGCGATGGCCGCCGCGTCGGGCTCCAGTCGGAGGCGGATGAAACCGCCCGGTGCTGTCTTGCGTCGTCTGACCACATGAAAATCATAAAGTAAGGCTTTTATACTTTTCAAGCGCTATGTCAATATTTTTTGCTGCGACCACTCACTTTTATATGATTCCCCCAGGCTTGTCGAACCGCCGAAATCGAATCGGGTTGGCGCCGTCGCGGGGCTGGCGCCATATAGCGGGCATGCCTGACACCCACGTTGCACGCCCTTCCATGCCCTGGCTGCAACGGCGGCCGCCCATCGACGGCGGCAAGCCGTTCAAGGTCGTGTCCGACTACCAGCCGGCCGGCGATCAGCCCGAGGCCATCCGCCAGCTCATCGCCGGCGTCCAGCAGGGCGAGTCCGACCAGGTGCTCCTGGGCGTCACCGGCTCGGGCAAGACGTTCACCATGGCCAATGTGATCGCGTCGGTGAACCGCCCGACCCTGATCATGGCGCCCAACAAGACGCTGGCCGCCCAGCTCTACGGCGAGATGAAGGGGTTCTTTCCGGAGAACGCCGTCGAGTACTTCGTCTCGTACTACGACTACTACCAGCCCGAGGCGTACGTGCCGCGCAGCGACACGTATATCGAGAAAGATTCGTCGATCAACGAACAGATCGACCGGCTGCGCCACGCCGCGACGCGCGCGCTGATGGAGCGCAACGACGTGGTGATCGTGGCCTCGGTGTCGTGCATCTACGGCATCGGGCCGCTGGAGAACTACCAGGCGATGACGTTCCGGCTCAGCGTCGGCGACAAGGTCGACCGCGCCGAGCTGCTGCGCCGCCTGGTCGAGATCCAGTACAAGCGCAACGACCAGGCTTTCAGCCGCGGCACCTTCCGCGCCCGCGGCGACACGATCGAGATCTTCCCGGCGCACTACGAGGACCGGGCCTGGCGCATCTCGCTGTTCGACGACGAGATCGACGCCATCGCCGAGTTCGATCCGCTGACGGGCGAGAAGACCACCGGCCTGCAGGACATCGTGGTCTACGCCAACAGCCACTACGTCACGCCCAAGCCGACCATGACCGGCGCCATCCAGAAGATCCGCGACGACCTGAAGAAGCGGCTGGAC
>Ga0187894_10004807_pt1 | contig 14206 bp, 12 predicted proteins | sample GBC1701081metaG_FD_136650 | JGI IMG/M metagenome (GOLD analysis project Ga0187894, IMG submission 136650) | White microbial mat communities from a lava cave in the Kipuka Kanohina Cave System on the Island of Hawaii, USA - GBC170108-1 metaG ...
GGATGGAGAACTGATCACCTTCTACGCGGACGCGATTAGCGTCTTTGATAATGGGCTCACATTCGACGTCGGCGGCTATCTGCTCGTGGCTAAGCGCGCAGACTCCTGGGGCGCCATTGTCGAGGTCCTGACATCTCTCGACGCAAAGCATCCAGATTACTTCCATCAGGTGATGGGGGGCTGCCGCGCGCTCTCAAACTCCGGGCATGAGGTCGATGGACTGGACGACCTGCTCCCCGAAGGAGATCAGGTCATGTTCGACCTGGCGGTCGATCGTGAACGACGCCGGGAGAAGCAAGGATATGTGACGCCCGCGCAGGCCCGCGCATTCCTCCAGATGTCACGAGAGCTTCGGTTCGGTAGCGATGCCATGCCGCCCGCCAACCCGCGCGCGCGCGCATATTTCCGAGCCATCGACGAGACTCAAGCGGTGGACACCCACAGCGCGTCCAATTCATCAGGCTTATCAGGCTCATCAGGCTCATCAGACGCATCAGGGCTCCTGGAGGCGGGATCAGAGGCGCAGCCTGCCTCTGAGGACTCCGCAGAGGCGGTCGCCACGGTCTTCGAGATACTTTCCGATGCCGGAATACTCGCGCAGCCGTATCGAGCCTTGCTTGGCGGATCAGAGGCCCGCGCGCCACGTCTCGGCCATATCCGGACGCGCCTGGAGTTCGCGCTCGACCAGGACCATGCAGCCTATTCAGCGAGGAACGAGGAACTCGCCTATCTTGCGAACACGCTCATGGCCGGATGTTCCATCCAGGCGCGGCCCTTTACGGCGCAGGAGGCGTCGGATGCGGCCATCGCGGTCTGCAACCTTGGTCTGGAAAACTGGCCGCTGCGATGGCTCCCGGCGAACGCGACGGCGCCGCCCATCTCCTTTCTTGTCGATCACGACCTTGTCAGCGTATTCCAGGTCGGGTGGAAGATTCTTCATGACGACGTCGGCATGTACGCGGCTGAACAACTGATCAAAGTCTTGAGACGTCTTCGATGTAACGACCGCGAGATTCAGGCGGGGCTGGATGCGCTTCGCATCGAAATGGCGAAACATTGGCAGGCCGGCGCGCCGTGGCGCGCCCGGGATGCGCTGGATGTGATTACGACCCTGGATCTGCTGGCGTGGACCGTACTGCTCGCGCTGATTGACGAATGTCCGGCGCTGCACGCAGGCGTCGGCGCGTCACAGGACTCACGAACGCTCTCTGTCAGCGCCACTGACTTCGAGTTCATTTCGGAGAACAGCCAGATCGCGTCCGTCCGCGAATTCATGCAGTCGCTGCCGGAAACACTGCTTCGCTAAAGCATCATCAGCTCTTTTTTCCTGTCGATGACGAGAGTGTAATCGTCCTACGATTCGCCGCAGCATTTCTTGAACTTTCGTCCACTTCCGCACGGGCACGGATCGTTCCGCCCAACCTTCTGTTTCCCGCCGGTCGCAGGCGCTGCAAAACCGGGATTAAAGTCTGCCGGCTTTGGCGCCTCACTTCCCGGCGGGGATTTTATTTCGGCCTGCCGGCGAATCTCTTTTGCTTCATCGCCTCGCCCCTCATCTTCGTAAAGATCGGCCAGCCGGTCAGCGACATCCTGGAAATCCCTGACTCCATCAATGGCGAAGCCCTCCCGCAGAAGCTCTTCGGCTTTCCGCAAGTCGCCGAATTCAGTGCGGGTGGATCGGTAGCAATCCGACCAGCCGATCCAACCCCATCCCCACTGCGGGTCAGCGTTCAACCACTCGCGATAGAGGCTGTCCGCCTTGCCAGTTTCGCCCAGGTCGAAATAAGACTCCCCAATCCCGCGCCGGAAATTTTCCAGAGCCAGATCGTCATCCGCTTCAAACCTTTTCAGCCCCTCTTCGCATACCGCGATCCTGCTGGCGAGAAATCGCCGATCCTCCAGCCCCGCATTCCACAGCTCCATTTCTAGATCCTGAATCCAGTTGAACAGCGCTTGCGTCCCATTAAACCGCTCGTCGAATTCACGGATTGACTCAATGCCCGCTTTGTCGAAAATGCGCAGCGCGTCATTCCACGCCTCCAGCCAGATGCGGCAAGCGGCCTCGACATTCCGGGAGGGATTCAACTCATAACCCGCCCGCATCTTGTCATCCAGCGCCTCGAAGGAAGGCTCGTCCGGGAACCAGCGGCGCCACAACGCGTCCAAATAAACCCAAATCCAATCGCCTTCCGTCTCTTCCTTCCGGGTTTTAAAACCGCGCTTCGCAATCATCGGCCTGGCCATCTCCTCGGCGGAGAGATACTCCTTGCAAAGGCGTCCTAATGGCTCCCGATCCATCTCGATCCCGAAGGAGCGCAGCCTGGCAAGCAGTTCTCCATCGTTGAGATATTTCACGCGCGAACGGATCGGCCTGTCGGCGACTTTCTCGCGGTACTCCGCGTCGGCCTCCATCTGCCTCTCAACCATTCTGTCTATCGCAACCCAGGAGAACATATCTTTGCGTTTGCCTCCTCATTTCGCATCATCGAATTCGCAGGCACAATCGCAGCAAATCGCCCGCTAAGGTTTGCAGAAAGATCGACCGCAAGCTGTTGATGTAAAAATGATCGCCGGGAAACATTCGGATCTCAGAGGCTCCCACGGTCATTTCGCTCCAAGCCGCCAACCGTCCTGTTTCGACTCCCTGATCCCCCAGCCCGCCGTAAATTGTCATCGGGCATTCCAGCGGGGGTTCCGGATGGTACTCATAAGTATCGCAGAGTTCGAAATCCGCGCGGATCATCGGCAACATCAGCTCCAAGAGTTCGTCATTTTGCAGCACCTCCATAGGAGTGCCATTGAATTCACGAAGTTTCTTGAGCAACGCGCTTTTCGGCAAGACTGAGAGCAGTTCATCTGGGCTTCGGCGGTGAGGCGCCTCAGTCGCCGAGACGAACAGATGAGCCGGCTGGCGCCGGTTCTCGCGGCGCAGGCTGCGCGCCGTTTCAAAGCATAACAATGCTCCCATGCTGTGACCGAAAAAGACAAAGGGCTTGTCCAGGTAGAGCAGCAACTCATGCGCGACGATGCGGCTGAGCGGCGCCAACCGTGTGATGTGAGGTTCGTTGAGTCTCCGACCACGACCCGGCAATTGAATCGCCACTATCTCTACGCTCGGTGGCAGCCCCCCGGACCAATCCTGAAAGACCTGCGCGCTCCCGCCCGCATAATGAAAGCAGAACAAACGCAGCGAGGCCGCTGGATTCGGCCTCGGGATAAGAAACCATTTGTTTGACGACTTGTCGATCACGACTCTTCCCTCCATCTGATATTTTCCTCTCCTGCATTTTCCTGTCGGTCTGATCTTTAACAGGAAAATGTAGGAGAGGCAAATATCAGAGGATTTCGTTTACGCTGTAGTTAGTTCAGCCTGTTTATAATTTCTTTTCACCCTTTGCGCTGGTGTTCGGGCGGCTCTCGCGGCCGCGGTCGTCCCATTCGCGCTCCAAGCCGCGCACCCAATTGTCCAGTTCTTCAAAATTGAACCCTCCCGGTTTGAATCCAGCAACGTAATCCTTCTCGATGCCCAGGAAACCGAGGTCAACTCGCACCTGGAAATCCTTCAACCAGTCTTGCTCTGGCGGAAATTCTTCCTTGAACATCCGGTAGTCGTGCGTTTTACCGACCCAGCAGTTACTGACGTACAAAACCTTTCGCTGGGGGTTACTCAAAATCACGGCTTTGGCGGTGTGGCCCTTTTTTTACCGGAGTATTTGTCTTTCTGAGCCTCGTCGTCACTGGGCCTTTGCGTTCTTTGCTCCGTGCCATCAAAGATCAAGGTCTTTTCATTTTTCAGGTATTCGGCGAATTCCGCGGCGTTCTTGAATTCACGCTTATGCGAAGCGACATCGACTTTCACGTGATGGCAATAAATCCCCTCTTGTTCCAACCTTTCCAGCGTTTCCCGCAATGCCGCCGGCTCGCCGGATAAGACAGTGGAAGTCGGGCTGTTGCTGGCCGCGACGGACAACCGATCTTCATAGCCGGTTATCGCCTGAAGCGCCTCTTCGTGAGATATCTCGACCAACGCCATCGCTCCCTGTCCGCCGGTCCGTTTCATCAACTGGCTTCGACGGCAAATCACTCTGGCGGCGTCATCCAGATTCAAAGCTCCGGCGACGCAGGCGGCGGCCACCTCTCCACAACTGTGTCCGACGACGGCGTCCGGCGCCACTCCCCACGAACGCCAAAGTTCAGCCAATGCGACTTGAACCGCGAATAAGGCTGGTTGAGCGACATCCACTCCATCATTTCAACCAGGACGGTCAACGGCAATTCCCTCCACGGAATGTTTGGATTCGGTTCCCGAAAGTGCAGGCTTGGCGGGATGAGTTTGCGCTTCAGGCAGAGGATCGTTTTGATCAACCCCGCCATCCCCGCCGCAGCTTCGGTATGCCCGATGTTGGCTTTCACTGATCCGATCACGCATCGGTCGCCGTCGGGCCGGCCTTCGCTCAAGACATCTCCGAGCGCTTTCACTTCGACGAGATCACCCACGCTGGCGCCTGTTCCATGCGCTTCCACATACTGTATTTGACCCGGCGAAACTCCGGCGTTACGACAGGCCATTCTGATCACTGCCTTTTGGCCCTCGCATCCCGGAGTCATCAGAAAGCCGCTGGAACGACCGTCATTAGTCGTCTTGTATGCCCCCTCAATCCAAAATTCCCTTCATGCTATAATTCGCTTTGATGAGCAAATCTGTCACTCGAAGAATCGCGAATAAGCGGCCCGATTTGCTGCTTTTTGACGGGCACGATTGCGTGAGCGCGCTCAAGGCGCTCGGCGAAGACAATCGAGTGCGCATCATCGGTCTGTTAATGGACGCTCCACTTGGCGTCTGCGAGATCGCGCGCCGGTTGGGCTCGACGTACTACAACGTTTCGAAGCACCTCCGGATCCTGCGGGAAGCGGGTCTGCTAGAGGTCGAAAAACATGGACGTGAACGCCTGTATGTCGTACCGGAAAGAATCCGGCGCAGCCGCGCGCGCATGCGCGTGCTGGATCTTGGCTGTTGTAGCTTCCAGTTCGATCAATGACCGTCACAGTCCTTGACTAAGGAGGCTTTTATCATGGACCTGTTCGGGCTGACTTCTGATCGGGTGATGAGGAGGATTCATGAGAATGGCGCCCGCAATTCAATCCCCTCGTTAGGCCGCTCCCTGCTGATTGGCAGTTTCGGATTCTGTCTCGCAAGCCTTTGCGTCTTCGCCACAGTGGCGTTTGCCGAACGGTGGATGTATCGGAACCTGGGTTTAGGTGGCGCTTATCTCGTATGGACCGTCCTATTCATTATTGATGGCGCTTGTCATCGCCTGGGCTTTCGGCGTTGTAAAAACTTTCTTCGCGCAGACTGTCGCGCTGTTTATCGCCAATTCCGCAGGATATTTTCTAGGCGACCTGCTCAACAACTGGATCCGTGGAAAGACCGGGATGTTGCTATGGGGTGTTGTGTATGGGTTGTGTCTGGGAGCCGGTTTAGGATTGTCGATATTTCTTGCCCAGTCTCCATTGCGCGAACAGCTCAATAATCTAAAGCCCCGACACTCAAATCCTTAAGGGGAGAAAAGCCAAGCTCTTTCAAGTCGCGCCGGGCTTATTTTCGGGTTATCGCCCGGACTGCCCGATACTTTTTTGCGTCAGTACCCGGTTCCATGAATTTCAAGTCAAGACCGCCGTCCTTGCGCTGCTCGATTTCAAGCACGGCGGCGCGGACTCCATCAAAGTAGTGAAGCTTGAAGATAAATCCGTCAAAGCGTCCAGCTAACGATCCCAACTCGCCGCTCGGACGCGAAACGGCGCCAAGTGTGTCGTCGCCTTTCCGCCGGATTGTCAGGCGCCAGTTGGAGTCCGGCGCCTCCCAAGTTCCCGATATATCCGGTCCTGCATCGCCTTCAATGGCACACGAACAGAACTGTGACGCAGTGAACGGACGCATGTCCTGCCCATCACTCCCAATAGTGCCTTTGAGTTGCCCATCCGCTAGTGTAGCCTCCAGCCGAGTACCGGATGTCCCGAAAGTTAGGCGCACCGCCCCTGCTTCAAAGCTACCCTCCGTGGAAGATACGCTGGTGTCGCCATTCACGAAAGAGCCCTTGAGCGTTTTGCCGTCGGTTTCGAAATGAATTGTGAATGGAACGTTCAGAGTCCCGTAGGTGATCATTCCGTCCCATCGCCCGTCCGGCGCCTGCGCCCATCCGCAAGCTACGGTCAGAGAAACCATCGTGAGCATATTTAGGATCATTATGTTTATCCTCGCTGTAACTCGTCACATCTTTGTACTTGTGCGGCTTCGGTATGCGGATTGACGCGCGCCCACAGGGGATCGCGGACTCCCATAGAGGGCGAGCGCCGACACCCGCAACATCTCGGCCAGTAGCTAGCCAGCAACCAGCCAGTAGCTAGCCAGTAGCTGGCCAGTAACTAACCAGTAGCTAGAAGGACAACTTGCATCCCAGTTGCAAGATCCTCGGTTGGGCGGCAGCGATATACAACCCCGCATTTGCGGCAAGATTCGTAACCGGCGCCTGAAAGTTCGTATGGTTGAAGCTGTTCACCGATTCGAATCGCATCTGCAAACCAAAACGTTCGGTGATCCGAATGTTCTTGAACAGCGACAGGTCTATGCTCCGGAAACCGTCGCCTCGAACGATATTCCTCCCCGCGTTTCCGAACGTCCCTGGGGCGGCAAGTTGGAACGCCGCTGGGTTGAATGCATAACCCGCCGGAACGTTGGCGTTCGGATCGCCGATCAGGTTGGGCCGGTTGAAGGATTCGTTGCGGTAGGGATCAAACGTATTCACGAAAGGCGTGAACGGCTGGCCTGTCTGCAAGGAAATGATGCCATTGATCTGCCAACCGTCGAGAAGTCCCCTCGGTCCAGGAAGAAACTGTCTGAAGGGAAGATCGTAATTAAACGCTAGACTGAACCGGTGCTTGATATCGAAGGACGAAAGGCCGCGCTGGCGCGTCAGATTATTCGAGTCCAGGACTGTTTCCGAGGAATCAGTCGAGCCGTGGTCACTTGCGTTGTCAATCGATTTCCCGAATGTGTAGGCCCCGAGAAGCCTCGGCCCGGCGCCGAATCGCTTCTCCACCTTCAGTTGCAGGCTATGGTAAGTGGACGACGCCGCGTTCGAACTGTAGGTGATGGAGTCGTATTGGGGGTATGGACGGAGTTGCGACAAAATCGGCGTTGTGTTGCGTCCCGCGGCGATCTCGGCTGCAATCGAGGCGCGCTGCGCCGGGGTCAAACTTTCGAGCGGAACCTGGTTCAAATTGGTAAATACCGACAGCTTCGAACCTCGCGTTCCGGCGTATCCCACTTCCACGAGCAACTGCCTCGCGAGCATTCGCTGAATCGAGAAGTTGGTCTGCGTCATGTAGGGACTGCGGAAATCATTTACAGCGACCGCGGCGATTGCGCGCGAGGGCCGCGCCGAAGTTCGGAGATCAAGCAACGTGGTCGAAGGCGCTCCGGTCGTAGAAAACGGAGCCGGCAAGTTAGTTACGGCAGGCAGCGAAAACGATGGATTGTTTTCCACGACCTGCACCGAGTTCGTTTGTTGCAAGGTCTCATAGACGATCCCGAATCCAGCCCGGATGACGGTTTTGCCATCGCCGGAAAGATCGTACGCCAGTCCCACGCGAGGCCCGAAATTGTTGCGATCGGGCTGATGGAAATTCTTCAAGGCAGGGCTGCCCACCACCTCAAGCGAACCGCCTGGAACCAGGTTGGTGAGCTTTCCATTCACTTCCGTCCAGGGTTTGTTGTATTCGTATCGGAGACCGAGATTCACCGTCAGCTTCGCCGTCGCGCGCCAGGCGTCTTGCACGAAGCCCGCATAGGCCCATTGGCGGTAACCGCGTCCGAACTCGCCGATCGTGAGGGATGCGCGAACGGGCAGCCCGAGCAGCAGGTCAGCCAATACATTCGCGCGGGCGTTCGCCGTAGTTCGCGGGATCAGGCCATTCCGCGAACCGTCAAACTCGACCGTACCTCGCTGATTGGTGGCGCCTCGAGTATTCCAGTGATAACGCGCGATCTGGCCGCCCATTTTGAAGTTGTGCTTTCCCCGGCTCCAACTGAGCGTCTCCGAGAGCACAACCGATGTCTCGTTCTGCCAGCGGCTCCCGTACAGGGGTCGCCCGCCTATGTCGGCAATGCCGCCCGCCAGGAAGTTAATCGCGGGAATACCTGGCGCAATATCGTGGCCGTTGGGAAGTCCGATTTCCGTCGCACTGGTCTGGTCCCCATTTCCAAGGTCGTTGGAGTAGCGCGTCCAACCAAACCGCAACTCGTTCACTATGTTTCCGCCGAAGGTATGCAAGTGGCCCACCGTTCCGTTGGACGTGATCTCCGGATTCGGCAGATTGAATCCGGGAACGAACGGGCCGCCAAATCGAAAGATCAGGTAATCCTGGTCGTTCTTATTCCACGAGACACGAGCCATCAAGGTATCCCGTTCGCTCAGGTGATGGTCTGTGCGAACATGCGCCTGGTAATCGTTGAGCAAGATCGTTTGCGCTGCGTTGTAGTTGAATCCGGTAGTCGTGGAAACGTTCGGCGTCGGATAAAACTTCAGCAGCTTGGTTGAGAGGGGCGTTATGCGTCCGGCAAGATCGAGTACCTGACGCGTTCCGGCCGCGTCCGTATACCCGATGCGGCCCGCTTTCTCGTCGGGAGTGGGTACGCTGGTGAGGCGCGATTCCACGCCCTCCACGATGCGCAGGAGTTCCGTGTTGCCAAAGAAGAAATGTTTGTTGCGGACGATAGGACCGCCAAACGAGGCGCCGAACTGGTTCTGGCGCAGCACGCCGCGTGTGACGTTGCTCCGGTTGTTGAAGGTATTATTGGCATCCATCCAGTTATTACGGAAGAACTCGTAGACACTTCCGCGATACTCGTTGGCGCCGCCGCGAGTAACCATATTCACTGTCGATCCCATCGTCCTGCCGTATTCGGCCTGGGGAACGCTGGTCTTCAGCTCGAACTCCTGGACGGCTTCGTTTGAGGGGATGAAATTCATCACGCCATACTGCAACAGGTTCACCGGCACGCCATCGAGAATGAAATCGTTGGACCGCGCGCGCGCGCCATTCACGACGAATGCCGCCGATGTGCCCTCCCGCGCCTTGGCGTAACGGTCCGCCGCGGTTGTTCTCCGCCAACCGGCGGTCACACCCGGCGCGAGTAGCGCCAGATTCTGCAATTGCCTGCCATTGAGCGGAAGATCGACGATGCTTTTCTGATCCACGACGGTTGAGAGCGTCGCCGATTCCGTTACCACCGCGGCGGCGCTTGCCTGGACGTTGACGGTCTCAGTCACGGCGCCAACTTCGAGGGTCAGATTGACGCGGCGTTCCTGCCCTACGTTGACGGCGAATTCTGGAACCTTCAGCGCCTTGAAACCGCGGAGAGAAACATCGAGGGTGTAGTTTCCGGCCGGTAATCCTGGAATCTGAAATTCTCCCGCGTCGGTGGCCTCTGTACTTCTCTCGATCAACGTCCCGAGATTGACCGCTACTACCTTCGCGCGCGGCACTGCTTTGCCAGCGCTGTCAGTAACGGTTCCGACCACGGAACCTGAACCTTGGGCAGATGCAAGGCAAGAGAACGAAAGCAAGCAGGCGATGAGGATCGACCCCCGTCGTAGATTTTTCAAGACAATTCTCCTCTCCAGAACAATTTGAAATGAAACGGCGAAGCGGCGCCGTTTCGTCATTGGACAGCAAATTTCAACTTCGAGCGAACTCTTCTGAACTTCGTTGGCCTGCCCCCCTCTGGCCTGCCCCCCTCTGGATCGATACGAGCGGCGGGCTTTTCATCAATACTTCTTCATGGAATCTGTCGCATCCTACGCAAAAGTTTTGATAGAGCTTGCCGGAGGGCAGCCGAACGATTGATTTCTCAATGAACTTTTCCACGCTCCAACCGTGGCTCAATCCCATGCGTTCCGGTCGCCCCATCGATATGGCTTCATACACAGGGTTGCCGACATGGCGCGCGAGAATGGCTTCCAACAGTTCGTCAGCCACACAGCCAATCGGAGCCTTCGTTTTGACGCAGCAGGGATAGACATTGCCGTTGGGTTCGATCGACACTTTCGAGCCGCTATGACGGTACTGCAGGAAATCGACGCCGCCCGAACGTCTGGCGCAGAAGTTCTCCTTCAGCGTCGCGGTGGAGATTTCATTCTCCATCGCGCGGCCGCGGGGCCAGAGCTCGCCGATCCAGGAGCCGGGGACTGCGCCGTAGAAATTGAAGAAGGGGCCTTTTCCAATCATGCTGAGGGGCCGGAACTGGCTTTGCGTCTGAGTCTGTTCCCGATGGGTCATTCCATGCGCTTCGAACAGGCGCGTCAGCTTCTCTCGCAGCTTCTCCGGGTCAATGCCGTCGTGGTGATGATCGAGACCGGATACATTGATATGGCCAACATGATGTTCGAGCAACTCTTCCACGATTTGGGGAGTCACGAGGTCGCCCGTCGTCTGTATAGTGATCTCGACGCCGCCGTTGTTGCGGTACTTTTCATACAGCATCTCCATCGCCGGGTAGGTAATCACTTCCCGCACCTGTTTCAGGAGAATCTCTCCGCCGGACAAGATCACGCGGCCCGGTTTTTCCGTCAGGGAGCCGTCAGGTAACGGATCGGCAAGATCGAGATAGGTCATGCGCTCGGGCAGGTTCGCGATGATCTTCGGAAATGCGGAAGTCATTTCACGGATCATGCGGGACTGCTCTTCTCCGTAATAGGGCTTGAAGCGGCTCTCGTAGCAGTGCTCGCACTTCCGGTGGCAAATCCAGGACATCACGTAGTAAATCGCTTCCATATCATTTCCCTCCGCCCATGCTCACAAGCCTATTTGTGGCTAACGGCGCTCGCGCAGTCAGTCGAAACTGTCGATGAATCGAACTTCGGGCGGCCATACCGGTAATTCGCCGCCGGGTGGTCATCGGGAAGGTAATTCCGCCCCTTCCCGTACAGCTTTTCACGGAACGTGCCTTCCTCGTAGCTGGTCTTGTATACGCCGCGGCGCTGTAACTCTGGAACGATCAGGTCTACGAAAGCGTTGATGTCGCCCGGGCTGACGATATAGCGGATATTGAAGCCATCCACTCCGGTTTCGTCCATCCAGCCGACGAGTTCATCCGCCACGGTCGTCGGAGAGCCTGCAATCGTGGATTTCCCGGTCCCCAGATACTCGGCGATCTCGCGCAGCGTCCATCGACGGGTGGGATCGGCCCTGGTGAACTCTTCCATAAACGTCTGAATGGCGTCGATCTCCACATATTCAAGCGTTTGATCCGGATCGTACTTGGCAAAGTCGATGCCCATGTAGCCGCCGAAAAGAGCTAGCGCGCCTTCGATGCTGACATGCTTGCGGTAGTCCGCCAGTTTGGCTTGCGCCTCGGCATCAGTCTGTCCTGTGACCACTGCAAGTCCGGTAAAGATGACCAGGCTGTCGGGATCGCGTCCATGCTCAGCAGCGCGTTTCCGGAGGTCTGACACGATGCCGGCCACTCTCTTCCGGTTCGAGCCGGAGATGAAGACACACTCCGCGTGCTCGGCGGCGAACTGCCGGCCCTTGGAGGAAGCGCCGGCCTGAAACAGGACGGGCGTGCGCTGCGGCGAAGGCTCGCAAATGTGGTAGGCCTCCATTCGAAAATATTTCCCCTGATGACGGACTTTATGAATCTTCTCAGGCCGGGCGAAGATCCGGTTTACTTTGTCGCGCAGGACGGCGTCATCTTCCCAGCTTCCTTCCCAAAGTTTATAGACCACCTCCATATACTCGTTCGCCAATTCATATCGCTCATCGTGCGGGAGCTGTTCGTGTTGGCCGAAAGCTTTAGCCGCGCTTTCCAGATAGCCGGTCACGATGTTCCATGCGATTCTCCCGTTGGTCAGATGATCGAGCGTGGAAAGCCTCCGCGCGAAGCTGTAAGGCGGCTCATAAGTCACCGTGCCCGTGATGCCGAATGAAAGATGCTTCGTGACCATAGCCATTGCCGGCGCCAACAGGAACGGATCGTTTACTGGGAATTCAACGGCATTGCGGAACGCTGCGTCAGCATTGCCTCCGTACACGTCGTAGATGCCATAGATGTCCGCAATGAACAGCGCGTCGAAGAAGCCTCGCTCCAGCGTCCGGGCCATCTCCGTCCAGTATTCGAGCGTGTTGTAGTGAATCGTCTGATCCTCAGGGTGAAGCCACAAGCCTGGGCAACAGCCTACACAGTTCATGTCCAGCGCGTTCAGACGCATTTGCTTCTTCATTTGGATAGTTAATTCTCCCAGGAAATTGAGCGTCGGCCTCTTCGCGCACGATGGCCTAACCGCCGTGGCCTAGACGCGCTGGTGTAGCCCTTGAGCAGCAGCGGAATCGCGATGCTGAGCTCCTGATTGACCAGCAGGTCTACCGTTGCCCGTCCTGTCGGATGTGCTTGCGAAGAGCACATCCGAGAAAGTAAATATGTATGGTTGCACATTTGTGCAAATATTTAATCGCTTTGCGATAATAATGGGAATCGTGAACCTGTCAAGATTTTCACGGCGCTCGAAGCGGCTAGCCCGCTCCGGTTTTCATCGAAATATGGTCAAGTACCGATAAATCAGGATTTGATTACAAAATATGCAAAAGTAGTGTGCAAGACGAAATCGGCCTGACTCTCGTTTCTCTTGAAACCGCTTTCAAAAGAGAGGCGTATACGCAACAGTTCGCTCTTTTAGGCGTGGCTTGATAATGATCTTGTCGCGCACAGCAATCCAATAACTATATCCAATAAACATCAACGAGCGCCGAATAACTATCAACGAGCGCCGCTACACTTCCCCGGGACCGAATCAATGACAGGAGAGAATTGAAATGAAATTGCGAAACAATGTCGAGGCGGCCTCAAGTCTCAAGGCTTTGCAAGAGCTCAACCTGCTCAACGGCCACGAAATCGAGGCCGTCAATCGTTTGAGCGCTCCTGACACGCCGCTCGACAGAGCGGTTGAGCTGGCTGAGACCGTGCATTTGCACATCAAGGTGGATGATACGCACAAGCTGCCCATCAATCAGTTCTTTGACTTGGGAGCGCGTCTCGATCATCAAAAAGACGGCTTCGTCAAATATCGTTTTCCCGGCGCCATCAACGCCATCTTCTCGCACATCAATGTCTCGCAGGACGAACTGTTGGAGACTGAAGCCAATCGCCGCCCGCGCCCTTTCCTGGATCACATCGGAATCGACCTGCGCGATGAAACCGCCGAAGTCCGCCGGACCTTTGACGCATTGCCGGTCGCGGCGCAAACGCTTAACTGGGCGCTCGCTTCGCAGGGAGGTCCGGATCGCCCTGTCTACTGCTGTCACGTCGAAGTCGCCGAAAAACATTGGCTCTATCCGTCGGACGAAGGCGAACACATCGGCATTCCGCTTGAATTCGCTTACGGCGCGTTGAAGGTGAATCCCGACAAGATGGGCTGTGACCTGCGCCCGGCGAATCCCGAAAAAATCGATCCCGCTTCGATCTCCTGCTGTGGAGCTGAAACCTCCACGGAGTCTGTCGCGGCCAGCGCCAACGGGCACAGCGCGGGCTACGGATACTATCAGCCGCAAGACCTGGGCCGCTTCGGCGAAATCAGCCGCGCGAATCCGAAAATGGCGGAGAGCTTCTTCGCCTATTACGGGCAAGTCATGGCGGATGGCGAGCTGACCGGACGCGAAAAAGCCCTGATCGCGCTGGCGGTGTCTCATGCGCTGAAATGCCCCTATTGCATAGACTCCTATACCACCACACTGCACAAGATGCATGTTAGCGAAGCGCAGATGAGCGAGGCCGTCCATGTCGCCAGCGCGATGGCGGCCGGAATCGCGCTGGTTCATAGCGTGCAGATGATGAACAAGCTCGATCAGCTCGAAGCGCATCACGAGAACGAAGCCAGCCTGGGCGCGAGTGTGGGAGACTGAAACGCTTTCTTACAGAGGAGTCGTTCGTCTCGCGGTAAACGACGCCCGGAAACAATCAAAAGCGAGCACGAAGAACACGAAGAAAGAGAAGTAAGGATCTTCGTGTTCTTCGTTTCTTCGTGCTCGCTTTTCCGAGGAGCTTCCATGTCGCGTTGCGACGCCCTGAAACAATGAAGCGAACAAGTGCCATAATTAGAGCGGATGAGAAGCAGAGGCAGGTCGTAAAGTATCTGAGTTTCAAACTCGTTGA
>Ga0187894_10004808_pt1 | contig 14206 bp, 11 predicted proteins | sample GBC1701081metaG_FD_136650 | JGI IMG/M metagenome (GOLD analysis project Ga0187894, IMG submission 136650) | White microbial mat communities from a lava cave in the Kipuka Kanohina Cave System on the Island of Hawaii, USA - GBC170108-1 metaG ...
CGGCGGTCCGAAAACCGCCCGAACACACGATCACGACTGTCGCCCACCCTTCGAGACGGCCGCTGCGCGGCCTCCTCAGGGTGAGGAGCAGTGGAAATCTGCTAAAGTTAGCGCTTATGCGCATTCACCCGGAACGTAAGCTGAGGGCGAAACCTCGATCGTCGGCGCTCCGCGCTAATGGGGGCCAGAGGCCCGCGCTCCCAGGGACGCTACGCTCGGTCGATCGCCGCGCCACACGCGGCGAGCTTCTCGGTGATCCGGTCGTAGCCGCGGTCGAGATGATCGAGGCCATCGAGCCGAGAGTCGTCGCTTGCACCCAGGGCCGCGATCACGAGTGCGGCCGCCGCGCGAACGTCGGTACAAGTCACGGACGCGCCCTGAAGCCGGGGAACGCCACGGACGACGGCCGTTCTGGCGCGCACGGCGATGTTGGCGCCCATCTTCCGCAGCTCATCAACGTGCCGGAACCGCTGCTCGAAGATGGTCTCCGTGATCGCGCTCGCGCCGGTCGCCGTCGACAGCAGCGCCATGACAGGTGCCTGCAGGTCGGTCGCGAAGCCAGGGTAAGGGCGGGTCGTGACGTCCGTGCCGCTCAGGCCGGCTTTCGACCGGCGCGCAATCAGGCCGCTTTCGCCCTCGCGCAGTTCCACGCCGGCCCTTTCCAGCACGGGCCCGGCAGCGCCCAGCAGATCGAGCCGGCCCGGTTGCAGGAACAATTCTCCGTCGGTGATCGCGGCGGCGCAGGCAAGCGTGCCGAGCTCGATACGATCGGGCATGACGGTGTGGACGGCGCCCGTCACCGGCGTGCCACCCTGCACGGTGAGGACATGGGTGCCAAGGCCGGAGATTGTGGCGCCCATCGCGATCAGGCAGCGCGCCAGGTCGGCGATCTCGGGCTCGCGGGCGGCATTGCGGATCAAGGTCGTTCCCGTGGCCAGCACCGCTGCCAGCAACAGGTTCTCCGTCGCGCCGACCGACGGCTGCGGCAAGCGGATGTCGGCGCCCTTCAGGCCGGCGCGCGCCGTCGCGTGGATCATGCCGCCGGCCAGATCGATATCCGCCCCCATAGCCCGCAGGCCGGCGACGTGAAAATCGATGCCGCGCAGGCCGATGGCATCGCCGCCCGGCATCGGCAGGCGCGCCTCGCCGCAGCGTGCCAGCAGCGCGCCGAGCAGCAGCACCGATGCCCGCATGCGCGCCACAAGATCGCCGTCGATCTCGCCGGGATGGATGCGGTCGGCGCAGATCGTGACGGACAGCCCGGCTTCGGTCGTCGACCAGTGCAGCTCCGCGCCCAGGCGCCGCAGCAGAGCCGACAGCACGGCAACGTCGAGGCTGGCCGGCACGTTGTGCAGCGTCACGAGGTGTGGGGTCAGCAGGGTCGACACCATCAGGGGCAGCACGGCGTTCTTGGCGCCGCTGACCGGCCAGGTGCCCAGCAGCGGCCGCCCGCCGCGGATGACAAGGGAATGGCCGGCGCGGGGGTGCCACCACGGAGCCGAGGGAAGAAGGGACGACGCGAACGAACGGTTCATGCGGGAGTCACCGGATCGAAGTCTGACGAGGCCACGATAGTGCAGCCTCGGGCCCGCGCGCCACCTGCGCCCCGATGGTTGCCCGAGGGTTCGGCGCCTGGTTTCACCGGCCTGCGCGCTCTTGCGATGAAGTCTTCCCACCTCCTGGTACATTATCTGTCAGGTATAATACCAGTATATGTCAGGTATCATACCGGTCGGCCGCGACTCCGGTGTCCGTATTTGTACCGCTATCCAGATCAGGATTTTGTACCGACTCACTAAATACTTGACGCTATCATCGATCCATGTCATACATCTATCCTGCCCATAGAATCCACCCGGACCAACCCTGTTGACGATGCTGCGCCGCGTCCATCTACCGGCCTGTAGACGCGCCTGCTCCCTGGAGGATGCATTTGGCCCGTCGGCTCACACCTGCGTTGTCGCGGGACGCCAGTGGCGAGGGACCCGCACCGCATCCCGCCGGGATCGCTCTCGATCGAGTTCCCGCCATTCCCGCTGGCCGATTGCGCGACGCATCGTGCGCCGCCGAGGGTCTGCCAGGTCCGGCAGCTGCGCAAACAATTTCCGCACGGGTCCGTCCGGAACGCCGCGATGCGTGACGTCGCGAACGTTGCCCCTGCGAGAAGAATTTTCGCATTTGTTGGCCGATCAGTTGCCGCGATCGGAGCCCAGAATCTGCCTTATATCCCAATGACTTACGATTTGTCGGATTTTCCGCAATTGTCGCAAGGGGTTTCGGTCCACGCGATCTGCGATCCTGCCGCAAGGCGGGACCGCGTCGGCGCAGATCGTTTCCGCAATCGGCCGCCGCGCCGGCATCGAGTTCCCGCAATTCGCGCTACCGACTTGTGGAGCGAGTTCCGGCAACCTTCACGATCGCTGTTCCACGGCGGTCAGCGTCGGCTTGCGCAATCGTTTCCGCAGCCAGCCGACGCATCGGCAGCCCAGTCGCTGCCGCATCGAGTTCCCGCAATTCCGGCTGGATATCGCGAGCGACCCGTTGGGTGCCCACGGCGGCATCGGGACAGCCGATTTCCCCGGCGATTGCGCAGATCATTTCCGCAACCGTGTCAGTGTGCGCCAAGTCATTGCAAGGACAGCGGAAACGAGTTCGCGCAATTTCCGCTGATCGTTGTCGTGGACCACCCGCGGGTCCCGACGGCCTCGCCGGGGACGATTTGACCGCCCGCCAGTCGCGTGCCAACAGGGCGGTGTCCGCATGCTACGCTTCGCCTTTCATACCCCGCTCAAGCCGCTCGACCATCCGACGCCGTCCGGCGATCGCGCGATGGGGCGGTCGCTGGTGGCCTTGCTGGAACGGCTCGGCCATGCCGTGCTGCCGGTCGACTCTCATGCCACCGCAGGCCATCAACCGATGACACCGGGCTCACTGCCGGCGGTCCATGCCGCGGCGCAACGCCGTGCGCGATCGCTGATCGATCAGTGGTCGCGTCTCGTCGCCGACGACCCGCGCCGGCCGACCGGCTGGTTCACCTATCACGTCTGGTACAAGCGGCCCGACTGGCTGGGTCCGCTGGTCACGCAGGCGCTGGGCATCCCCTACGTCATTGCCGAAGCATCCCATGCGCCCAAGCGCGCCGGCGGCCCGTGGGACCTTGGCCATCGCGCCGCGGGCGAGGCGATCCGGGCGGCGGACCTGATCCTCACCGTGAACCCTGACGATGGCCCCTGCCTCAAGCCGCTCCTCGCGTTGCCAGACGTGATGACCATCGTGCCGCCCTTCATCGACACCGCGCCGTTCGGCACGACGCAGGCACAACGCGCGACGCATCGCGCCCGGATGCGGCAGCAGTTCGGCTGGCCGGCCGATGTGCCCGTGCTGCTGGCCGTGGCGATGATGCGACCACCGGACAAGGTGGCGTCGTATCGCGTGCTCGCCGAAGCGGTGATGGCGTTCACGGATCGCGACTGGCGCCTGCTGGTGGTCGGCGACGGCGATGCCCGCGTCGAGGTCGAGCGCATGTTCGCAGCCGTGGGCGATCGTGTCGCCTTTGCCGGCGCGCAGACGGCCGAGGCCCTGCCGGCGCTGTACGCCGGCGCCGACCTCTATGTCTGGCCGGCGATCAACGAGGCCTATGGCATCAGCATGCTGGAGGCGCAGGCAGCCGGCCTGCCCGTGGTCGCCGGCCGCACGCGCGGCGTGCCGGCGGTGGTCGCCGATGGCGAGACGGGCCTGCTGGCACCGTTGGGTGACGCCGCCGCCTTCGCCGCCTGCGTGCGCGCGCTTCTGGACGACCCCCAGCGGCGTTCAACGATGAGCCGAGCCGCGCTCGCACGCACGGCGCGCGATCACGATCTCGCCGCCGCCGCCGATACCATCGGCAACGCCATCGACGCCACGGTGGCGCGCCGCGCCGGCGGGAGGGCGATGTCATGACCCTCGTCGCCTTCCTGCGTCACGGTCCGACACTCTGGAACGAAGAGAAACGCCTGCAGGGCATGACCGACGTGCCGCTCTCGGACGCCGGGCGTGCGCTGGTGGCGACCTGGGCGCTGCCCGACGATGTTGCGGGCTGGCGTTGGCAGTGCAGCCCGTTGTCGCGTGCGATGGAAACAGCGCGACTGCTGCGCGGTGGTACGGAGGCGGCGCCCGAGCCGGCGCTGCGGGAGATGAGCTTCGGGGCCTGGGAGGGCTACCGGCTCGACGAGCTGCGGCTCCAGTTCGGCCCGCAGATGCTCGGCAACGAGGCCAAGGGCATCGACCTGGTGCCGCCGGATGGTGAAAGCCCACGCCAGGTGATGGACCGGTTGCGTCCGTGGCTGACGGCGCTGGCGGCCGACGGGCGCAATACCGTGGCCGTCAGTCACAAAGGCGTCATCCGCGTTGTTCTGGCGATGGCCACGGGATGGGCTATGAAGGACCGGCAACCGGTGAAGCTGGACTGGCAATCGATGCATTTCTTCCGCACGCGGGCCGACGGATCGGTCGCCATCGACCGGCTCAATGTGCCGCTCGCCGCGGCGCGGCGCGACATGCCGGCACCGTCCGCCGCGCCGCAATAGGGGAGGTGTGGTTCGGATGGGTTCGATTTCCGGGAGCGCCGGCTTCCAGCCGGCTCATGATCCGGCGCTTCACGTAACAGGCGAAAGCGAAGCTTGCGCCGGAGGTGCCGGCTGGAAGCCGGCGCTCCCATTTGAGCGGAACGTAGTCTGGCAGCAGCCATGACGGCGCGCATACTGTTCCATGTCCAGCATTTGCTCGGCATCGGCCATCTGCGCCGCGCCGCGACCCTGGCGCGCCACTTTGCGGCAGCGGGGTACGAGACTGTCCTGACGTCGGGTGGGCGGCCGGTCCCCGGCCTCGATGTGGGTCGCGCGCGACTCGTGCAGCTGCCGCCGGTGCATTCGACCGACAAGCATTTCAAGGTGCTGATGGACGAGACCGACGTTTTGATCGACGACGCCTTCAAGCAGCGGCGCGTCACCTTGTTGCTGGACACGCTGCGGCAACATCAACCGGATATGCTGATCACCGAGCTGTTCCCGTTCGGCCGCCGCCAACTGCGATTCGAGCTGATCCCGCTGGTGGAGGCGGCACGGGCGTTGCCGCGGCGGCCGGTGATGGTGTCGTCCGTCCGTGACATCCTGGTGCGGTCGCCCAAACCGGAGCGGGTCGACGAGATGATCGACCTGTTCTGCCGCTACTTCGACTTCACGATGGTGCACGGCGACCCTGCCTTCATCCCCTTCGCCCGCACCTTCCCGCGCTGGCGCGGCATCGAGGACCGAACGTTCCACACCGGTTACGTGATCGATGGCCTGCCAGCACCGGACGCTTCGACGGAAACCGGGCGCGGCGAAGTGCTGGTGTCGGCCGGCGGCGGCGCGGTAGGGGCGCCACTGATGCGCGCGGCGCTGGCGGCAAGGCCGCTCAGCCGGTTGCGGGAGCATCGCTGGCGTTTCCTGTGCGGCCCTTCGATGCCGGCCGGGGATGTCGCGGACATTCGGGCATTGGCGCAGGCAGCGGGCAAAGGCATCATCGTCGAGCCCGCCCGGCATGACTTCACGACCCTGCTGCGCAACTGCATGCTGTCGATCTCGCAGGGTGGCTACAACACCATGATCGAGACCTTGTCGGTGGCCGACCGGGCCGTCATCGTGCCCTACGCCGGCGGGCTGGAAACGGAGCAGGAGCTGCGCGCGGAACTCCTGGCCGAGCGCGGCGTGTTTCGGATGGTCTCCGAAGCGAAGCTCGATCCCCGGGCACTGGCCGATGCCATCGACAAGTCGCTGGATGGCCCCTCCATCCGCTCCTTCCCGCGCATCGATGCCGCCGGTATTTCCAGGACGCTGTTGTTGGTCGAAAAGTGGTTGAAGGACAGGTCGTGATCCCACGCAATCTTGCCAGGAACGGGCCGCGCCGCGCCGCTCCAGCGGCGCCTCACAGGTGCTGCCGTACCACGGATCGGCAGGAACTTGAGCGCCGCTGGAGCGGCGCGGCCCGGCCGAACGCATGACACCCTGGGACGATCTCGACGAGGAGCTGTCGCGCTGGGCCGACGCCGGGCGCGAGGCCACGATGTGGTGGCGCGACGATGATGCCGTAACCGTCACGCCGGCACTGGAACGGTTGCTGGCATTGCGCCGGACCTACGATCTTGGCCTGGCGCTGGCCGTCATTCCCGCCGACCTGGATCCCGCCTTGCCGGCTCGCCTTCTTGACGAACCAGGGTCGGTTGCTGTGCTGCAACATGGCTACGCGCATCAGAATCATGCCTTCGCCGGCGAGAAGAACGTCGAGCTGGGCCCGCACCGGCCGGCCATGATGGTGATCGGCGAACTCGGCACCGGCCTGCTGTCGCTGACGCAAAATTTCGGCGACCGGTTCCTGCCGGTCCTGGCGCCGCCGTGGAACCGCATCTCGCCGGCCCTGGTGCCAATGTTGCCGGAAATCGGCTTTCGCGCGCTGACGACATACGGCGTGCGGCGACGGGTCGAGCCGGTGCGCGGCCTGCTGCAGGTCAACACCCATGTCGGCCCAATAGAATGGCGGCCAAAGCGGGGGTTTCCCGGCGAGGAGCGGGTTCTGGCAGCGCTGGTGCGGGAGCTCGGTGCCCGCCGGAGCTCACCGCTCGCCTCGGCCGCCGCCGACGAGCCCACCGGCATGCTGACCCATCACCTGGTGCATGATGATGATATCTGGACGTTCCTGGACCGGTTATGGAATCGATTGCGGGCTCATCCCGCGGTCCGCATAGTGCCGCCAGCGGAGGTATTCGTGACCCTGGCCTCGCCCTCCACCCAGCCGCGTCCCGGCCCCCGTGGCCCGGCGGCAGGCTGATTCCCCAGACCGCCGATGAGCATGACGCTGCGCTATGCCCGACCGGCACTGTACGCCGACTACGCCCGCGCCGCGGTCGGCGTCGCTGTCTGCGTCCTGCCGCTGTTGTTCGTGACCAGCAACACTGTCACACTGGCGCTTGCTGCGCTGGGCGCCTTGTTCCTTTTGTTCGGCGCCCGGACCGCCCTTCGGCATGCGACGGAGATCGTGGCAGACGACGCGGGCATCGCGGCGCGGGGCCCGTTCGGCTGCAAGATCGCGTGGGACAGGCTGCAACGCCTGAAGCTCGCCTACTATGCGACAAGGCGGGACCGCAAGGGGGGGTGGATGCACATGACGCTGGCGGGTGGCGGCGGCACGCTGCGGCTGGATTCGTCCCTCGACGGTTTCGGCGACGTTGCCCGCCTGGCGGCCCGCGCCGCCATCGCCAACGGCATCGAAGTCAGCGACGCGACGCGCGCCAACTTCATGGCGCTGGACATCCCGTTTCCCTCGGCTGCGGCGGAGACGCCGGCATGAGCGCGCTGCTGCAAGTCGAGGACCTCAAGGTCTATTTCCGCGTCCACGACGGGATGCTGAAGGCCGTCGATGGCGTCAACTTCACCATCAAGCCCGGGGCGACGATGGCCCTGGTCGGGGAGTCCGGCTCGGGCAAATCGGTGTGCAGCCAGGCCATCATGGGGCTGCTGCCCAAGGCTGCCAGGATCGCCGGCGGCTCGATCCTGTTCAACGACCCGCGCCGCAACGGCACACCGCCAATCGACATCGCCAGGCTGGACCGCGATGGCCAGGAGATGCGCCGCATCCGCGGCGGGCGAATCTCGATCATCTTCCAGGAGCCGATGACCTCGCTGTCGGCGCTGCATACGGTGGGCGACCAGATCGGCGAGGCCGTGCGCCTGCATGGCGGCAGCCGCCTGTCCGACATCCACTCCATCGGCGAGCAGATGGAGGAGATGACCGACCGGTTGCGCACGCCGACCGGCAAGAAGCTCGACCGCAAGCAGGCGCTGGAGCTCACCGAGGAAATGCTGCGCATGGTCGGTTTCCCCGACCCCAAGCGCGCCTTGCGCACGTTTCCCTTCGAGCTGTCGGGTGGCCTGCGCCAGCGCGCCATGATCGCCATGGCGCTGGTCTGCCGCCCGGCGCTGCTGATCGCCGACGAACCGACCACGGCGCTCGACGTCACGATCCAGGCGCAGATCCTGAAATTGATGAAGGATCTGCAGGCCGAGCTCGGCATGGCCATGCTGATGATCACCCACGACCTGGGCGTGGTGGCCAACGTCGCGGAAGAGGTCGTGGTGATGTATCGCGGCCGGGTGGTCGAGAGCGGCGACATCGGCGACATCTTCCGCCAGGCCGAGCATCCCTACCTGAAGGCGCTGCTCAACGCCGTGCCGCGTTTCGGCATGGAGGATGACGAACGCCTGGTGCCGATCCGCGAGATCAAGCCGGCGACCGGCCATCTGCTGGCCGACAAGAAGCCCGTCGAGCCGGCGCCGGGCTACGACCCGGCCGTGCCGGCGCTGAGCGTGCGCCACCTGCACAAGACCTACACCATCAAGAAGGCCGACACGATCTTCGAGTCGCTGTGGGGCATGGGCAGCACGCGCAGCGTCCACGCCGTCAACGACGTGAGCTTCGACGTGCGGCGCGGCGAGTGCCTGGGCCTGGTCGGCGAGAGCGGCTGCGGCAAGACCACGCTCAGCAAGATCCTGATGCGCGCCATCAGCGCCGACCAGGCGGTGTCGGACAAGGGCGGCGGCGTCATCTACGACGACTGGGGCCGCAAGGTCGATGTGCTGGCGCTGAGGGGCCGGGCGCTGATCGACTTTCGGCGCAAGCTGCAGTTCATCTTCCAGGACCCGTTCAGCTCGCTCAACCCGCGCATGACGGTGTTCGACATCATCAGCGAACCGCTGGTGATCCACGCCGTGGGCGACGCCGCGCACCGCCGCGAGATGGTGGGCGAGCTGATGGAGCTGGTCGGCCTCGACCGGCGGCATCTCAACCGCTACCCGCACTCATTCTCCGGCGGCCAGCGGCAGCGGCTGGGTATCGCGCGGGCGCTGGCGCTGCGGCCCGACATGGTGATCTGCGACGAGCCGGTGTCGGCGCTGGACGTCTCGATCCAGGCCCAGATCCTCAATCTGCTGAAGGACCTGCAGGACAAGCTCGGCCTCACCTACCTGTTCATCTCGCACAACCTGGCGGTCGTCAACTACATCGCCGACCGCATCGCGGTGATGTGCGCCGGCAGGCTGGTCGAGCTGGCGCCGGGCAACGAACTGTTCCGCAATCCGGTGCATCCCTATACGCAGGCACTGCTGTCGGCGGTGCCGGATCCGGACCCGTCGAAGAAGCTCGACCTGACGGCGCTGATGGAGGGCAAGGCGTCGATCCCGGCCGAATGGCCGGTGCCGTTCCGTGACAACGACAGCGAGCCGTTGGACTGGCTCGATCTCGGCAACAGTCATTTCGTGCGGGCCACCGCCGAGCTGACAGGCCGCAACACGGAGAAGGCCGCATGATGTCGCTGGCCGCGGTGACATCCCTGATCGCGGACCTGCGTGCATCGCCGGCGCGCTGGATACGGCGTGTGCTCGTCCCGCTGGCCGTGGGCCTCACGCCTGTTGTGCCCGCGGCCGCCGAGGATGCCTGCCCGCCACAGAAGGAGATGGTCGATGGCACCACCAGGGTGCCGACGCCGCAGGAGACGCCGTTCCTGGCCGAGCGTGTGAAGGCGGGCAAGCTGCCGCCGATCGCGGAGCGGCTGCCGCGCGAACCGATGGTGATCGATCGCTTTGCCGGCAAGGATGGTGCCGGCCGGTCCGGCGGCGAACTGGTCACCTTGATGGCCATACCGCGCGAAGTGCGCATGATGGTGGTGTACGGATATGCCCGGCTGGTCGGATTCGATGACCGGCGCCGTCTCATGCCGGATCTGCTGCAGGACGTCGACATCGAGGAAGGCCGCATCTTCACGCTGAAGCTGCGCGCCGGCCACAGATGGTCCGACGGCAAGCCGTTCACGACCGAGGATTTCCGCTACTTCTGGGAGGACGTGGTCAACAATGCCGAGCTGTCGCCCAGCGGCCCGCCGCTCGAAATGCTGGTCGACGGCAAGCCGCCGAAAGTCGAGATCATCGACGAGACGACGATCCGTTACAGCTGGGACAAGCCGAACCCATACTTCCTGCCGGCGCAGGCGCGCCCGGCGCCGCTGTTCATCTACCGGCCGGCGCACTATCTGAGGCAGTTCCACGTCAAGTATGCCGATCCGGCGGAATTGAAGAAGACGATCGAACGCACGCGCCAGCGGGTGTGGGCGTCCCTGCACAACCGCATGGACGACATGTACCGCAACGAGAACCCCGATCTGCCGTCACTGCAGCCCTGGATCCTGGAGTCGCGGCCGCCCTACCAGCATCGCATCCTGTTCGTGCGCAACCCCTACTATCACCGGATCGATGCCCACGGCGTTCAGCTGCCCTACATGGACCGGGTTGTCATGAACCTGGTGACGTCCAGCCTCATTCCGCTGAAGGCAGGCTCGGGCGAAAGCGACCTGCAGGCACGCTACCTGCGGTTCGACAACTACACGTTCCTGCGGCAAGGGGCCAAGCAGTTCGGCTTCGACGTGCGGCTCTGGGAAACCGGGCTCGGGGTGCATCTGGCGCTCTATCCCAACCTCAACTACGCCGAGCCGGTGTGGCAGCTCGTGCTGCGCGAGCCGAACGTGCGGCGTGCTCTGTCGATGGCGATCGACCGCGAGGAGATCAACGAAATCCTGTATATCGGACTGGCGTCACCGTCGAACAACACCGTGCGGCCGGGCTCGCCGCTCTACCGCGATCCCTATCGTACCAAGTACGCCGTATACGACCACAAGGAAGCCAACCGGGTGCTCGACAAGGTGCAATTCACCCTGCCCGACGGCAAGCGGGGCGACTTGCGCAAGCGCAACAGCCGCGGTGTGCGGCTGCTGCCGGATGGACGGCCGATGGTCGTCGTGCTCGAAACGGCAGGTGAAAGCACGGAAGAGACCGACGTGCTGCGCCTGATCGCCGACAGCTGGAAGAAGATCGGGGTCGAGCTGGTGACACGGCCGCAGACGCGCGAGATCCTGCGCGGGCGCATCTATAGCGGCGAGGCGATGATGACCATCTGGGGCGGCCTCGAGAACGGCACGCCCGATGCGCGCGCCAATCCGGCCGAGCTGGCGTGCCTGTCGCAATCCGTGCTGTGGTGCCCCAAGTTCGGCCAGTTCCGCGAAACCGGCGGCAAGTCGGGCGAGCCGATCCCGGAGAGCCTGGAGGTGGTGCGCGAGCTGTCGGACCTGGCCGAGCGGTGGGGCATGACGGCGGATTGCCGCGAGCAGGAGCGCATCTGGCACCGCATGCTGCAGATCCATACCGACTACCAGTACACGATCGGTATCGTGGCCAGCGTCAAGCAGCCGGTGGTGGTAGCCGCGAAGCTGAAGAACGTGCCGACCGAGGCCGTCTACAGCTGGGATCCCTACGCCTTCTTCGGCGCCTACCGCCCGGACACTTTCTGGCTGGATGTGAAGAAATGACCCGGCCGTCGCGCAGCGCGCAGACGCGCGGTTTTGTCGTACGCCGCCTGGAGGATCTGGTCCCGCGATCGCACGGCCGCGAATGGGATATCCGCTTCGTGACCGCAACGTTGCTGTTCTACGGTCTGGTGGGCGCATCGCTCTTCCTTGTCGAATGGCTGAACCCGCCGGCGACGGACGAGGCATTGCTGCCCGTCGAGGCGGCCCGCCCGTCCGACGACGAATTGCAGCGCGCCCGCGCGCCCTATCTCGTGCGGCTGCCGCAGCTGCTGAAGGACCGGGACGCGGCGGGCGTTCCATCGGAGCCACGCTAGTGTTGCGCTATATCGCCAAGCGCTTCCTGATCATGGTGCCGACCCTGGTCGTCATCAGCTTCCTGGTGTTCTTCATCATCACCCTGCCGCCGGGCAATTGCGTAACGGCGCAGATCGACGAGATCCTGTCGAGTGGCGGCCCCAATGCCATGGAGAAGGTCCGCCAGCTCGAGCAGCTCTACGATCTCGACAAGTCCTGGTGGCAGCGCTACATGATCTGGGCCGGCGGCGCGCTGACATGGGATTTCGGCCTGTCGTGCCAGGACAACCAGCCGGTCGCCGACCTCATCGGCGAGCGCATCGCGCTCACGATGGTGATGGAGATCTCGACCATCATCTTCATCTGGGTGGTGTCGTTCATCATCGGCGTCTATGCCGCCACGCACCAGTACCGGCCGGGCGACTATATCGCGTCCTTCATCGGCTTCATCGGCCTGGCGACGCCCAACTTCCTGCTGGCGCTGGTGCTGCTCTATGTCGGCAAGCGCTATTTCGGTGTCTCGGTCGGCGGGCTGATGGACCCGGAGTACATTGACCAGGCCTGGAGCTGGGGCAAGGTGCAGTCCGTGCTGCAGCACCTGATCATCCCGGTAGTCGTGATCGGCACCGCCGGCACGGCCGGCATGATCCGCCGCCTGCGCGCCAACCTGCTCGACGAGCTGCAGAAGCAGTACGTCACCACCGGCCGCGCCAAGGGCCTGCCGCCGCTCAAGTTGTTGATCAAGTACCCGCTGCGCCACGCGCTGAATCCGTTCGTCGCCGACATCGGCCACATCCTGCCCGAGGTGATCTCGGGGTCGGTCATCGTTTCGGTGGTGCTGTCGCTGCCGACCACCGGCCCGATGCTGCTGAGCGCGCTCAAGACCCAGGACACCAACCTCGCCGCCACCTTCCTGCTGTTCGTCGCGGTGCTGACGGTGATCGGCACCCTGATCTCCGATCTGCTGCTGGCGGCGCTCGATCCGCGCATCCGCCTGCAGGGCGGGGTGGAGAAATGACGGTGCCCCGATGACCGAGCCGCGCCAGCCCGTGCCGCGCAGCACGGCGGAAGCGACGACGGCGGCGCCGGCGCGGCCGCCGCATTTCGTGTCGAAGGAGCCGTGGGATCCGTATGTCTCGGAGACGCTGACCGCCGAGCAGGAACGCTTCTATATGGCGGGCCAGTGGAAGCTGATGTGGTGGCGCCTGCGCCGCCACAAGCCGGCGGTGGTCTGCGGCATGTTCCTGCTGTTCATGTACGCAACGACGCTGATCAGCGAGATCATCGCGCCCTACGATCAGCAGACGCGCCACATCAAGCATATCTTCGCGCCGCCGCAGGGCATCCACCTGTTCCACGACGGCAAGTTCGTCGGGCCGTTCACCTACGGCTACAAGATGGAGCGCGATCCCGACACCCTTCAGCGGGTCTACACGCGCGATGAGACCCAGGTGCACCCGATCCGCTTCTTCTGCCTGGGCGAGGAATACGAGTTCTGGGGCCTGATCGAAGGCCGCTTCCATCTCGTCTGTCCGGGCGAGAAGGGCACGCTGTTCCTGCTCGGCACCGACCGGCTGGGCCGCGACATGTTCTCGCGCATCGTCTATGCGGCGCGCATCTCGCTCACCGTCGGCCTGTTCGGCATCGCGCTCAGCTTCGTGCTCGGGCTGGTGATCGGCGGCATCGCCGGCTACTACGGCGGCTGGATCGACAACATCATCCAGCGCGCCATCGAGATCATCAAGAGCTTCCCGCACCTGCCGCTGTGGCTGGCCCTGTCGGCGGCGCTGCCCGTGACCTGGTCGCCGCTGCTGGTCTATTTCGGCATCACCATCATCCTCGCCCTGCTCGACTGGCCCGGCCTGGCGCGGGCCGTACGCTCCAAGCTGCTGTCGCTGCGCGAGGAGGATTTCGCCACCGCGGCGGCGCTGATGGGCGCCTCGCCACAACGCATCATCGGCCGGCACCTGATCCCCAGCTTCATGAGCCACCTGATCGCCTCGGCCACCCTGTCGATCCCGTCGATGATCCTGGCCGAGACGGCATTGTCCTTCCTCGGCCTGGGCCTGCGGCCGCCGATCACGTCGTGGGGCGTGCTGCTCAACGAGGCCACCGACATCAACGTCGTGGCGGTGAACTGGTGGCTGATGCTGCCGGTGGTGCCGGTGATCCTGGTGATCCTGTCGTTCCAGTTCTTCGGCGACGGCCTGCGCGACGCGGCCGACCCGTATCATTGAGAGACATGACAGTGCGGCTCCCTCGTCGTCCTGAGCGAAGCGAAGGATCTTGCGGTGGTTCGATCACACTGTCATCCCGAGCGCAGCGAGGGATCTCCCGGGAATGGAGCCCCGTTCGTGGAAGATTCCTCGCTTCGCTCGGGATGACGACTGAAGGACTATCGCAGGGTCCTTCGGCTCGCTCAGGACGACGATGACCCACTTTCCAGCGCCGCTTGTCTCGCGCCGTCACCTTCTGATCGGCGGCACG
>Ga0187894_10004809_pt1 | contig 14202 bp, 10 predicted proteins | sample GBC1701081metaG_FD_136650 | JGI IMG/M metagenome (GOLD analysis project Ga0187894, IMG submission 136650) | White microbial mat communities from a lava cave in the Kipuka Kanohina Cave System on the Island of Hawaii, USA - GBC170108-1 metaG ...
CTCGTCCTCGCGCACGAAGCGCAGGTCGAACTCGTAAACGTCGGCGGCGAACGACCAGTCCTCCTGCGACTGGCGGCCGAGCATGCCGACAGTCACCCTTGCCTCGGCGATGTCGTCGGACGGGAACTCGAGGTCTTCCACACGCGTCAGCAGGTGCACCGACTGGTTGACCACGAAGAAGCCGTGCATGAGCGCGCGGACGGCCCGCTTGTCCTGCCCCTGCGTGTCCGCATAGCCGTTCGCGACCAGTTTCATCACGGCGGAGATGTCGCGGGCCTCGGCGCCCTCTTTGGCACGCGCGACGGTCGCGCGCACCTGTTCTTCTGGAGAAGCGTCCGGCCCGCAGGCGCTCAGCATCGCGCCGGCGAGCAACGTCAACGCGATGCACCGTAACCCGCTCGCAGCGACCGTCCTCATCCGCTCAACCCATCGTGGTCGAAGGAGTGCCGGCCGAAGGAGTGCCGGTCGAAGGACTGTCTGTCGAAGGACCGGCCTTGTCTCTGCCCGGCGGCTTGCCGTACGAGGGCCTGGCGCGCCAGAGCCCGTCGCGCGTCCACACGCGCCACGCCCACGGAACCCAGCGCAGCAGCGCGAAACTGAGCCACAGCGCCCATGCGAGCATCGCCGCGCGGTACCACCACAGCGAAATGCTGACGACGCCGGACTGCGGCAGCGCACCGGCAGTGCTGTCGACGAACCAGCCGAAGTGCGTGCCGTCGGTTCCGGGCCCGCGCACGCTCATGTCGGGCGTGCCGAGCAATCCGTTCGGGATCGCGGCGACCAGGCCGATCAGCGCCACGACCGACAGCAGCGCCAGGCCCGCCTGTCGCGCGTTGAACCAGGTGCTACTGATCTCTGTTTCCGTGGTGCGTTCACGCCAGCGCAGAACGAAGAGCCAGCCCGCAAACAGCAGCAGCACCCCCCAGGAGAACGTGCTGAGGCCGAGCCCGAGCAGCAACCATTCGTGCGTGCGCAGCGGGGAGTGGCGCCAGGTACCGATCAGCAGCGCCAGCGCCAGGAATACGGCGAGCTCGCTCCAATAGAGCACGGCCGGCCCGACGCCGGGACCGAATGCGAACAGTACCCAGCGATCTTCGGGCACGCCGAGACGCGTCACCACGTTGCTGGCCGCCGTGCGCAAGTCGATCGGCGGCGAGCTCGCCCGCGCGCCGATGTCGCCGTCGATCTGCCACTGAACCTTCGCGGAATGCGCTCCCGGCACCAGCGCGAGCGTGAGCTCGCCCTTGTCCGGCCGCAACGCAACGCTGCGTCCGTCGGACTCCACCGCGGTGACCCGCGCCGCCTCGGGCAGCGCGATCGTGTGACGCCCGCCCTGACTGCTGCGGTACCGTAGCTCGAGCGAGCCGCTCGTCGTGCGCTTTCCCACGTCCACAGAGCTCACGACACCGTCGATCGCGAGCGTCGCACCCTCGACGGACTTCGGCCGTGTGATGGCGATGGCAAGTTTCTCGCCGTCGCGCGGATGGAATTCGAAGATCCACTGCGGCGCATCGGGCTCCTGCGGCAGTACCGCGGGCACGCCCTTGAAGGTGGCATGCCACTGCGGGCTCACGGCGAAGGACCACACCTCCGTACGCGTGCCGTCGCCGGCGAACGTCAGCTCGAGGCTTTCCGCGCGCGGCAAGCCCGATGCCCAGCCGAAACCGGAGGCACCGCCTGGAATCGCAACGACGGCGCTGCGATCGTCGCGCACCTCGACACCTTCCGTGAGCACAGCCTCGCCAGGTAACAACGGTACACGCAGCGTGAAGGCGCCCTTCTCCGGAGCGATGCGCGTCACCTCCGTGCTCACTGACCAGTCGAGATCGAGCACGACGTGCCGGTGCACACGTACGAACGGCGGAAACTCGCGACCGGCGTCCATGCGCGCCGCGTCGCCGGCGCCGCGCTGCCGTACCAGCTCCAAGGTGCTGGTGAGCAGGCGACCGTCGCCGAGTCCGGAAGCGTCCCAGCCTTCCGCGACCACTTCGACGGTGCGCGGGCGCATCGGAAACTCGAGCGCCAGGCTGTCGCCCGGTGCGATGCGTCCGGACAGCCGCACGTCGTGCGCGCCGGCACGAAGCGCCAGCCAGCGAGTGCCTGAGCCGTCGCGCCACACACCGCCGTTGGCCTGACCGTCGATGTCGATGCTGTCAGGCTCCCAGCGACCGTTCGCCGCCGGGATTGGAACGGCAACCGCCTGCAACGCGCTCACGTCGAGCGCAACCTCGAGCCGATCGCCGCTCGCGCGCACGCGCGCGTGCATCACGTCGCCGCAGGCAGGGACGCAGTCGGGCGCGCGCGTGAGGCGCGCCTTGAGTTCCTGCAGCACCGCTGCGTCCGGCGTTTCCGCACGCAGCTGGGCCTGCGGCAGCAAAGCGAGCAGGAGCATGGGCGCACCCACGCCGAGCCTGCGAGTCCACGCGGGAAGCGCCGGCTGGCCGAACGATGCGTTGACGATCAGGAGCAGCAACGCAACCAGCAGCACGCAGCCGACGATGCGCCACAGTCCCAGCCAGAACGGCGTGACGATCACGAAGCGCAGGCTCTGCGAGGAATCGACCGGGCCGGACCACGAGAACGGATAGGCGTCGTATCGCCAGTTGGGCACGCCGGGTCCGGTCTGCACGAGCGTGTCCGGCGCGTAGCGCTGGATGACCTGCTGGTAGTTGAGGCCGACACCCGCCGACTTCGCGACCTGCGAGCGATCGATCGCAGAACCCGTCACGACGAACGACTCTTCGCCGCGCGGGAGGGAATCCTGAGCGACCACTCCGCCATCGAATTCCGCCGGCGCTTCGGGCATCGGCGAGGGGGCTGGCGCGGCGGCCGGTGCCACACTTGCCAGGTCCCACGGCGAGGCGGAATACGCGTGCTCGAGCTGTGGATAGAGTGCGAGCCGGACCTGCGCAAAGGCAAACGGGATCAGCACGACGAGCAGCGCGAGCGCGCTGACGTTGCGATAGCCGAGCGCGACGCGCCGCAGGCGCCCTTCGGGTGCTTCGCGCGCGAGCACGAAGGCGATGAGGAGATTGATCCAGAGCCAGACCATCTGGCCGTCGTTGTCGTGATGAGTGAGCCCGAGCGCCACGAGCGCGAGCAAACCGGCCGACCAGCCGAAGAGTCGCGCGACGGCGGCGGTCGCGATCAGCACCAGGAAGAGATCCAGCAGCCGCCAGCGCTCGACCCACGCCCACGATGCATCGTCGGCGCCGATCGCCGTGAGCAGGCGATGGCCCGGAGGCACGTGCAACAAGCCCTCGACGCCGGCGAAGCGCCCCTGCCAGCCAGTGGCCGACAACGCCCCGCCTGCCTCCACGCGGCTCACGGCGCGAAGGTTCACGTTCGGCTCGCGCAGCTCGACTCCGCTCAATCCATCCACCGCTCCATGCGTGATCAGCAGGTTCTCGCCATTGCCCGTTGCGCTCTGCAGCCGCTGAGGCGCGGCCACGTCCAGGCGCCAGTCCTCGCGCATCCTCCCGCCGATGGCGTCGACGATCGTGTAACCGTCGTGGTCGAAATCGAGCCACAGCGTGCGATGCAGGCGCAGCTCGTTGTCGTCGCCGGCTGCGAGGCCGCGGCTGCGCTCGACGATGCGCAGCTCGCCGTCGGCTGTCATCGCGTAAGCCGGCAGGTCGCGCCACTCGGGCGGCACACCCGTCTGCGCGGGATCCACGCCGCTTGCGCCTTCGACGGCGACGACACGCAGGCGGTCGTCGGCCGCGAAGCTCCAGATCTCCTCGCGCGCCCACGGACCGTTGGCTGCAGGTCGGCGCAGCGACTCCGCCACGCCCGGCCCGCGCGCAATGATGGTGATGACCCAGCTTCCGGCCCGCGCCTGCACGCGCAGGCGCCCGTCGGGCTCGATGCGTGCGGGCAGGTTGCCTTCGAGTGCGAGGGGCGCGAAGCCCTCCGGCAGAACGCGCGCCAGCAATTCCTCGCGGCCTTCGCCGGCAATCTGCAGACGCAGCAGCGTCGTCAGGCGCACGGGAATCTGGTCGTCGACGCGCCGATAGACCTGAATCTCCATCTGTTCCTGCTGCTGTGCCGTGCGGCGTTTTCCGAGCCACACCGCGCCCGCGGGCCGCTCCGGTTGCGCAATGGGCGCTCCGTCGACCGTCAGGGCGACAAGAGCAATCTGGTCCGGAACCGGCAATGCTTCGGGACGCCGGGCCCAGCGAAACGAGCCATTCAGCAGATAGGTACCCGGCGTCAGGCGTACTCGTGGCAGCGCCCTTCCGCCGGTCGCAACGACCGCGGCCTCGGCGCCGTTGACTGCGACGTCGCGGGGCCAATGCTCTTCGTCGCCGGGCAGCGGTACCCAGGAATCCGCATAGACGGTCCAGCGCTGCGCGAAGCGCGCGCCAGTGGCCGTGACGTCGAGGGACAGACGTTCGGGCCAGGCACAGACGTAAGCCTCCCGCGCCTGGCCGTCGCTGTTCGCCAGGAAGGGGCAGCGGCGGAAGTCCTCCTGGTCGAGCACCCAGTCGCGCCAGGGTTGCAGGTCTGGCGGAACGTCCGGCGGAGCGGCGACGGCACTTGCGCCTCCTCCGCTGAGCACGAACCAGGCCAACGCTGCCAGCAAAGCGCCACGCTTCGTCATTGCCTCACCTCTGCGCGAACCCGGCGGGGAATCGCTAGACTATTGTCGTTCACGTTCTTAACGGATGCCCGCAGCCGGACGGGTCGACTGCGGCACGAGACGATGGCCTGAAACGGCGCGCCAGGCAACAGTTGCCGGCAGCGTCGCATGACATCGTTCGGCGCAGTATCGGCCGGCACGCCGGCGAGTAGTAACGAGCACGACCGACCATGACGCAGGAAAGAAATCCCCAGGCCGAACAGATGGCGGACGAGTCGATGATCCGCAATCTGGCCGCGCAGGCGAACGCGATCTGGCCGCAGGAGGAACCGCTGCTGGCGCGCTACGGGCTGAAAGGCAGCGTGCGCATCGCCGACATCGGCTGCGGCAGCGGTGAAATCACCGCGCGCCTCGCCGCGCTCTACGACCGCGCGACTATTGTCGGGATCGACATCCTGAAAAGCTCCGTTGCCCACGCGCGGCGCGCCTACAAGGCGCTCGACCCGCGCGTGCGCTTCGAACAGGGCGACGCCTTCGAGCTCAAGCTGCCGGCCGCATCCTTCGACCTGGTTGTCTGCCGTCATCTGACGCAGGCGGTGCCCGACGCCGACAAGGTACTCGCCGAGCTCTACCGTATCTGTGCGCCGGGCGGCTGGGTGCACGTACTCAGCGAAGACTACGGCATGCTGCACATGATGCTCGGGAAGCTCGATCCGGACCGCCTGTGGTACGAAGGCGTGCTGTCGTTCACGCACGCCACGGGCACGGACGCGCGCGTCGGCCGGCGCACGTGGAGCCTGATGAAGCGGCTGGGCCTTCAGGACCTGAGCGTCGACTACGTCGTGGTCGATACGCTGCGCGTACCGCGCGCAACCTTCGCGGCGATCATCGCAGCCTGGCGCGACGGCTACGCCGACACCATCAGCGGCAAGACGAAGCTGATGACCGGCGAGGTTCGCGCTCTCTTCGATCAGGTGGTGGCCGGCATCCTCAATCCCGATCAGTACGCCGTCTGGCACGTACCGATCATCAGCGGGCGCCGGATCGGGTGATGAGTGCACCCTGGCACGATATCCTGCGTTTCTGGTTCGAGGACGCGGCGGGCGATGCGCGCGGGATCGACGAGCGCGTCGCCCTGTGGTTCGGGAACGATGCCGCACGGCGCGCGCAGTTCGACGACGAGATCCGCGCGCGATTCGGCGACACGATCGACGCGGCGGTGCGCGGCGAGCTCGACGACTGGGCGCGCGACGCGCGCGGACGGCTGGCTCTGATCCTCGTACTCGACCAATTCCCGCGCAACGTCCATCGCGGCAGCGGGCGCGCCTTCAGCGGCGACGAACGCGCGCTGCGACTGGCCATCGAAGGCATGGCGAACGGCGCCGATCACCTGCTCGATGCGCTCGAGCGCATGTTCTTCTACATGCCGCTGCAACACGCCGAGGATGCGGCCGTGCAGCGCCAGAGCGTGGAAATCTACCGCCGGCTCGTCCAGCGACTGAGCGCGGACGTGCCGGAAGAGGTGCGCGAATTGATCGTCGGCGTCATCGGCTACGCCGAGATGCACCGCGACATCGTGGTTCGCTTCGGACGCTTTCCTCATCGCAACGCCCTGCTCGGCCGCCGTTCCACGCCCGCCGAACGCGAATACCTCGCCGGCGGCGCCGCGGATTTCGGCCAGGCCGCCGCACCGGCCGGGTCCGACGACCCGGCGAACCGCTGAAGCCGATGGCCGGCTACTCGGGAACGCCGCTGCCGCGCAAGCTCGGAATTCCCGCGTCGGGCCGCGCCGCGCTCATCGACGCACCGCGCGGCTTCCTGCGGTTGCTGGGCCCCTGGCCGAAAAAGCTGGAAAAGTTGCCGATGCTGTCGTCGCCTCTCGACTACATTCATCTCTTCACCATCGAGCGCAGTGCGTTACAGGCTCTGTTCCCCAAGGCACGCGACTCGCTCGTGAAAACCGGTACGCTGTGGGTGTCGTGGCCGAAGCAGGCTTCCGGCCGTGCCACGGATCTCACCGAAAACGTGGTGCGCGAGATCGGGCTCGCCGCCGGGCTGGTCGACGTGAAGGTTTGTGCCGTCGACGAGACCTGGTCGGGGCTGAAGTTCGTGTACCGTCGCAAAGATCGCTAGTCGGATGTAACGCTTCAGGAGCGCGCGATGCGATTGTTCGCCGTCAGAGTTGTTTTCCTGTTCGTCCTGCTGCCCTTCTGGCTCGGCCTGGCCGCGGCGCGCGCCGCTGATGCGTCCGATCTCGAGGCGCGCACGGCGCGCATGATCGCGGAGCTGGGGCTGCTGGAAGCAGCGGCGCCGGTGCGCGCATCGCCAGGCTGGCAGAAGCCGAAACGTATCGTCGTGCGCGATGCCGACGAGCAGCGCGTGCAGTGGTTACAGGGCGCAGTACCCGGAGTGGAGCTGGTGCCCGCGGCGACGACAGCGGACGTGGCGCGCGTCGTCGGTGACGCGGACGCCGTGCTCGGCGCCTGTTCCGCGCCGGTGCTCGACGCCGGAAGCAAGGTCCGCTGGATCCAGGTCTACAACGCCGGCGTCGAGTCGTGTGTCGCCGTGCCCGGCCTGCGCGAGCGCGGCGTTCTCCTCACCAACATGCAGAAAATCGCCGGCCCGGTGATGGCCGAGCACGTGATGGCGATGGTGCTGTCGTTCTCCCGCCGCATGCCTCAGTTCGCCGACGCGCAGCGCGCCGGCGTCTGGCGTGGCGACACCGAGGGAGGGCCGGGCGCTTTCGGGCTCGCCGGCAAGACCATGCTGGTCGCGGGGCTGGGCGGCATCGGCACCGAAGTGGCGCGGCTCGCGGATGCCTTCGGCATGCGCGTGATCGCAACGCGCGCGTCCAAGCGTGCCGCCCCGCAGTTCGTGAGCCAGGTCGGCACGCCCGACCAGCTGCTCGCGCTGCTTCCGGAAGCACACGTCGTCGTGAATACGTTGCCGCTGACGCCCGAAACCCGGGGAGTGTTCGACGCCAAGGCGTTCGCCGCGATGAAGGCCGGCGCGTACTTCGTCAATGTCGGCCGCGGCGGCACGGTGGTGACCGACGCCTTGGTCCAGGCGCTGCAGAAGAAAACACTGGCCGGCGCCGGTCTCGACGTCACGGATCCGGAACCGCTGCCTGCGGGCCACGCGCTCTGGAGCATGCCCAACGTCATCGTCACGCCGCACGTCTCGGCCGACACCGACGATCGCGAAGATCGCTGGCTGCTGGTGCGCGAAAACCTGCGTCGCTACGTCGCCGGCGAGAAGATGCTGTCGATCGTCGATACCGCACGCGGCTATTGAAGGCACGCGGCTGGTGAAGGCACGCGGCTACCGAACGCGCCCGCCGCCGATGACGGCTTGCGCTACTTCGCCTCCAGCTCTTCGATGCTGCGTGGCCAGTCGTCCTTGAGCAGGCGCGACAGAGAGCGATCGGCCAGTACGCGACCCTGCGTCTGGCAGCGGGGACAATAGTTGGTCTCGTTGGACGCGTAGCGGATGCGCTGAACTGCCGTGCCGCACACCGGGCAGGGCTTGCGGAAGCGTCCGTGCACCGCGAACCCGGGGCGAAACGCAGTCACCTTCTCGGGAAATGCGCCGGCCGCCTCGCGCCGCAGCCGTTCCGTCCAGTCGCGCAGCACTGCGACGGTCGTGTCATGCAGGCGGGCGACTTCCTCGTCGGAGAGATTGCGCGTGAGCGTTACGGGCGAAAGACGCGCGGCGTGCAGTATTTCGTCGGAATATGCGTTGCCGATGCCGCTGAACAGCATCGGATCGGTGAGCGCGCGCTTGAGGGTGTGGTTCTCGGAACGCAGGCGCGTCGCGAATTGCGCGACGTCCGAGTCGAGAACCTGCAGGCCGGCGCGTTCGTGAGCGGCCAGTCTGCGCTCGCCGACGACCAGGTGCAATGCAGCGCGCCGCTGGGTTCCGGCTTCCGTCAGGGTGAGGGTGCCGCTCCCGAACTCGAACCGCGCGAGCGCCTTGCGTCCTGAAACGCGAGTGCCGGTGCCGAACCAGTGCAGGCGACCGGCGATCATCAGGTGCAGGACCAGCCAGTGGTCGTTGTCGAAACCGAAAGCGATGCGCTTGCCGAGGCGGCGCAGTGCCGTCACGCGCCCCCCGAGCACAGACGCGAGCGGTGGTTCGGCAGTGCGCAGCAGGAACGGATTGGCGATGTGCAGCGCCTGCAGGCGCTGCCCGAGCACGCGTTGCCCGAGCGCTTCGATGTAGACCGTGATATCCGGTAGCTCGGGCACTCAGTTGCGTGACGCCGCACCCGGCGGCGCGAACGTCGGCTCCACGATCGCCAGCTCGGTGAGTGTGCCGTACTTCTTCACGCCGTCGCGGACCTTCGCAGCGTCGCCGATCAGCACGAACACGAGGTTGTCCGACGAGGGATACACGGCGTCGATCAGGCTACGCGTCGCGGGCCCGTCGACCGCCGCAATCTCTGCTGCGTAGCGATCGATGTAGCCGCGGTCGAGGCCGTAGAACTCCAGGTCACCGACGGCACCCGCCCAGTCTGCCGCCGTCTCGAGCGCGAGCGGATACTGGCCGAGCACGTACGCCTGCGCGGACGCCAGCGCGTCCGCTGCCACGCCGTCTTTCTGCAATCGCCCGAGCGTTTCCAGCGCGAGATCGATCGCCTGCTCCGTGCTCTCGGTCTTGGTGAAAGAGGTGATCGCAAAGGCCCCCGCCGCCCGCTCGCGATCGAAGCGCGCACGCGCGCTGTAGCTGAGGCCCGACTTGATGCGCAGCTCGGTGTTGAGCATAGAAGTGAAGCGCCCGCCGAACAGCGTGTTCACGAGGTCGAGCGCCGCGCGCTGCGGGAAGCCCCGCGCCACGCCGACGTTGCCGATCCAGAAGTAGGTCTGCACCGAACCGGGAGAGTCGACCAGCAGGACGCGCCGGCCGCTGATGCGCGCGGCGCTCGCCGGCGGCGGCAACGCCGCCTGCGCCTTGCGCCAGCCACCAAAGGCCTTGCGCAGTCGCTGCTTCATATCCGCGAGGTTGAAATCGCCCGCGACCGTCACGATCAGGCGATCGCCGCCGAACTGGCGATCGTATTGCTGGCGGACGTCGGCGTGCGTGAGCGCGCCGAGGCCCGCTTCGCTGCCGCTGACCGAGTTCGCGTAAGGATGTGTGCCGAACAGAAAAGCGTTGCCGTAGATCGGAGCCAGATCGCCCGGATCGGAGTCCTTGGCGGCACGGATGAACTCGACGTTGCGCGTGCGCAGATCCTCGAACTGCTGCTGATCGAAGCGCGGCCGCAGCAGCGCGTCCGACAGCAACTCGACCATCAGCGCGCGATCGCGCGCCAGGAACTGGCCGCTCAGCGTGACCGATTCGATGTCGGGCGAGATGGAAAAACTGCCGCCGACGTCGGCCACGGCGTCCGCGAACGCGAATGCATCGCGCTGGCCAGCGCCCTTCTCGAGCAGCGCCGCAGTCAGCGCGTTCAGGCCCGACTTCCCCGCCGGGTCCGTCACCGCCCCGCCCCGGACGATGGCGTTGAATGCCACCAGCGGAACTTCGCGTGACGGCAGCAACAACACGGTAGCCCCGTTGGGCAGCACCAGGCGTTCGTACGCGGGCACGCGCACAGAGTCTGCGGGCGCGGACGCCGGCGCTGCAGACGCGGACGGCAGCGCGGCAACCAGGAGCACGGCAGTGAGGAAGGCAGTACGCATGGCTCAGCCCTCCCCCGCCGCCGCGGCCGCCGCGGCTTTCGGCACGAGCGTCCCGACGGTGCGTTGCGAGCGTCGCAGAATTTCGGCGGCGACCTTGCGCACGTCTTCGACCGAAATTTTCTCGTAGTCGGCCGGGGCGGTGAAGAGCTTGCGATAGTCGCCGTGATAAGTCTGGTACGCACCCAGCAGCTCCGCCTTGCCGTCGATGGTGCCGATCTTTTTCCAGAACCCCGATGCGAACAGGTTCCTGGCGCGCCTGAGCTCGGCTTCCGTCACGCCGTCGCGCGCGACGACCTCGAGCTCCCGCGTCAGCGTTTGCTCGGTCCGCGCCGGGTCGGCCCCGCTCGGAACGGTGGCAAAGACCCAGAACAGGCCGGGATCGAACCCCTGCTGCAGGTAGCCCTGGACCGCGATCGCAACCTTCTCTTTCTCCACCAGCGTGCGATGCAAGCGCGAGGCGTCGCCCTCGGTGAGGATCGTCATCAGCAGTTCCGCTGCCGGCGTGCGCACATCGGCCGCCTTCAGGCCCTTGTAGGCAAACTGCACCAGCGGCGTCTGCGCATCGGCCTCGATCGACACGCGCCGTTCGCCGAGTTGCTCGGGCTCGACGGTGCGCACGGGCGCCGGCGCCGCCTGCCGCGGAATCGGCGCGAGGTACTTGCGCGCGAGTGCGAATACTTCCTCGGGCTCGACCGCTCCAGCGAACACCATGGTCTGGTTGTTGGGCGCGTAATACGTACGGAAGAACTTCTGCAGGTCGTCGACGCTCCAGGAACGGATGTCGGACGGCCAGCCGATGGTCGGGAACTGGTAAGGGTGCGCGACGAACGCGGTCGACTGCACCTGCTCGAACAGCATGCCGGCGTTATCGTCTTCGACGCGCAGGCGCCGCTCCGAGTGCACCACGTCGCGCTCGCTGTCGATCACCGACGGCGTGAACGCGAGATTCTGCAGGCGGTCGGCTTCGAGGTCGAAGATCACGTCGAGTGCCGTGCGCGGGAACCAGTCCATGTAGATGGTGACGTCGTCGTTCGTGGCAGCGTTGTTCGCGCCGCCGTTCGCTTCCATGATGCGGTCGAATTCGCCCGGCTGCCGGCGCGAGGTGCCGTTGAACATCATGTGCTCGAAGAAGTGCGCGAGACCCGTGATGCCGGGCGCTTCGTTGCGCGAGCCGGCGCGCACCCAGTTGTAGAGCGCGACGTTCGGGATGTCGAAGTCCGGCCAGACGACGATCGTCAGGCCGTTGTCGAGCGTGAGCGTCTCGATCCTGTCCACGTTCGGAACGGTCAGGCCCGCACCGGCGGGTTGCGCCGCGGCAGCCGCGCCGAGCGCGGGCACGGCGAGGCTCATCAGCGCGGGGGCGGCGCACGCCAGTGCGGCGGCGAGGAACTGGCTTCGCATCGTCGGGTATCCTCGGGCGTTCAGGCCCGTCAGGCGTTCGAGGCGCGAAACTTTAGCGCATCGGCGCGCGGGACGTGGCGGAGGGACGAAATGACGCTGGCGAAGGATGATCCGGACGTGACGCGCCCTGAAGAAATCCGGGCTCAGAAAAAAAGAAGCGCCGCGAGCGGGGGAAGCTGAAGCGCGGCGCCAAGAGCGAACCACAGGGGTTCAGGGGAAACGAAACGCAAAACCTGTTCGGGCCGAAACTCTCCTATTGCCAGCCGGCGCGCGCCTTCAGCGCGGGCCTCTCACGGCGGCACCCGCTGCGCGGCGTGCCCGGGCCAATCTCGCGTCGATCGCTGCCAGCGCGAACTGGCCATCGGCTCTGCGAACCAGCAGTGCCGCGGAGCGTTCCGGGCGTGCGCTCGCATCACTGCCCTCGGGCAGGAGAAGCGCGACGACTCTGGACTTACGCATTCGATCGACCCGCATGAAACTCACGGCGGAGAACAAAGCATCCGCCGTGCCAAGCTTGCAAGGTCTTGCGGATCAACCGGTTATGGGCTGCGCCGGGTACCGGGGCCGGTGACGCAGATTGTCAGTTGTTGACGCAGCGGTGAGGCGTTCGCGTCACTTCGCGTCAGGGATCACACCCGGAAGGGTGCTACGAAATCGCCGTGCTGCGGCGAGTCATCGTGCCGACTCGCTGCAGCGCATCGACGCTCGGCGCAGCGCCGGTGACCTGTCAGGGCAGCACGACCACGCAGGCCTGACCTTCGTTCTGCAGCCTGGCGCAGATGTCGCGGGCGCGCGCTTCGTTCGTCGTCCCCGCCTGCAAGCGGTAGAGGTGCCCGGACGTCGTCGTCGCGAGCTTCACCGACGGCGAAAGCCCGTCGAGCAACGCTGCGTAGTCGCGCTGCAGGCGTCGCCACTCGCCCATCGCCTGTCGCTCTCCGCCGGTGAACGCTCCGAGCTGGATCCGATATCCTCCGCCGCCCGCCGCTGCAACCTGCCGGGGCGGGAAGGACACGTCCGATGTTGCCGCAGGCTTCGATGGCGCACGCGCGGGGATCGAGGCCGCGGGCGTCGGTGGCGACGCTGACGGCGCTCCCGAACCGGTCGAGGCCGACGATGCATCGGCGGAAGTACCGGATCCGGTCGCTGCGACTTCCGGTGCAGTCGCCGGCGCGGCGGCAGCGAGCGTGAAACTCTCGATGCGGATGCGCGCCTCGTCGCTCATGCGCCCTTCCGGATACTGCGCGACGAACTGCTGATACGCGGCGAGCGTGTTGTCGGCGACCGCTTTCTTCCAGTCGCGCGCTTCGCGCAGTTCGCCGGCACGCGCCTGCGCCTGCGCCGAAAACTCGCCTTCCGGAAACGATTTCAGGAAACGCTCGTACGACTCCACGGTGTCGGCGGCGCGCGCCAGCTCCCATTCCGTCTGGCGACGGCTGCACGCGGACAACGCGATTGCCAGCACCAGCAGGGCGCACGCGAGCGCGCGGCCGCTGACTGACAGCCTGGAACCGGTCGGACGAACGAGGCGGGCGGCGTTTGCGGTCATGGTGTTCATTCCCAGTAGATGAGCCGGGTCGGTAGCCAGGTCGGCGGTACCGGGTCCGTGCGCGGCGTCCGCGGCGCCATTCTAACGGCAGATGCAGCCGCGGAATCAGCACGAGGCGACTTGGAGTACTCTAGCCGCCTCCGCCACGACTGGCGTCATTCTTGCGGCCGCACATGAACGATAGCCCCAGGCGCCGACTCCGCGATGCATTCTCGGGCACGCCCACGTTCCTGGGCGAGCACACCCGGTTCGTCGGCAACCTCGAGACCACCGGTCCGCTGGTCGTCTGCGGTCACGTGCAGGGCGACGGTCACGTCGACGGTTCGGTGAATCTCGCGGTCGGAGCGCATTGGGAAGGCGGCATTCACGCCGCGCAGGCGGTGATCGCCGGGCGCGTCACCGGCACGATCGTCATCGACGAGAAGCTCGAGATCGGCCAGACCGCGGTGATCCACGGCAGCGTCACGGCGCGCATGCTGGCGATTGCCAAGGGCGCCGTCGTCGATGGCGACATCACGATTACCGGCGGCGCGCCGATCACGAGATTCGAAGAGAAGAGAAGCAAGGATAAGGATAAGGACGAGGAATAGGAGTCTCGAGGCACCGCGACCGGAGTCAGGCGGGGACCAGGCGTGTAACGCGTGTGTCGGCGCGTGCGCGGCGATCGGGCAATGACACGGCGATCCGGCGCATCGCCCGCTCGGCGGTCGCGCGCCAGCCCGTGAGCTTGCCACCGTAGATGCTGAGCACGCGCGGCCGCTGACGCCGGTCCGGCATCAGCAGCGTCTCGCGCGAGCGGTGAAACGCGTGGCCGCGCCCGGCGGGCAGCACGCGCAGGCCGGCGAACGCTTCCGGCTCGCGTAACCCGAGCGACGCGTAACGCGGGAAGTAGTGCCGCAGCACCGAGAGCAGGTAGTGCCGTTCCGAGGCGAGCGGATGCACGTCGTCCGGATCGCCGTGGAAACGCGTCTCGGTGGTGCCGACCAGCGTGC
>Ga0187894_10004811_pt1 | contig 14194 bp, 9 predicted proteins | sample GBC1701081metaG_FD_136650 | JGI IMG/M metagenome (GOLD analysis project Ga0187894, IMG submission 136650) | White microbial mat communities from a lava cave in the Kipuka Kanohina Cave System on the Island of Hawaii, USA - GBC170108-1 metaG ...
AATCTCTGTTTAATTTCCCCATAGCTGCACTATGGGCTAAGAATATATCGCTGTCTTCGACAGCTAAAACCGATTCCTGATTATAGTTTTTGAATTATTATCACTTGACCTTATCAGTTACGAACAATCAACTTTATCCGGGAGCAAGTGCGCCGTACACCTTTACCACCCAAGCGGGTGGCGACAAGGTTCTGGTTTTCTGTTATTCATTTTTTTGTCGGAATTATTTTGGTTAAGGTTTAGTATTTAGCCCTACAAATTGCCCCCGTAGTTTGATGTCCCCACCGTCTGAAATCTTTATTTCAAATTTCCAAAAGGAGAAAATTAATATGGCAAGTGTTGAAGCACAGGTGGCGCACGTCTGGCGGCGTCTGGGTTTTGGTCCGACCAGAGCGGACATTTCAGCCGGAGTTGCTGTTGGTCCGAATGCGTTAATTAACGAGCTTTTGAATCGTTCATTGACGACGCAGACGGATTGGAACTTTCCGACAAATACGGATTACACAATTAACGACAAGTTTGTCAGCCGAATGGTTGAGTTAATGGCTTACGGGGCAAACCCTCTGCAAGAAAGAATTGCCTGGATTCTGCACGGTTTGGTGGTGATTGCGATAGACGGCACAGTCTATTTTCCTGATATGCGTCAGCACGTCTATTACCTTCGTGCGAGCGTTTACGAAAATTATTCGCAAATTCTGAATCGTGTAAGCACCATGCCCGGGATGCTGAAATATCTTTCCGGTTATCAGAATATTAAAGGACATCCGAACGAGAATTACGCACGCGAACTCTGCGAACTTTTCACTTTGGGACGCACACATTCAATCACAGGCGAGCAGAATTACACGGAAATAGATGTGAAAGAGATTGCGCGGTCATTGACGGGCTGGCAGTACAATTGGAATGATGGCACAACATTTTTCTCGCAAGGTTATTGGGATGAAGGCATAAAACAATTCCTGGGTTACAAACCTTTGAAAGCAAAATTGCCGGATGTGCTCAGAGCTATAAGAGCCCATCCGTCCTGGTATTATTTTGTTCCGAGACGGATTTACAAAGAGTTGGTCGGATTAGAACCAACAGAGGAAGATTTGAAAAAAATGTCGTCGTCTTTCGGGGTTGACGGCAACCTTCAAAACTTGGTTCGCACAATTGTAACGAGCGAAGCATTTTTATCCGATGCGGCAATAAATGCCCGCGCAAAATCACCTGTTGAATTGGTCGCTTCGACTGCAAAATTATTAAATCGCACCACACTTAATTACAGCCTCGATTGGTTATTGCGCGATTATTTCGGGCACAACCCGCTAAATGCACCGAATGTTTCCGGTTGGTACAAAAATTCTGAATGGTACAACACAAGCGTTTATATGGCTTGGAGTTCGCTCTGTTCAAGCATGGTCTGGAGCGGCATCAGTTGGGACGGCACCGGAACGTATGCTCCCATTATTCAACAACTGCACCAGCAATCAAATATGAATACAGCAGCACAAAACGCATTGAACCTAGCCTGTATTTTCAATCCGACACAGCAAACTTTCATCGCTTTAGACACATATGCAAAAGCCGGGACCTGGAACGTAAAACGTGCCGCCGGATTGATGAACTTATTGTTTATGTCGCCTGATTATTTTGTGAACTAGAGGGAGAAAACTAAAGATGAAAAAGAACAATCGCAGAGATTTTTTGAAAAATGTCGGAAAGACCGCTTTGGTTGTCGGAACGGGTTCAATTTGGGCAGATGTCTTTGTTGCAAACGCTCAGAAAAAGATTAGTTTGGAAACATCTGCTTCTACACTTCCAGTCGGCACTCCGATAATGGTTTACATAGATTTACTGGGCGGCTGTGACACGCTCAATTTGCACGTTCCGATTACGGATTCGTGGTATTACGACAATGTGAAAGGACGTGGCGGTTTGGCTATTCAGCCCGCACAGGCTTTGCCTTTGCCAAATTCAAATTTCGGTTTACATCCATATATGCCTTGGCTGGCGAATCGTTGGACAAATAAACAGGACGTTGCTTTTGTGATGGGTGTGGGCGAAAACGTAAAGAACGAGTTCAGCCATTTTGCGGCGTCTGAATACCGCAACACAGCCGATTTTAGTTACTCGGAGCCACGCGGCTGGGTTGGACGTTTTAATGACTTGGCACATTCGGGCAATCCGACAGCCGCCATAACCTTGAGCAACCTGCATCGTTCGATGATGGGAGGGCAGACGCAGATTCTTCTTGTGCGGGATGTTGAGCATTTCAGTTTAACCATTGACTCAAGAGCATCAAGCGGAAACGCCTTTATAAATGCGCTTTCATCAATGTCAACGGTTAATTCCACTGACAATTTCGGCAAAGCATCGCGGATGATTGCAAACACTTTATCAAGCGGAGCGAGCATCAGAGCCGCAACCAATACCGCGTACAATAACGGCGCAGGTTCGCAGAGCGGTCTTTCGTGGCAGATGACGCAAGCCGCCATGATGATTGTTGCGGGAATCCCTTGCCAGACCTATACAGCGACGTTGGGCGGCTTTGATACGCACGGTTCGCAATCCTGGCAACATGGTGATTTGCTCACACAACTGAACAATGCGCTACAAAAGTTTTTCAGTATTATTGACACAAGCAACCGCAGCCAAGATGTTTTCGTGGTGATTCAAAGTGAATTCGGAAGACAGATAACAACGAATGCAGGAAGCGGTACAGACCACGGACAGGCGGCGACAGCAATGATAATCGGCGGCGACGTTCAAGGCGGGCTTTACGGAGAAATGCCTTCATTAGCCCCCGCAAACCGAATCAATGATGCCATGCGTGCGACGGTTGATTTTCGCTCGTTCTACGCAACGGTTCTGAACCGTTTGGGAAATAACACAAACCTGACGGCAGAAGTGCTCAATGGTAATTTTGAAGACCTGGGAGTTTTCTAAAACAACCGAAAACCGAAGCCGCAAAAGCTTAAAAGACAGAAAAGAATTTAACGACAAGCCGGATACGCTTCATTTCTTTTCATTTGGGCTTTTTTGCGGCTTCGGTTTTTACTATTTGGATTTTTGCCCGTTCATAGTCGAGTTATAGCTTGACCGTTTTGACAAAAGGCGTGTTTAATACCGAGTTCGGTTTTTATTCCGAAAATAAACTATTAATAAGTTAAGAAAAGAAATGGAGAAGAAACAGAAGTAGTATGGCTTTAGTTAACGTCAATCCGGGTGAGTCAATTGAAAGTGCGTTGCGTCGCTTCAAACGCAAAGTAATGAGCGAAGAGATTATCAAAGATGCCAAGAAGCACTCTTTCTTTATCCCGCCCAGCCAGAAAGCAAAACTCAAATCAGCTATGGCTCGCAAGCGCAACCGCAAAAAAGGTCGTCCCCGCATAATGAGAGACCAACAACAGACAACACCACAAACACCAAAATCTTAAAGCGTTAATAGCGTTCATTGTTTTGTAGCGTTTGTAGCATTCATTGTGTAATTTCAAATGCTACAAACACTATAAACGCTATAAACGCTATAAACTCTTTTATGACCCGTATTCTTGTAACAAACGACGATGGTATTCATTCCGAAGGCTTGAAAAAGCTTGAAGAGGCATTGCGTGTGCTCGGTGATGTTTATGTTGTCGCTCCGGCATCCGAGATGAGCGCGGCTTCGCACAGTTTGACGCTTGCACGCCCTTTGCGGATCCGTCGCATAGACGACCGCCATTGGTCAGTTGACGGAACACCGACCGATTGTGTTGTTCTGGCGTTGAATAAAATTCTGTCCAAAGATGAACCGCCGGACATCTGTGTTTCAGGAATAAATTACGGTGCGAATCTTGGCGATGACGTGAGTTATTCGGGAACAGTTGCGGGGGCATTAGAGGCTACAATAATGGGCGTTAAAAGTATTGCCATGAGCCTCGTAACTAAAAGCAACTTTGATTTTACTCATGCCGCAGAGTTTGCCGTCACAGCCACAAGAAAAGTTTTGGAAGAAGGTTTGCCAAAAGGGACTTTATTAAATATCAATGTGCCACCGGGCGAGATAAAAGGGGCTAGATTGACAAAGCAGGGAATCAAACACGCCCGCCCGATGATTACCGAAAACCATGACCCACGCGGTAAACCTTATTATTGGATTGGCGAACAATACTACGGTTCGGATGCAGAAAACGGCACGGATTACAGAGCAATCGAACAGGGGTTTGTTTCTATTACGCCGATTCGCAGCGACATGACTGACCATCGTGCTTTAGAGGCAATGGAAAATTGGAGTCAATGAGTTCAAAGCTCAACAGTTCTCTTGTCTTTAATTTTGAACACTGAGATTTAAGATTTGAACTATTCATGTTAAGGCGTTCATTTCAATTTACGGACGAGCAACGCTTCGCACGCGAACGAATGGTTGAGAGGCTTCGCAACCATTATCGCATACGTGACGAGCGGGTCTTAGAAGCCATGTCTCTTGTGCCGCGCCACATTTTTGTCACTGAGGTTTTGCAGGGAAACGCTTACACCGATAACGCAGTTCCGATTGAAAGCAACCAAACTCTTTCGCAACCTTTTATTGTCGCACGTATGACAGAACTCGCAGAGGTTAATGATTTTTCGCGTGTATTGGAAATCGGGTCGGGTTCAGGTTATCAAACGGCTGTTCTTGCGTGTGTCGCAGGTTTCGTTTTTGCCATAGAGCGGTTGCAGGAACTCGTCCGGCTTTCGCAATCAAGAATGCGAAAGTTGAATGTCACGAATGTTTCGATTCAGTGTTTTGACGGTACGGTAGGTTGGAACGCGAACGCCCCTTACGACGCAATTATTGTCGCGGCAGGCGGACCGGAGATTCCGCAACCTTTACTAAGCCAATTAAAAACGGGCGGCAGGCTTGTTATTCCCGTCGGAGCAACACTTGAAAGCCAGAGATTGATTCGTGTCATCAAAACAGAAAAAGGATTTATCGAAGAAGACCACGGTGCTTGTGCTTTTGTACCTTTGATTGGACGACATGGTTGGGAGAAATAAGCCGTTCCGAGTCTAAAGTTGCAAATCTCAATCTACATTTTGACTTGGGACTTTTAACTTAGGACGTGAGGTTTCAAAAATTATGGAATCGTTAATACATTTATTTCATCAGATAAAAGATTATCTTAATCCGAAAATAATTATCGAAACCCTTTTGGCTAAAGGCGGGATATTTGTCTATGTTGGATTGATATTCATTATTTTTGCCGAAACAGGTCTGGCAGCAGGATTTTTCTTCCCCGGCGATTCATTACTGGTCGTTGCCGGACTATTTGCTGCGGCAGGAAAATTAAATGTGGCAGTTTTGTTATCAACGCTTTTTGTTGCGGCTGTTGTGGGCGATGCCGTTGGATATTACACAGGCTTAAAGATGGGTCCCAAAATCTTCACAAAACAAAAGTCACTGTTTTTCAAGCCGAGTCATCTGCAAAAGGCACACGCTTTTTATGAAAAGTACGGTGGTAAGACAATAATTATTGCCCGCTTTGTTCCAATCGTCCGCACATTTGCGCCAATCGTGGCGGGCGCGGCTCAGATGTCCTATCGGCGTTTCGTAGTTTTTAATGTAGTAGGCGGATTCCTTTGGGTTTTCAGTATGATTCTGACAGGCTACTTTTTAGGTGGGCTTGTTGAAAGTGCTTTCGGGATAAAACTTGAAGACCATATAGAAAAAGTCGTGGTGGTTGTTGTGTTTCTTTCGCTTCTGCCGCCAATCATTGAATGGCTGAAATCAAGACGCGAGAAGAAGCAAAAGCAAACAGAAGCCAAAAGTGCAGAGGTTTGACTTAATGATGTGCCTTCCGTAAAATCCGCAAGTCTTATATCGGGGCGTAGCGCAGTCTGGTAGCGCGTTCGGTTCGGGACCGAAAGGTCGGAGGTTCGAATCCTCTCGCCCCGACCATAAAAATAAAAAAAACAGTCGTTCAAAATCGGGCGACTGTTTTTTATTGGTTAAGAGAAAAATCTTTTCGACTATCTGTTTTCCTCGTTCGTCAAAATTCACGACTTGAATTTTTGGTCTAAAAAAATAACGGGTTTACATAAAATTGAGTTGTCAAAATAACGACTGGTGAGGTATAAAAATACTTATCCAGTTATAGCTGGACAGCCCCGCGCTGTATGGCGTCCCCTCAATAGTTTCTTCTTTAGTTCTACGGGAAAGATTCAGGTAGCAGTTCAAACTGAAAATAGCTGTCATTTTTTTGACCGGTTTAAGTCCTTGAACAAGTTGCTGAATTAACATTTGACCAAATTAAAACGGCGGTGAAATCCGCTGACAGAAAGTGGGTAGCAATATGGAAAAAAGAGTGATGGATTGCTCATGTACGCGCCTATTGCAATTTATTGGTGTGTGCCTGATGGTATTTGCGGGAAGCATTATCGGTGTGGCGCAAAACATTCCAAATGACGCACCTGTTTTAATTAGCAATGACGGTTCGACGAGAGCATATGCAGTTGATGCGGCGTATTGGAGCGGCGATTTGAGTGCGGTTAAACCGCTAAAGTTAATCAAGCCGGGCAGAAGCGTAGTCTTTTTTGTGACCAACATTAACGGTTTATTAGAAGACGAAGGCGCAAATGCCTTTCGTTCCTACGCAGAAGGCAGCCAGCACGGTTACGTCTGGACAGTCGAAGCTTTCGAGCCTGTCAAAGCAATGCCCTGGGTTTACGCTCTGCAAGTAAAGCTAAATCCGAACATTGAATCTGTCGGTGATGTTTTGGTTCGCATTACTTGGCGCGGTATGACTACGAACCGTGTTCGTTTGGGTGTCGGAGATATAGGCGGAGGTCCGAAAGATGACGATGGTGTTGTACCAACGCCCATGCCTTGGGCAGGACCCTCAAACCAGTCTGAGGTTGTATATCCCCTTAACGATGTAAAACGCTTCATGCAACAAGCCTCGTTCGGACCGACGCCGCAATTAGAAGAATTCATCCGTCGCAGAGGAATAAATGTTTGGTTAAACGAGCAATTCAATTTAGCTCTTCCGACCATTGCTTCTGGCCAAAGTTGTGATCCAACAACGGGCATTTGTACATTGCTCCCAAATCAATATCCGAATTTGCCGTTGCAACCTGCTAATATTTCCGATGCTTGCACGGGCGATTGCCGTCGTAATAACTACTCGCAATATCCTATGCAACGCTGGTTCTTTACGGATGCGCTATATGGTCAGAGTCAACTTCGCCGCCGCGTTGCGTGGGCGTTGTTGCAAATTCTGGTCACATCCGGCGTTGACGTACAACAACCCAGTTGGATGTTGCATTATCAAAGGCTTCTGGACAGGAATGCTTTTGGCAACTATCGCACTTTACTCAAAGAAGTTACCTTGAGTCCGGCAATGGGCAACTATCTGGACATGATGCTCAGCACCAGAACAAACCCGAACGAAAACTTCTCACGTGAAATCAATCAGTTGTTTGCTGTCGGGTTATTTGAAATGAATCTTGACGGGACATTGAAACTTGATGGAAATAATCAGCCAATCCCCACTTATACGCAGGCAACAATTGATAACTTTACAAAGGTCTTTACAGGCTGGGAGCTATGTAATACGGCGGGTCCCAACTGCCCGAATCTTGTAGCAGGCAGTCCTAATTACATTGATGCGATGCGGATATTTAATGTCAATAGGCACGATATAACAGCAAAGACTTTGTATAACTATCCGGGGGCTCCGAGTCCAACAATAGCGGCAGGATTAACAGGTGATGTTGAATTGGAGATGGCTTTGGATAATATCTATAACCATCCGAACGTCGCGCCCTTTGTCAGTAAGAATCTGATTCAGCATTTGGTAACGAGCGACCCGTCGCCCGCTTATGTTCAGCGAATTGCTACGGTCTTTAATGCAAGTCGCACGGATGCCAACCAAATGCGTTACGTCATAGCCTCGATATTACTCGACCCTGAAGCACGCGGTGCTTTCAAAAACGACCCGCGTTACGGTTTATTGAGAGAACCTGTACTGCTTACGACAAACGCCCTTCGTCAATTTGGTGTCAGATCATTTACCAACACAGGAGCATGTGATTTGGCTACACCTTCAACTTGTAGCGACGGTGTGGTCAATGATTTCTCGATAATCATGGGTCAAAATGTTTACCTGTCGCCAACCGTTTTCAACTACTATCCGCCCGATTATATCGTGCCGAATACAAATCCGCTGGTTTACGGACCTGAGTTTGCGATTCTGACGACCGCAACGGCGTTTCAGCGTGCCAATTTTGTCAATCAGTTTACGATGCAAACGGGGTATTCAAACACAACGGGAGCAAACACAAACCGTCCCTTTGGAACATCAGTTAATCTGACTGAATTGCAGAATGTTTCGACAGCAGATACAACAGGCGGTCAGTTGATGGATTTATTAAACAGTAAACTGATGTACGGGACGATGTCAGCGCAGATGAGAAGCACAATCTTGACTGCCGTGACTGCTGTTCCGCCTACATCATCCACTAACCATTTGTTACGCGGACGAACAGCCCTTTACTTGGTGCTGACTTCGTCGCAATATCAAATTCAGAAATAATCGGGAGGTAAAGAAATAATGTCAGACTCAAGAAGAGAATTTCTACGCAAAGCAGGATGTGGTGCATTGAGTATGGCGGCACTTGCCTCCAATATGCACATTCTTGGAAATGTCAGCGCATTCGCACAAAAGCGAATTGATGAAAAACAAAAAATAAAACCGGTTTCTAAACCCGTTGAACCTGTGTCAACGGATGATTTCACCGATTACAAAGCTTTGGTTTGCGTCTTTTTCGCAGGTGGAATTGATATGAACAACATAGTCGTTCCAAACCATAACGACGCGAATATCAGCAACTATACTGCTTACAACAATGTGCGGGGGGCTTCGACGCTGGCAATTCCGCAAGCCAATTTATTGCCAATATCGGTTCCGCGTCTCGGCGGGCTTCAATACGGCTTTCATCCGAATATGCCTGAGATGCAATCGCTTTATAACTCGGGCAGATTGGCTGTTCTTTGCAATGTGGGAAACTTGGTCTATCCGATGAGCAAAGCGCAGTATCAAAACAATTCGGTTCAAAAGCCGTATCAGTTATTTTCGCACTCGGACCAAGTGGCGCAACAGCAAACGTCCGTATCAAACACACAATCGCCGACGGGTTGGGGAGGGCGTGTCTCTGATAATCTTCGTCCGCAAGAACCAGCGGCTTTGATTCCAATGATTACATCAATCGCCGGAGCACAAGTCTTTACGGCAGGTGCTATAACTTCGCCTATGTCAATTAGCACGGGTGCTTTGAATTCGCAGTTGGTTTTGAGCGGTTTTACCGAATCAACCGCCGCGCAACGCAGAGCGGCGATGAATAATCTGCGGACTCAGGATTTGGCAAGCAATAACCTTCTAAAAGCGGCAAGCCAAATCATGGACGGAGCGGTTCAAGCCAGCAACGCTTTGAGTACGAACCCGACAATCACAACCGTGTTTCCAAACACAAGCATTGGAAATCAGTTGCTACAGGTTGCAAGGTTGATTTCCCTGCGTAATTCACTAAGCATCAAACGCCAAATCTTCTTTGTTCAGATTGGTGGCTGGGATACACACCAAAACGAACTTACGGTTCATAACAATCAGTTAACACAAGTCAGCCAAGCATTAGGTGCTTTCTGGAATTGCGTAAACACTGAACTTGGTGTCGGAAACTCTGTGACGGCATTTACACTGTCCGATTTCTCACGCACATTCCAGCCTTCCGGTACGGGAGCAATCGTTGGAACAGACCACGCATGGGGTAGCCATTCGTTGATTTTAGGCGGTTCTGTGTTTGGTGGAAACTTCTACGGCAGTACGCGACCTGACGGAACGGGTAATGTTTATCCGACACTGGTATTGAGCGGAACTGATGATACTGACACACGCGGGCGTTGGATACCGACGACAGGCGTTGATCAGTTTGCTGCAACATTGGCACGCTGGTTTGGTGTTGCCAACGCAGATTTGCCGTCAATTTTCCCGAACCTGAGCCACTTCCCGACTTCAAACTTAGGCTTTATGCCCGCAGTTTGATAAATAGAAATAGCAGAATAAGAAAAGCCGCATGGTTTCGTACTTTGCGGCTTTTCTGTTTTATAGAGAGTGTTTGACATTACTCTGAACTCCAAAATATAGTGTTCGCACCCCGAAAAAGCTCTATTAGCCGTGCTTTTGCGTTGTTGATAAGGCTTTCTTGCATATAAGGTTTTTTCGACGCATTCATGTTCAAATTACAGAAATTAGAAATCACAGGTTTCAAATCATTCGCAGATTACACGGAAGTTGTCTTCACAGACGCAGGAATCACAGCAGTAGTCGGTCCAAACGGTTGTGGAAAATCAAATGTTGCCGAATCCATCGCTTGGGTCTTGGGCGAGCAGAAGGTTAAGAATCTTCGTAGCAGTGAGATGAAAGACGTTATCTTTCAGGGCGCGAAGAATCGCCAGCCGAGCGGTATGGCTGAAGTTGTGCTTCATCTTGTTCGGACTCATATCGAGTACACAGAGGAAACGGACATAGAAGATATTGACGCAACGCTTGAAGAGATAGACGATAACGCCGTTACGATTGAAGAAGAAAATCAAAACGAAGAAGTGACAGAAATCGCGTCAGTTTCAGCAGAAGAAAATAGTTCAAACGAAAATGCGGAAATCCTTACGGAAGAAAACTCTCCGGCGGACAGCGAGAATGCCGCTTCAATTACTCAGAAAAAATCCAAACAAGTAAAACGCCATTGGCGTCCGAGCCGTTTTGCGCTTGAGTTTGCACCCGGCGAGACTGTCAGTGTAACGCGCCGTCTTTATCGTTCGGGCGAAAGCGAATATTTGCTAAACGGTAAGACCTGTCGTTTGCGCGATATTCAGGATTTGTTTTCAGGGACGGGGCTTTCAGGAGCGCACTACGCGATTGTTGAGCAGGGTCGCATCGGACAGATTCTTTCCGCAAAACCCATGGACAGGCGCACATTGATTGAAGAAGCGGCGGGCATTACGAAATTCCGTGTGCGGCAGCGTGCCGCAGAAGGAAGATTGGAATCTGCCCGTTCAAATCTTTCGCGTGTGTCTGACATTATTTCGGAGATTGACCGTCAGGTGAACAGTCTTCGCCGTCAAGCAGCGAAGGCGCGGCGTTACCGCATCATGCGTGAAGAACTGCGCGAATTGTTGCGCCGTTTGTTTGTAGCAGAAGAAAGAGCCTTGACCGCGCTTTTAGCAGAAACACAGATGCAGTTGGAGATTTCGGCAAACGAAGAAAAACAGATAGCCGAATCTGTAACCGCGACAGAAGAATCAGCACGAAACGCAACACAAACGGCACGCGACATCGAAGAGGAACTTGCAGAGGCGCGTGCATCTGCCGCTGAAATCACACTTCAGCACGACAGGCGTATGCGCGAATACACATATCAGCAGGAACAAGTTTCAGCCCACGAAAAACGTCGCGCAGAACTCCTTCATGATTGCGAAACGATAAAAGAGCGTTTGAATGTTCTTAAAAAGGAATCCGAAGTTTTAAGCGACCAAGACAATCTGCAACGAAAGGCAAACACAGAGAGCGAATCGCGCCTGCAATCGGCTGAAAACTCTTATGCCATGCGTTTGAAAGATGCGGAAAATGCCGAAGCGGAAATCGAACGTGCAAGACAGGATTTATTGACACATACAGCTGTTGCGGAACGTTTGCGCGAGATTGCACGACAACTTGAAACCGCCATTGAAAAACTTGAGCAACAAAAAGGCGCATACAAAAAAGAGGGCGAACGTGCGAGGGCAATTCACGACGAACATTTAGCTGAGTCGGAAAAACTCAAAAAAGAAATTGAATCGGCAAAGATGCGTCTGGACAAGTTAAAAGACGAACGCACAAGCATTTCGCATAATTTGTCAGAGGCGAAAGAGAGAACGCAATCTGCTGTTTCACAACGTGAAAAACTTCGTGATGAAAATGCCCGTATTCGTCATCGACTTGACACGCTAGTTGAACTCGATAACAAACACTCTAACTATTCAACGGCAGTTCAGAGTTTACTTGATAAGAAAATCGCGGCGAAAAATTTTAACTGTATAGGAACTCTTGCGGACAAATTGCGCGTTGCAGCGAAATATGAAAATGCGGTCGAAGGAGTGTTAGGCACATTTCTTCAAGCCGTTCTTGTGCCTACGAACGAAGATGTTCTGCGTGCCGCCGAATGGCTAAGGACACAAGATGCCGGGCGTGCGAATTTCATTGTTGTTGGCTTGCGAGGCGGGAGCAAAAGTTTGTCAAAATCAAGCGCGGCTACTGCATTTGCGGATGATGAAGACGATTTTGATGATGTTCGGTTGGAAGACGTATTGGGCGCGTCATCAGAACTTTTGAGTGTGCTTCGCCGTGTTATGCCAAAAGAGTTGAATGCCCGCATGGTTTCAAATTTAGAGAAAGCCGTTACTCTCTCGTTTGACAGTGAAGATTTATTTGTTACAACTGAGGGTGAGTGGGCAAGCAGAGGCGTTTTTGTCTCTGCCGGAGCATCGCGTTCATTCACGGAAGGCGCAGGTCTTTTGACATTCAAACGTGAACTGCGCGAGTTGGAAGAAAAGGCGAATGAACTTTCGGTTAAGTTAAACGAAGCAGAAAATATCTTCGCCAAAACTCAAAAAGAACAACGCGAGTTTGAGGAAAAACTTTCAAATCTTAATAGCCAAATCGGGCGTGAAGAGCGTGAAGAATTGCAACGCGAAATGCGTGACAAAGCTCTGTTACAGGAAATTGAACGCGCCCTGCGCCACATCAAAGTTGTAGAAAGCGATTTAGCCCGCGTCGAACAAGAAGAAAAAGATTTACAAGAACGCCGTGCGAAAGCCTTGACGGAATCGGAAAACGCCGAAAAAGAGAGACAAAAGGCTTCTGAATTAGTTGCGGAAGCAACGACAAATCTCTGGCAAGTCCGTCGTTCCGCAGAGGTTGAAAACACTGCTTTGAGTCAACAACGAGCCGAAGCGGCGGCGGCGGCAGAACGTCTTCGTTCGACAACAACAAGTCTGCGTAGAATGGAAGAGGAATCTCAGGAATTAAATACGAGGCTTGCGCGTTATGAACAAGAAAGCACAGAAATCGAAAGCCGCCTTGAATCGCTGAATCTGTCAATTGCGGATTACGAAGAGAATGAATCAACAATCGAAGAAGAAAGATTGCTTTCGGATGAAGAAATCGCAAACATATCTCAACGATTGACAGAAGCACGCGAAAAAGCGGACGCGCTTGCGAACGCTCTTATTGAACTAAACCATAAATCCGCAGACGCACGCGAACGCCGGGCAGGTTTGGAAGTAGAACGTGCCGAAAGTACCGCACGTCTTAATTTCGTCCGCGAAGCCTGCACGACAGAGTTGAATCAATCGCTTGAAGATTTGGCATACGAGCATCCCGCAGATGAAGAGTTTGATTTGGAAGCAGGACGAACGAGAGTAGAAGACCTTCGCTCGAAGATTGAAGGCTTCGGCGCGGTTAACATGATGGCTCTTGAAGAACTGGCGGAAAACGAGGAGCGTTTGATATTTTTAACCAGTCAGCGGCAAGATATTGTTGACGGTATAGCTTCGACAGAAGAGGCTTTAAGGGAAATCAAAAAACGTTCGCGTGAGCGTTTTCGTCATGCTTTTGGCGAAATCAATAAAAATTTCGGCGAGATTTTTGTCGAACTCTTTGGCGGCGGTCGTGGCGAAATGAGTCTGATTGATGCCGATGATGTTTTGGAATCCGGCATTGATTTAGTAGCGCAACCGCCGGGCAAACGGCTTCAAAATGTTCTACTGCTTTCGGGCGGTGAAAAGGCTATGGCGGCACTCGCTTTGACGCTTGCGATTTTCCGTTATCGTCCTTCGCCATTCTGTTTGCTCGACGAAGTTGACGCGCCGCTTGATGAGGCAAACGTCGGACGTTTCGCAGACAAAATTATTGAAATGTCTGTAAACACTCAGTTTATAGTAATAACGCACAACAAGCGCACTATGGAATCTGCGCGTGCTCTTTACGGTGTGACAATGGAAGATGCGGGAGTGTCAAAAGTAGTGTCGGTTAGATTTGATTGACGCTCTCCATCTAAACCTAATCGGTTATAGATGTAGATTCTAAAGACACGCTTTGTGTAGCCACATACGTTATGTCTTTAACCGTCCGCCCGACGGCTCGTTTTAAGATTACTTGAG
>Ga0187894_10004812_pt1 | contig 14193 bp, 14 predicted proteins | sample GBC1701081metaG_FD_136650 | JGI IMG/M metagenome (GOLD analysis project Ga0187894, IMG submission 136650) | White microbial mat communities from a lava cave in the Kipuka Kanohina Cave System on the Island of Hawaii, USA - GBC170108-1 metaG ...
CAAAATCTCTGTTTAATTTCCCCATAGCTGCACTATGGGCTAAGAATATATCGTTGTCTTCGACAGCTAAAACCGATTCCTGATTAAAGTTTTTGAATTATTATCACTTGACCTTATCAGTTATGAAAAAAGAAAGTAAAAGAGCTTTAATACGGTGTAAACTAAATTTTCTGATATTTGGCAAGAGTTTTGAGTCCCGCTTTTAGGCGGCTAATGTTTAGAAACAGCCGCCTAAAGGCGGGACTCAAAACATTAGAAAGGCTATTTAAGATATTTGCGACGCGATTGTTATGCCTGTATTTCCTCTGTTTCAAGTTTAGATTTTCTTTCTATAACAAGGCAGAAACCCATGATTATATAAAAGACCATCACGACTTCTGAATCGCCCCAGTTGTAGTGAACAATTGCGCTTGTCATAAAACCAACAAGCCCGCCCAACGCACCCAGAATTATCCCTCGTTCAATCCAGCCTTTGACGCTTTGGCTTCGTGCAAGACGAAAGAGCATTCGCCCGTACACAAATATCAAAGCAAGCCAGACAAGCAAAGCTGGAAAGCCTCTCTCAAGACCCAACTGCAAATATGTCGAATGCATATGCCCCATTGGAAGTTTGCCGTTATCAAACAATCCCCATTCGCGCCAGTGTTCTTTTAGCGAATTCATACCGACGCCCACAAACCAGTGTCTGGGCTTGCTTATCAAAAGCGAAAACCCTTCGCGCCAAACTGTGCCTCTGTATGTGGTTGAATTATCTTTACTGTCAAAAAATCCCACATTACGTTTTTGCTGTAAGAGAAACAGACCTGCGGGAACAACCACCAATGCAATAACAGCCAAAATCAAAATGGTTCTGCGTGATGCCCCTGTCAAAACAATTACAAAAGCGGAAATCAAAAACGCCAGCCAAGATGCGCGTGTAACGGTCATAAGTAGAGAGATGCCCTGAGAAATTACTACAACCGCAAGCAACACGCCTTGCCACGAAAGCTTTTTTTCGAGAGCAATGAAAAGCCCTACACTTAAAGAGAGAATCAACTGAAGAACTTCCGAATATGTTGTGTAGTGACCGTAAAAACCCGCCGCACGCCAATCGCGTCCACGCGACCAACTTGATATGCCAACTTTTTCCAATTGAGATTGACCGTCGAGAAATTTCCCGCACTCTACATCAAACGTCGTTACATATTCGTAGCGATATATTTTAATCTTGGCGGGTTCACTGCCCGACGAAGAAAGAGCGTTATAAAGTTCATCAAAAGAATGAAGTTTTTGCCCGTTTACTTCGAGCAGGGTGTCGCCGCTACGAACACCTCCGACATAAAGCGGACTTGTCTCTTTTAACCCTTCAATCTTGACGCCACGTCCGACTACTCTTTCCGCGAAACTGTAAAAGACATTTACTGTGCATGACAGAACAAGAGTCAACGCAAGAATCCGCAGATGACGGGACGCGAAAACATTTTGTGCAATCAGAAAAACAATCGTGCATTGCAACACTCCGCGCAAAAGCGGAAACGATATGTGCGGACTATATGAAAAAACGGCGGACAAAAATGTAAAAAGAAAGATGAGTACGAAGAAAATATCAACGGGCGTGCGGTGAAGCATGGGGCAAGGGCGTACACACAGACGAACTACCCAGACCAAAAATGTAAGAACCCAGGCGGTTTGTGTTGCCGCAATCGAATGCGGGGCGCAAAGCACCATAAGAAAAAGAAAACCAAAAAGAACGCGGTCAATTTGTTGTGCAAGTGCGCCTGTTTTTTGCTCTTGGTTTTCGCCGCCGTCGTTATTATTCAAATGTAATCTCCGATAATTGGCTTGATAGCATTTTAGCTCGCGGAATGTCTGAAAAAAACTTTGTTTTATAGAATTCGCAGAGAGTAAAATGCCAAATAAATTAACGTCAGACTCCTGATGTCTGGACACTTTTGTTTTTGTCGCTGAAAGCGACTGAAAATATAGCGTAGGGTAAGGCTGTCAAGCCCCAACCCTACGTCGGATGCAGAAAGGTTTTCCGTCACCAACGGTGACAAACATCATATTTGTTTAATGTTGGTCTCCATTCGGAGACGGAAACTCGTTGGTGTTCGTAGTTCGCAGGGTTACACTTCGCTCACCCTACGCTATATTGTTAGTCGCCGTTGGCGACAAAACGGTTATTTCAAATAAGTGTCCAGACTTCAGGTCAGACTCAATATAAGAGAATGGATTGTAACTTGAAGATAAATTGCCTGCGAACCACGCGAAAAGACGCGAAATTAAATCTGTTTCATTAGCGTTTTTTCGCGTCTTTCGCGGAGATATTTCTTATATCAAATTCACGTTTATTTAGTTTCCAATGTGCTTATTTATTTTCGACGCAACACGAAAATCATTCTTTTAATCTGTTCGCCGAAATCATTCTCAATCTTTCTTCTTTGCTTTTCTTTTTTTCATTGTAGCCGCGTTCGCCATATGGCTCTAATCTTTCCAACCATAAATCTTCAAAGAAAACCAAATCTTTACGTGCGTCATATTCGGGACTATCAACAGGCTGAATTTCGTCTAATACTTCAAAGATAAACTTGTCTTCGCCAAATTCGTTCCATTCGGCTTGCAGTCGTTTGTTTGTATGGACTCCGGCTTTCAATGCGAACTGATGACGGTTGAGAATACCCGGAATATCTGTGCTGCTGCCGATGAAAACTTTATCGTTTGCTATGTTGCGGATTTGAAAAATGCCCATCGGACGATGGTTACTTTTGTATTCGTTCTTTAATTCTTTCTTTTTATCCATTGCTGTTTTCAAGCGTCCTCAAGCAATCGGGCGACAACACGCTCAACATGAATTTTGGTTGTGTCGAAAAACCGTATCTCTTTATCAGCAACGCCGCGCAAAATCAAAGGAAGCTCCGTACCGCCTAAAATTAACCCTTGAATTTTGAATTGTTCTTTCATGCCGTCAACTATTGTCAAAAGACGTTCGCGGGTTTCGGCAAGAAAAATGCCGTTTACGAGTTCGTTCATGTATTTATCGTGAATGTAATCTTGTTCATCTTGATTGGGAACAATAACCTCAATCTCAGCTTTATCGAAAACATTCGGGTAAAACTTTTCTTTCATTGTGAAGCGCGTTCCGAACAGACCCACTTTTCTAATTCCCAAATTTTTTACTGTGTCGCAAGTCGCTTCGACAATGCTAATCAAAGGAATTGGTGATTGGCTTTGAACTTCATCAAAAACAATGTGCGGAGTATTCGAGGCGAGAAGACCAAAATCTGCGCCAGCCAAAGCAAGTTTTCGTACTTCACCGACAAGATATTCTGTGACTTCGGTTAATTGATTCGCACCGATAAACCCGAGCATCTTTGTCATATCAATGCTGTTGATGATTATCGAAGGATAACTTCCGTCAGGCTTTTGTTCACGATACGCTTTGATAATCGAACGATAGTAATCAACCGTTGATTCTAGCGCGATGCCGCCGATTATCCCTACTACTTTCATCTTGGAAATATTAGGAATTTTTAGAATTGTCATTGCTGAAAACCGCCTTCCCGAAGCCGTTGGCGTACTTCCATCAAAGCAAATCCTAATAAGTTTAATCCTGGCCACATCTCAGGATTTGTTGCTTGCCCGTCATCAGCGGCTAAACCGATTCCCCAAATTCTATCAACCGGACTTGCTTCAACCAGAACTCTATTTCCTGTTCCAAGAAGGAAATTTCCCAACTCACGATTCTGATTAAACTTCGCTGTGTTGCCTTCAACGACAAACTGAAATCTACACCTTTCCCACACACTTTCTTCAAAATTCCTGACCTGCCGTCCGAGTGTTTTTGCAAGTCCCGGGCTTTCGGCTTTTAGAATTTCCGCTCTTACGTTTTCATCACCAAAAAGCCGCGCTTTCTCTGACATCATAAAGTGTTCTGCTGTTGGGTAAATGACGTTATTGACCGAAAAAGGCGAATGCCACCACTGCGAAAAACAGGACTTGCCGATTTCACCGTTTGGAAGCGGTTTATGTCCCCAAAAGAAAATATACTTGGGATGCAGACCGCTTCTTACAGCTTTTAACAAATCTTCACGGCTTCTGATTTCTTCTGATTGCATATCTTTAATCTATCAATTATTTAATCTCAAAAGTTTGTTCATCTTTTTTGTTAAACAGAATTCGGTCAACAATTTTTCTTTGCAATTAAGTGCTATCACAAACCTTTTGTTTGAAGCCATTGAATAATATACGCAGCGACATTTTCCCAACCATATTCCAACATCATGTCATGCGCCATATCGGGAAAGATTTTTACTGTGGCTTGATATGCGCGTCCCGTACTTTCTACTAAAGGCGGAAGAACAACTGCATCATTCTCAGTACCCAAAACCAGTATCGGAGATTTTACTTTTTTAGGCTTTGGCAAATAGAACATCATTTCCACAAACGCTCTGAAAGATTCTTTACCAAAACGCTTAGAGTAATGTTCAATTTTCGCCTTCTCAATTCCCGGAGAAAAGAGCAGCTCTTGAATCAATAAAGGCGTTCCGTAAACTGTCTGCACATCCAATTTTAGAAATGTTTTGGTAAAGAGCATTGGTCTTTGCCAAAAAAGAGACAGCCCGCGAAAAAACATCCCTGAAGCCGGAGACGACGCAACAAGAATTGCTGCAGGGGCATTATATTTTTCAAGATATTTTTGCACGACAAAACCGCCTAATGAATGACCTATCAAAACAGGCGTTTGCGGTAATTGATTCGCTACTTGGACAACATCAGCAACATAATCATTGACCGAAGCCCATTGCACAATATCTTTTCCTTCACTTTCGCCATGCCAGCGCAAACTTACTGCGTAAGAACTGTAACCATTTGCTGCGAAATAATCGAGAAAGTTTTCAGCCCAACACCAGGCTCCGTGACATGAGCTGTGTACGAACAACAAAGGCGTGTGTGACCTTTTAACTCTCGATTCTCGTGCTATAACTTCAAGTTTCATTGTCTATGGATTTTACCAAGATATTTGAAACTTGGTAGCCAAACACCACAAAAACTGAAATTAAACATCTGCAAACTAAAGCGTTTGAAAATCACTTGCGATAAGGTGTCTTTCTTTGAGTTCTTGAAGAATTTTTTGTGCGCTCGTTTCGATTGTTTCTTTGTCGGTTTCGACGATTACATCGGGCGCAAATGGTTCTTGATAAGGGTCTGAAACACCTGTGAAATTTTGCAGTTCACCCGCGAGAGCTTTTTTGTAAAGACCTTTCACGTCGCGTTCAGCGAGCGTTTCAATCGGGCATTTTACAAATATTTCGATGAATGTTGTGCCGTCTGATTCAATAGCCTGACGCACTTCGTCACGCACCGAACGGTAAGGCGAAATTGCCGCCGTGATAACGCCGACACCGTTGCGCGAAAGAAGCCGCGCGACATAACCGATGCGACGAATGTTTGTATCGCGGTCTTCTTTTGAAAACCCCAAACCCTTTGAAAGATTTGTTCTTATTTCATCGCCGTCAAGAACTTCTATGTTAAGACCTTTTCCAAGTAGTTCGGGTAAAAGTCTTTCAGCCAGAGTTGATTTGCCCGCGCCGGACAAACCCGTAAACCACAATGTAAATCCTTTTTTATTAGACATGATTATTCCTTAGAAAAGGGATGAGAGATGAAGAATGAGGGATGAATAAATCCCTCTTACTTCACTACACACTTTTCCCTTTGTTTTTTCGTCGTCAGTGTCGGCGATATAAACGACTCTTATAAATGTTGTTACTGTAAACCCAATGTGCAACTCATTTAATCACATTTTAGCCGGCGAAGCAGGCGACATATTATTAGCCCGCAGTGAAACTGTGGGTCTGTCGTCACACAAAAAACAAAGTCCGCTTTGTGGAGGACATAATCCGCTTTATGTCGCCCTCTCAAAGAGGGCTTTCGGAATCATTTCGTGTTTGTCTTCCCACAGTTTCACTGTGGGCTAATGACATACCACCCGTTTCACGGGTTAAAGTGTCACACATTAGGTACTGTAAATAATTCGTGTGCAATGCACGGTAAATTGTAAACATAGTTATTTAACAAGTTACTCTCTCTCAGCGTTCTTTGCGCCACTACATGAAACCGTTTGAAGGGAAATTTCACGCCGCAGGCGCAGAGAACGCTGAGACTTACAAACAAATTATTTGCAGTATGTAGATTTTTATTTTCAAAACGCTGTTGCTGCTTGTGCGTTGCTTTGATAAGCGGCAATTAAAACCTCTGCTACTTCGGGGCGTGAAAATTCTGCGGGCGGCAATTGTCCCGCGCTGAGAAGTTCGCGCACCTTTGTTCCCGAAAGAGTTATGTGTTCGGTTGTGTCGTGCGGGCAGGTTTTTGTTGAAGCCATTCCACTGCAAGCACGGCAAAAGAACGTATGGTCAAAAAACAGTGGTGTAATGCCTAGTTCTTCATGATCAAATTCGTCAAAGATAAAATGCGCGTCATAAGTCCCGTAATAATTTCCGACTCCTGCATGGTCACGCCCGACAATGAAATGCGAACACCCGTAATTCTTGCGAATCAACGCGTGAAAGATTGCTTCGCGTGGTCCGGCATAACGCATTGCCGCCGGAAGCACCGAAAGAATCGTGCGTGTTTGCGGATAGTATTCCGACAAAATTGCTTCGTAAGATTTAAGACGAATATCTGCCGGAACATCATCGGATTTTGTTTCGCCGACAATCGGATGAAGCAAGAGACCGTCAACAATTTCCAACGCGCATTTTTGAATGTATTCGTGTGCGCGGTGAACGGGGTTGCGCGTCTGAAAAGCGACCACCCGCCGCCATCCACGCTGTTGAAATAATGTACGCGTTTCTGTCGGTGAAAGATGGTATTCGGGGAAAGATGTTCCAAAAGGTTTATTGATTAAACTGATTTTCCCGCCCAATAACCAATCGCCCTGGCTGTACAAAGCATTAACGCCCGGATGCGCCGAATCGGTCGTGCGATAGACAAATTCGGCTTCGCGTTTTTTGTCGTAAAGGTATTTCTGTGTGAGGTGCAGAATCCCAAGCAGATGGTCGTGTTGATAAAGTGCTATGTCTTCACCTTCGCGTAATTTTGAAGCCTGCTCATCCGTAACAGAAAGCGTTATCGGAATAGACCAGGCAACACCATTGGCAAGACGCATTTCAGCGACAACAGAACGATAATCCGCTTCATTCAAAAAGCCTTCGAGCGGTGAAAAAGCACCGTTTGCAATCAACTCGAAATCCGAAATCTCGCGTGCATTCAAACGTATTGCTTTCAGTTTTGAAACAGATTGAAGTAATCGCTCGCGCTTTATTCCCGCCACTTCACGATTAACCAATGTTCCGCCATGCGGTTTAATAAGTCTTCCAGTCATGTTTTATTTTGTATTTGTCCTTGTATTTTTATTTTGATTAGAACTTAGAAAAGAATTTCATTGATGAAGCCCGCATTCGGTTTTGGCAGTTCCGCGCCAACGTCCGGAACGCGGGTTTTCGCCAATCTTCACGGGCGTTGTACATGGAATACAGCCGATAGACTTGTAGCCGGAATTATGTAATTCGTTGTAAGGCACTACGTTTTTGAAGATGTATCGCCAGACATCACGGCTGTTCCAACGTGCCAGCGGATTTATTTTGATAAGACCAAACTTTTTGTCGTGTTCGATAATTCCGGCGTTTGCACGAGCAGGCGATTGGTCGCGGCGAATAGCCGTTACCCATGCACCCAAACCCGAAAGCATCTCTTTCAGCGGTTCGACCTTTCGTAAATTGCAACACAAATCCGGGTTGGTTTCCCATAAACGCTCGCCGTAAATCCCGGCTTGTTCGTCAAGCGATAACGATGTAGCCCTTCTTTCAAATCGAATCCCGTATTTTTTTTCAAGCGCGTCACGCAATTCGTAAGTTTCGGTAAAAAGCAAATCAGTATCGAGATAAAAGAAACGCGCATTTCGATTTATGTTTGCGAGCATACTGACAAGCACACAGCCTTCAGCACCGAAGCCCGTTGCCAATGCCATTTCATCACCAAATTGTTCGTTAGCCCAACTCAGAATTTTTTCGGGCGAAGTAGTTTCAAATTCGTCTGAAAGCTGACGAATCTCTTCATCCGTTGTGTTTGTGTTTAATGAAAATGTTACTTCTGACATTTGTGTTACCCCTAAATTAAGCTCTGAGTACGCCGATTTTAGCCGACTGTTTGTTAGGCAAAGCCGCCTGAAGGCTGGACTCAAAACGATAGCTGTCTTCAAATAAATTTTGAGACAGAGTGTTAGTCACTTTGTTCCCGAACCATCGCAGTTCGTCACGCAGGTTTACCACATCGCCAACTACGATAACGGCAGGAGCGCGTAATCGCTCCCGTTCAATTTCGTCCGCGATTGTTGTTAATGTGCCGGTGATTGTTTGTTGACCTTCGTAAGTTCCCCAACGAATCACAGCAACGGGTGTGTCGGGTTTCCTACCATGATTAATTAAGTCCTCAGCGATTGAACGAAGATGCGAAACGCCCATCAAAATTACAAGGGTTTCTGCATTGCCCGATTGTTTTGAAATTGATTCGGGTTGTGCGCCGTCGCCTGCGCGTGCGCCCGTCAGAATTGCTACGGATTGCGACAGGGAACGATGTGTCAAAGGAATGCCCGCGTAAGCAGGGACGGCTACGGCTGAACTGATGCCGGGCACAATTTCAAACTCTATGTTCGCTTTCTTTATTGCCAACGCTTCTTCACCGCCGCGCCCGAAAATAAAAGGGTCACCGCCTTTCAAACGCACAACTTTTTCTCCGGCACGCGCACGCATAATTAGCAGGCGGTTAATTTCGTCTTGCGAAGTTTGTCGCCCACCGCCGATTTTCCCCACATAGATTCGATAAGCATTTTGTGGTGCATATTGCAAAATTTCAGGGTTTACAAGATTGTCGTAAACAACCGAATCACACGTTGCTAACAAGTCACGCGCTTTGATTGTCAGTAACCCGACATCGCCCGGTCCTGCGCCGACAAGATAGACCACACCTTTACGCTGCTCTCTGTGCGAAATAAAATCGTAGCTGTTATGTGTCTTTGTGGTTTGACGTATGCGCCCAATCGAAGCATCTATAACCAGCGGATGTGCGGCTAATGGCTCAGTTATTTGATAACTGACGCCGTGATGCGATAAAGCCGCGTTGCTGACTTCAACGGGAATATCGCCGCGTGTATGGCGACCCGGCGAGAGAAAATAAGGATGCACAATAATATGTCGCGCACCTTTTTCTACAAGCTGCGTGAAACCTTCTGCTATGTCGGGTTGTTCGATTTCAAGAAACGCAGTTTCAACCAAATCAAAACCGCCGCGTATTTGAATAGAACGAGAAACTTCGCGCACATCGTCATTTGCTTCTATGCGGCGACTGCCATGTCCCACAACCAAAATGCCCTGCTTTGTTTCGTATCTCATACAGTAGCTACCTCAAAAGCTTTGTTTGAAATAAATGTACGACAGACTGCTAGTCTGTCGCGCCGACTTTCACGTATTTCGGAGCGTGCGACAGACTAGCAGTCTGTCGTACATGAATCGCTTCAAGTTTTTCGACAGAATGGCGCGCCAAAAATGATTGAAAAGTTTCATCTTCATTTCTGCGTAGTTCGAGAAACGAGCGTGCGAGCCGTTCGACAAAAAACTTAACTTCCTCCGCCGGAATTTTTTTATCTAACTCACGCCCGAATCTGTAACCATCGCCAAGATGCCCGCCTAGATAAACTCTGAAAGCTTCCTGTTTACCGTCGGGCGTATTGGTGAAATCGCCAACGAAACCAACATCGCAGACTTGATAATGAGCGCAACTGTTCGGGCATCCTGTAACGCTGATGCGAAACGGAGTTTTGAAATCCGGCAGAATTGTTTCCAGGTGTTCTATCAAATCCGAAGCGCGTAACTTTGTTTCGGTCAAAGCGAGTTTGCAAAACCTCTTTCCTGTGCAGGCAATCGTACCTGTGCGAAATACGGAAGGGTTAACTTGTAATCCAATCACTTCAAGACCTTTTGCAAGTGCGAATCGCCCGTTTTCAGGCACATCCAATACGAACAAATTTTGTGTCGTAGTTAATCGTATCCGATTACTTCCGTGACGTTTTGCGAGTCTTGCAACCTCGAGCATTTCACTCCCGTTTAATTTGCCGCGCTCTGTCACTGTGCCAATATAAAAAAGCCCGTCCTGTTTTTGCGGATGAATACCAATGTGTGCGTTACCTTTGTTGACAGGGATTTTGGGTGCATCACCTTTTGCTAGTGAATAGCCAAGACGGTGTTCAAGTTCACTTAAAAATTTTTCTGCGCCCCAATCCGCCAGCAAAAATTTCAGTCGTGCAAGTGAACGCGAAGAACGATTGCCTTCATCACGAAATATGGCGCAGATATGGTGTAATACTTCTATGACTTCATATGGAAAAACATGAACACCCAAACGGTCGGCAAATCTCTCTTTCGCCCCCAATCCACCGCCAACCCACAAATCAAAAGCAATTCGCCCGTCGGGTCTTTTCAGCGCAATCAAACTGACATCGTTGATTTCGTGGGGCGTGCAATAGTGAGGGCAACCCGTCACAGTAATCTTGAATTTGCGTGGCAGATTCGAGAATTCGCGGTTGTTCAAAAAGTATTGGTGAATCGCCTGAGCGTGTTGTTCAGCTTCAATTATTTCATCCGCGCTTATCCCTGCCAACGGGCAACCCGTAACATTGCGCGTGATGTCGCCGCACGCACCCGAAGTCGTTAAGCCAGCGCTTTCCAATTCGGCAAAAATTTCAGGGACATCTTCAATACGAACATAGTGAAACTGTATGTCCTGTCGCGTTGTAATGTCGCCTGTATTTTGTGCGTGACGAATTGAAATGTCGCCCAATGTTTCAAGCTGATTAACAGTCAAAGTCCCGTTGGGAATTTTGACGCGCAACATGAAATAGCCTTCTTCTTGCGGGCGTTGCGTATAAAGCCCGTACCAACGAAGCCGTACATCCAAATCATCGGGGTCAATTGATTGAAATCCCTCGCGTGCATATCGAATAATGTCATTGAGACAATCAAGGGCATCACGTTCGCGCTTAACTTTTTCGGGTCTGGTTTCTTTCTTTATCGTTGCCATTAGCGTTCAAGAATAAAAAAAACTCTCGTGCGTCTAAAGATACGCACGAGAGTTTTTGTTAATGCCTTATTCCCGAACGGCTCTTTAGCAGTTTTTTACGTGGAGCAAGTTGCCTGATAAATCGCCACGTCGTAGAGAGTTGTTAGCCTAAATCATCAAACAGCCGCACAAACACAAGTGGCGCACATCAATACAACAACAACAACAACACTGTGTTTGTCGTGCGCTCAATTTGTGATTTGCAGTAGTTTGTAACATTGAAACTTTTACGTACTATTTATGTCATTTGAAAAATGATTTACGGAATTTATACGGAGTTCGTGTTTATGTCAAGAACTTTTTTTTGATGTCATGTAATCGGTCAGTCATTGGGGTACGACGGGCTGCCAGCCTGTCGCTGTTCTTTTTTCTTTCGCATTTTTTCGACAGGCTGGCAGCCCGTCGTACTTTTACACCCAATAACTGACCGATTACGATGACATCAGCCACAAAGGACAGAGCCGCCGTTGATATTCAGAATTTCGCCTGTAATATGACGCGATAAATCCGAAGACAAAAATGCAATTGAAAGAGCTATATCGTCGGCAGATGCAAGTCTGTGTAACGGAATCGCATCTAAGATTTTTTTCAACTCCGTAGGGTCTTTGAAAGCATCCTCGCTCATTTCAGTATCAACCCAACCGGGCGCAACCGAATTGACACGAATTTCCGGCGCGAGTTCAGTCGCCAAAGCTTTTGTAAAACTTATCTGACCGCCTTTTGACGCGGCATAGTTTGAATAAAAAGCTTCGCCGCGTTGCCCCGCGGTCGAACTTACAATCACAATTGAGCCGCCCTGTTTTCTCAAGGAGGGAACTGCCGCACGACACACAGACCATGTCCCTTTCAGATTTATGTCAATCGTTTTGTCCCACAGTTCTTCGGACATAATTTCGATTGCCTCGCCCTGCCACAACCCTGCGTTTGCCACCAAGACATCTATGCGTCCGAATTTTTCGAGCGTAGATTCGATTAAATCCCGCGCCTGCCCGACCTTTGAAACATCAGATTGGATTGCGATTGCTTGGCAATTAAATTTCTCGCGTATTTCGCCGGCAAGGGCAATTGCTTCATCTTCTTTTGAAAGATAGTTGATGACAACGTGCGCCCCAGCCTCTGCGAAACGCAATGCCGTAGCCCTGCCTATTCCGCGCGAACCGCCTGTAATGATTGCGACTTTGTCACGCAACAAATTCGACGGCAAAGAAATGCTTGCCTTCTTTTCTGTACTCATAAAATTAAACTACACCCCCTTTTGTAAATTGCAGATTGCGGGTTGCGGATTGCTAATTGATATTGCACATTATCGTCCGCGTACTCACGAAAGTTTACAGATTGAAAAAAACTTTCCTGCCCGGTTTCAAGAAACTTTTGTATGAATGGTTCAAGCCTCTTAGCTTTAGAAAGAAAAGCGTCGTGACCTTGTGCCGAAAGGAAACTTTCATAAGTCACATTAACGCCGGCGTTCCTTGCTTTTTCAGCCAACACTTTTACATCTTCATCAGGGAAGAGCCAATCCGAAGAAATACCAATCAACAGAAGGCTTGCAGTAATTCTTTCCAGCGATTTCACTTCCAACTCGTTCTTTCGTGCAATTTCAAATGTATCCATTGCTTTTGAAAGCCTGATGTAAGAATTCGCATCGAAACGATTGATAAAACTTTCGCCCTGATAATCAAGATAGCCCGCAACGTCAAACCGTTCTTCAATCGCTGAAAAAGGGTCTTCGCCGTTTCGGTTTGGATAACGTCCGTGACGTTCGTTAAAAAGTTCGGGCGATTTATACGAACAAGTTGCAATTGCACGCGCCAAAGATAGTCCGTCTTTTGGTTGTTTATCGTGGCGATAATTCCCGCTTTGAAAATTTGGGTCAATCTGAATTGCCTGCCGTTGAAGATGATTAAATGCCAAACCTAAAGCATTAAGCTCTGTCGCCCCGATTGCAACGCATCGTTCGACTTTTTGCGGAAAACGCAAAGCCCATTCAAATGCCTGTTGACCGCCGATTGAACCGCCTGCAACTGTGTGAAGTTTTTCAATTCCAAGATGGTCTATCAACTTCGCCTGTGATTCCACAATGTCGCCAATCGTCACGAGCGGAAAATCTTTTCTGTATGGTTTCCCTGTAAGCGGATTCAATGTTGTCGGACCTGACGAACCATAACAAGAACCAATCGCATTTATGCCTATTACACAAAACTTTTTGGTATCGAAAGCTTTTCCTTCGCCGATTAAATCCGTCCACCAATCCGCAACGCGGGCAGAACCCGTCAGTGCATGGCAGATTAAAATTGCATTGTCTTTTGCTTCGTTCAATTTGCCGTAAAGTGTGTAATGAAGCCTCACTGCATAAATGGTTTTGCCGGATTCAAGTTCTAAACCCGTAAAATTAAAATCACCTTCAAAGGTTGGATTGATTGCTTTAGACATTTTGTTTGTACCCCCTTGTGCCGCGGGCGTTTGTAGCAAGGACGGGTTGTTGACCGCCGTGAATAGCAAGTGTGCCAAACTGAAAGTTGTTTTCTTGATTGTTAATTTCGCTCATTACATTTTCTCCTTAAAATTTGTTTTGAGTCCCGCCTTCAGGCGGCTTTTGTTTATAGAATCAGCCGACTAAAGCCGTTACTCAAAACTATTTTCTTGTGGCTCTTTCGGAGAATGCAAAACTGCTTTTGAAATTCAGCGCGAAGGAAAAACTAAAAGAGCCTCCGCGCTAAAGATAACGCGGAGGCTCTAAAAAATTTTAGAAACGCTCACAAGGTTCTTTAGCAGTTTTTATCGTGGAGCAAGTCGCCTTAAATCGCCACGTTGTTAAATTGTTGAAACGGAAGATAACGGCAATTCAAAAATCTGTCAAATAAAAATTTCAAATGCCTTTATTAATTTATTAATTGCCGATTCATTTTGAAATAGCATTAGTTCTACTTTGTCAGAATAAAATAACTGACGAATTGTGGTTTTTAGCCCGTGAATACGGGCGATAGCACCCCGCTTCGCGGGTTAAATCAAATAAGTTCAGTAATATCAGAAATTACAGTGAAA
>Ga0187894_10004813_pt1 | contig 14192 bp, 18 predicted proteins | sample GBC1701081metaG_FD_136650 | JGI IMG/M metagenome (GOLD analysis project Ga0187894, IMG submission 136650) | White microbial mat communities from a lava cave in the Kipuka Kanohina Cave System on the Island of Hawaii, USA - GBC170108-1 metaG ...
CATCCCTTCAAATCGGATTTCCAGCGTCAATAATGGCGGCTCATTCAACTACACCTACAGCTATGACAATGCCGGCAATGTCACCAATGACGGGCTGCACACCTACATTTACGATGCCGAAAATCGCTTGGTGAGTGTGGATAGCGGGGCGACGGCGCAATATACCTATGACTATAAGAATCGTCGCACCGTGAAAACCGTCGGCACAACTATTACTCGTTATGTTTGGGAAGATGAAAAAGTAATTGCTGAATACGACGGCAGCACCGGCAATCTGACAACGGAGTATATTTATTCAGGCAATCGCATGATAGGGCGATTTGCTGGCGGCACGACGCGCTATTACTTGAATGACCGCTTGAGTGAGCGCGTCGTTTTAGATACGAATGGCGCGATTGTCGGACGCATGGGACATCTGCCGTATGGCGAAGAGATTGGCACGAGTGGAGAACAAGAAAAACATCGCTTCACCAGTTATGAAAAGGATAATGAGAATAACCAAGACTACGCCATAAACCGGCATTACGCCTCAACAATAGGAAGGTTTCAGCAATCTGATCCTTACAGAGCCAGTGGTGGAGTAAATATCCCCCAAAGTTGGAATCGTTATAACTATACTTTAAATAACCCAGTAAATTTCACTGATCCTACAGGTTTATTGCTAGCTGGACCTGAGCAACCCAGTGAAAACCCGACGAATCCCTGTCCCGGTGCAACTATCATTCTATTCGGAATACCGTTGATTTGTTTGGGTGGTGCACAAGGTGGAAGTGGAGGTACTACAACTCCACCTCCTCAATGCCCTGTTAGTCCTCTTACACCATTAGATGCTAACACGCAAAGGTATGAAAACGGTTTTATTGATGTAGCAAATCTTACAACTGCCACGCAACAGGCGCTAACATGTTTTCAGAATGCAGTTAGGGGGTTAGGAGGAACTTTCACTTTAACCTCTGCCTATCGTCCTCCAAGCTATCAACAACATTTTCGAGAAATTTGGGATAAGTACCAAGAACTTCAAAGACCCGGTACAAGGATTTCTGCCTGCGCTGCGGTTAGAACGCAGGTTACAGGAGAATTGCAGAAACATAGATTGATAACCCGGCCAGACAGTGTATCTGATCATACACTCGGAGTAGGTTTTGATGCAACAATTAGTGGTGTACGAAATCTAGCCCAAGTCGGAAGACAATGTGGATTATTTAGACCGTATCTTCCCGGTGATCCAGTACATTGGAGACTTATAGGCAGCAGATAAATTTAAAGTTAATCTCTAAACCTGTTGATCCACCATCCCACAATATCTGCGATACAAAGCATTGATAAGGGAGATCGGTTGAGAATAAGCCCGTAGGTTGCTATACTCCCAGCAATGGTGATGCGTGGTATGACTCCACTGCGGGAGATCGGTTGAGAATAAGCCCGTAGGTTGCTATGGCGCTGATTAAAAGATTTCTAGAAAGGAGAAATATGAGAAATTTACAAATGAATAGCCTGATCTTGATGGCTTTGCTATTAATGATTTCTATATCTTCAAAGGGGCAATCAAAATATCAATTCACACGCGCAGAAAAAAAAATCATTGATTATGCCAAGGGCATTGATGCCTCCAAATTAGATGCTAAACTGCCAAAACAAAGTCTTGTAGCTGCACTTGAAAAGGCGCTCGGAAGAGATACAATTCTTATGTGGGAAGTCAATGATTGTGGAGAACAATCTGGCTATGAAGCAGACCGTAGACGCGATTTTCCCATGTGTGTAGGTATAGACGCCACATTACCAGTTGGTAGAAAAGTTTTAGTTAGAATTGCTGTGGGGACTCAAAAAAAGGCATACGAGGCAAACCAGTATTATATAACTGCTGGATTCAACAAGGGGAAAAATTTGAGCACTTTAGCCAACTCAGCGAACTTCTTCAAAAGATAAAATGAAATCCTCGGTCGTGTCTCAAATTTGATGATGATGCAAATTCAAGTGATGAATGTGCAATTTCAGTACCGCATCGTGCATCTCTTCGCTCTTTGAAAAACAGCTCGTGCGCCGCTGCAAGCGTTTAACTCGTGTGCGAAAGGTCAGGTTTCGGCGCTCAATGTTTCGGCTTCCCTTTTGCCTACCTGATGCTTTTCAGCGGGCAGAACCTTCGCCTAGGCTGCCCATTCAGCGGTGTAGAAAGCACGAATTTGCTTGCCTTGCAGTTTCTCCACTTCTTTGTTTATAGTGGACCCAATAATCAAGACAGAAAAACCAGGTTGTGATCAGTGGGTTCCTTTCGTTTCGATTTCTTCTTAGCCGAAGTAAACCTCAGCCGGGGTTTGATAGTTCAACGCCTGATGAAGAGGCTAGGGACCTAAAAGGTATACTTAAATTTAAGAAAAAGCTGTAAGTAGGCGGACAGAATTAGCCTAGGGTTTAGAGTTACGCCTGCAGGCGTGATTTTCACGCCTGCAGGCGTAACTCTAAACCAACGCCATTCAACTTAATTTTATCCGCCTACTTAGCAAGTAATCTTTGGGGACAAGCAAGGGGTGACAAGACCGCAAGAGTAGAGTTGGAAAACAAATTAAACTAAGAAATGAATTAGTGCGGAGGTATAATGTATGAATAATGTGAAATGGCTTCTGCCGCTAGCTTTTGTCGTTGTTACCAGTTTCGGTGGACAAAATGTAAAGAGAGAAAAAGAGGCAGGATTTATGATTCCTAGCCCTGATGCGTTCATCGTTGTAGCGAGACCTGTTGGAAGTTGGGCATTAGGTGAAGTACTTTGGACAGAACCAAGTTCAGCAAGGATAAAAAGCGAGGATACGGCAAAACTCACTGTCAATGTTAGCGCCTCTTCAAATATCTCAGATGAAGCAAGTGTGGATTTGGATATTAAAATGATTAAGACTGAGCCGGACAGTTCTGATGAGAATGAGGCTTTTAAGTTTGTAATCAATCCTCCAGAGGTAAAACTAAAAGGCGCAGACGTTAGATCAGGGACTGTACAAATTGTCTTTACAGTTTTATTTAAATCAGGGAATCCACCAGCTGGTGGTCTTAGATTTAAGGGACGAGCGAAGTTGAGTAACAGCATGATGAGTGACATTGATGATCCTCCATTTCAAGACAGTGCAAATGAACTAATTCTGCTACCTACTAATCAGTAAAGGAAAAATTATGAAAAATGGAAGATTCTGGATTGGGATATTGCTTATCATTACAACTATTGTTTTGTTGGGATGGACTCGAAGCGGGCGTAGCGCCGAGATTACCAAATGGGAATACTATTCTATTCAGATGTCTGCCGGAAATACTTCTGACCCAACTGATGAACAATTGAATAAGTTAGGGCGAGAAGGTTGGGAATTAGCCGGACTGGATGTCGGCGAAGGTCGCTATCCGCGCTACATCTTCAAACGCCCGAAGTGAAGGCGCAACTCCATCAGCGAACTTGCGCCTGCTCGATTTTATTGCGGCGGGCGCAGCTTGATTTGCGCCGGATTCTCGCCGCCGATAGCCGGTTGTTGCGCTTTGACGTTTTGGGTAGCACTGAAAAAGTAATACAGGACACCTGAAAAAATCAGAGCTTTTCCAATCTTGAGCATTACTTTTTGATCACCACATGATCCTAAAGGTAGTTATGTTCTTAAATTGGCTTGAAAACAGAATTCTCTCCTATTCTAAGCGACGCTTCAGGATATACCGCTGTCTTGAACACCATCCGATGAGCGAGTCACGTTTAGTCATCATAGAAAATATCAAACTCAAACGATTTCTGGAATTATCATATGACGAATCGCCTATTTTTGAGCAATATGAGGATATAGATGCGGAAACGGCAAATGAGATCCGCCAACAAACAGACCTTGCGGATATACTCATGGCGATAGACAGGCTGCGCCTTGACGCAATTCTTTATCGGCGAGAATGGAACTTGCGAGGTGAGAAAAGTATTGCCGCCGCCATTGAAAAAGCCGCTATCGCAAGGCGTGATTTTGAAGAGCGATTGCAAGAAGAAGCAAATATGACACCTGACCCTGAAAATCCGGCAAGACTTGTCTTTGAACCGGATGACCCTGTAGAAACGAGCGCCAAAAAATCAAAGAAGAAAGGGCTTCAGGCATATCTTGAGGTTTCTTCCGACGATACTTCTTTAGAGAATTTCACTGAGCATTTGCGTACCGAGATTGCCAGAAAAGCGAAGGCAAAAAGGGTCTATTGGCAATATGTGGAAACCACTCTACAGGGACAGGAGTGCCAGATTCTTACTTTTGAGAAATAGTCCTAATGTTATAGATTGTTGGTGTGTTAATGAGATGAGGGTAATATGAAACAGTTTGGTCAAACTACTATTCCTATTCAATTTAGTGAGAAAGGGATAATGGGAAAAGTTTTAAGAGATTCGCTGAGTTGGATGTTGTCAGCAATCGGATTTGGTGTAGGTGGTTTACTGTGTGTGCTGTTAATGAAAGAAGATTATTGCGCTGGCGGTCCGATTCGGACGTATACGATGTTCCTGATACCAATATTGGGGGTACTAGGTCATTTTCTCGCACGACCGCTTGTGAAATTGATTTACTGGAAGTTGAATAAAGAAATGCACTTCTATTCGCCTGCTCAGGAATCGTAACTCAGATGATATCTATTGATGGCGCTTTTGTAAATACTGAAGCAGGCGCAAGTTTATCAGTGAATTTGCTCCTGATTGATTTTTATTGCGGCGGGCGCGGATTGACTTGTACCGGATTATCGCCGCCGATAGCCGATTGTTGCGCTTTGATGTGGTTAAGCTGCTCAATGACTCTCACGAAAAGCGACTGTCTGATACCATCGGTCAGTCTGCTACAATTCTCCGGCATCCCTGCCAAGCCAATCGCTGCTGACAGCGCTGACAGCGCCCTCGCCACTATTTTTCCTTGACATTTTGGGTCAATATGGTACTCTTATGGTGAACTAATGGCTTGACGAGGAATCGCTGTCGTTGCCTGAGGCGGGGGCGACGCGGTTTTTGCGGCAAGCCTGAGCGCCGGCGCAATTGCCCGCGCTGCGAGCCCAATCAGGAGGTTTATCAGTTGAAGGTAGAAGCCTTGCAGGAGTTAGAAGCGATGGCAACAAAAGGCTTGATTGACTTGTATTATGGCGATGAAAGCCGCGTCAACACCGAGCCTTGTGTGCCGTATGGTTGGCAATTTCAAGATGAGCAGGTCTTTATGCCTTCGGCAAAGGACAGCGGCGTGAACGGTTTGGCGTTGTTGAGTCGCTTGAACACGGGTTGGTTTGCGACCACGCGCCAACGGCTAACCAGCGCCTTTTTGCTTGAGCAAGCGGAGAAGCTTTGCTTTGCGATCAGCAAGTTGACGGTAGTGGTGTTAGACAATGCGCCGATTCATACGGCAAAGAAGATTCAAGAGCGCCGCCGGTTTTGGCAGCAGCGCGGCTGGTGATCTTTTATTTGCCGCCCTACTCACGGCATCTGAATCTCGTTGAAACCTTGTGGCGGAAGTTGAAATATGAATGGTTAGAGGCAGGCGATTATGCGACGACCGAAGGCTTGTTTTATCAAGTCAGACAACTCCTCGCTGCGGTTGGTAAGCAGTTGAAGATCACCTTCCCGGCTTTCAACTTTGGTTTAACTTAATTTTGTATGAGTACTTATCACTGATAGCACAGACCGCACATTCCCTTCGCACGACTTTCTCGGCGATAGATATTTTTTACTCCCTTCCTGCCAACTCAATAATGCTTGCTCTCTCAACTATCCAATCATCTCACTTCCTGCAATCACTCAAAGACTTAGCAAGGGTGAGGCAAGAGGCGCAGCTAGTGATTGATGAGTTCACCACCAAATCGGATGAGGAGAAAAAGCCGGCATTAACCAGACAGATAATTGCGCCACTAAAAGCCTTAAATATGAGGTACGACGCTTTATTGTCTGCCATCCTGCATACCAGCGAGCAGACCAATCTTCCGGCGCTCAGTCTGCTTCTAAGGGGAGAGTTATTACAAAAGAAATTTGCGAATGATGGAAGCGTCATTCTTTACGTAAAAGCGATTGGCGGCGGAGAGAATCGAACAACTCAAAATTTATGGAGCGGAGGGCGGCTTTACCATAGCGGCACGGCTATTCTTATACCAATTCCAAGCGATTCGTGCGTATGGTTTAGAGTACCACATTGATCACGCCTGAAGGCGTAACTCTGAACTCTACGCACTAATCAAATGGAATTAGTATTAGTTATTTGTTGTTCAACAGGGAAAGCAAGCTGCTTCTCTCTAATGTGATTGCTCGTAGCGCCGGATTCAAAGAATCTAAACTGTGACCAAACTTCATTCATACAGGGCAAAACAGGCGACTCTTTTGAGTCGCCTGAGTGATTTGTTTATAAGGCAGCCACATTCAATTATTTATTGCCGTTGCTATTGCCGAATTTCATCTGATCGCGGCAGCGGTTCAGCCGTATAACGCTTCTTGTTACAGGATTAAGGTGAACTGATAGGCATAGTCCGTTGGCGATACCAGTTTTCTATTTCATCCATTTGCCAACGGTCTGCTTCAACCTCCAAAACCATCTGAACCGTTTCCAATGTTGATGCACGAACTTCTATGCCATTGCGATACAGGAAACTGTCAACAAGAAGTGTCGCTGTCCTTTTGTTACCGCCAATCCAAGGGTGATTCTTAATCAGCCCAAAGCATAGCGTAGCGGCTTGTCTTATCAAATCTGCACCTTCATAGATTGCTGCCTGCTGAGGACGCGCTAAAGCGGATTCAAGTAAAGCACGGTCAAAAACGCCGAAGCGTACCTCTTGTACCCTACGCATCAGCATAATATGAAGAGCAACTGCTTCAGTATAGAGGATATATTTTGGCAACTCAGTCACCAAGACGTTTCAGTTCCTCAAGCGTGTCTGCGTATTTATTGAAAAGGCGTTCAAATTCCGCTTCCAGTTCAGGCGAAGGCGGCGGCAGAATTTCCGATTCCAAAGAACCCTCTTTAGGATAGAGCAATGCGATAGAACCGGGCTTGACTTGCAAAGCCGCAGCCATATCTTCTGGAATCTCCATAATCCAGCCGAGTTCGGTTTTGTGCGGGCTAATGACTGACATAAGGCTCCTTAATTCACAGCTTGATTATCCAACAGAATAATTCAATCGCTGGGGCATAATCAATCGGCTAATCTGTATTTGGATACCGCGCTGTTTCTTTTCTATCTAGTATCGCTCGCCATTCCCTCATAATGTTTGCAAAATCATTATTGAAAATATCTATACGAGTTCCGCTGCTTTGTAACTTATCGAATTGCTCTTCAAACATTGTGTCTATACACTGAGTATCTGGATGATCCTTGAGCGTCTCAATCAGTGCGATGCCGTTGTAAAGAGCAGCTATCAGGTGTCATTGCGGCTTACATAAAGTTCTCCTTCATAATCACGAATGGCGATAGTGACTTTTTCCAGCCAGCCATGCCGTCCCAAAACATTCCTTCTAAACGCTTCATCGGTGGCGAAATAGACAGTCGCATCAAATTCAAAATCTGCGACCAGAAGCGTCACGTCATGTCCATAAGCTGTAAAAGTTCCTGTTGCTGTACTGATTTGTAAAGGATAACCACGTTCAATATCCAGACCCAGTTGCTCCCCATATATTCTGCGAAAAATGCAATGGCTGGCTCCGGTATCAATTTTTGCCATCAGACTTTCGGCACTTTGCCCTAAACGTAAGGTCACGGGAATGCTTATCCCACTTTTGCCGGAATCGTAGAGATGAAACTTTTCAAAGGTGAGGTGATAGGGCGCTCTTACCATCCTCCGAAGGGCAAATCATCGGGCGATTCGACCTGAACGACAAACGGCACCCGAATTCCTGCTTTTCGCGCAGCATCAAAGACCTGCCACCCGTCGGTGCCGGAGCTAATCAAAAGCTCTCCATCCAGCGCCACCCATAAGCCAGCATACTCAGCGCCGTGATCTTTCAACCATTGCTGCTCGCGGTTTCTGTAGCGTTCTTCATCTGTAAGTTCCAGCGTTACGCCATTCTTTCCGGAAGTCGTTCTTTCCACTTCCAGTAGACGAGTAATTAGCAGCCGCCTTTGCTGCGGTGTCAGATTGTGGGCTTGTTCCATTAAGTGGTCTATCAAATCACTAGACATATCTCACCTCTATAATGCCTTCAGCGGTAATCTTCCCGATTTGACTTGATTATATCATTAGCACATCGCTGAAGACCTCTTAATTATTCATTCGTTTACCAGATAAAAATAAAACAGGTGGCTCACATAGAACCACCTGCATATGCGACTCGGTAGATTTCAAACTATTTATTGCCATCACCGTTGCCGAATTTCATCTGGTCGCGGAAAAGATTCAGCAGGAGCAAGGTTCCTAAGTTGCCGGAACTGTCGCCGGAGCCGCCGCCCGATGCCATCACATCCGGGGTGATGCGAACGCCTTTTTCGCCAATCACTTTCAAGGTCTCAATCAGTGCGATGCCTTGCGGTCCGATGGCGTTCACCTGTTCGGCATACGCCACACCTTGCGCTTCACCCATCAGGCGGACTTTTTCGGCTTCGGCTCTGCCGGTTGACAGAATGTAATGCGCTTCGCCGTCAGCTTCGGCTTTGCGTTGCTCGGAGCGTTTGCCGGCGATTTCGACGCCAACCGTTGCTTCCATCAGGTTCTTCTGGTTATCGGCGTGCGCCCGCGTTCTTTCCAGTTGAATGCGTTGCTCTTCCGCCTCGCGTTGCGCGTTGAACATCGTTTGGCGTTGTTCGGCAAGAATCTTTTCGGTCTGCGTCTTCATCAACTCTTCTGGCAAACGGATGTGACAAATCAGCACGTTCACCACGTCAACGTGATACTTCAACAAATGCGCCCGCACTCGTGCTTCGGCGCGTTCCTGTTCTTCGTGGCGGTTCTGCAAGTAGGCCATCGCCGACGATTCCGATGCCTGATTGCGGAAGATGGAATCAATCAACGGGTGCATGACGTTTTGAATCAGCTTATCAATCGAGCCAATCTTTGACACCATAAACGGCGCATCTTCGGGCTTGACGCGAAAGACGACACGCACCTCAAGCTGCATCGTGAAACCATCTTTCGAGATGACCTCAAACGGGTTGAAGGTGTTGTCCACTTCGCCCGCTGTCCATTCAACCGTCTGGTTTGTTGTTGGAATGATAATCGGCGACACGGCAAGCGTATTGACATAGTATTTACCCGGACCGACAACCGCTTCCTGTATGCCGCGATAGCCTTCCGGGACGACATACGCCTCATGTGCGCCTTCGTCCAGCCGGCGGTCAGCGGGGTCGTTTTTCAGCAACTCTTGTCTGATTTCGTCTACCGTGTGGGATTCGTCGTCATCGAGTTTGTCAAGTTTTTCAGCCGCTTTATTCATCTGTTCTTCCTGCTCGCGCTCCAACCGTTCGCGTATCTTTTCCGCCATCCGCCGGCGCACCTCTTCGGAGGGGTCTTTACCAGTGTTGGAGACAATGACGGCAACTTCACCCGGTTTGACTTCACCCGCTTTTTCAGGAATCACTTTGAAGAGCAACGGGTTGATGTAATAGGTTCCGGGCAGCAGAATGTCTTTTTGCGGTCCGCGTTGCCCGCCGGCGCGGATAAATTCATTGCCGTCGTTGAAGTTGTCGTGACCTTGCACCGGCGTTGCCACGTAGTCGCGCGGGTCGAGCGGCGAACCATCGAGAGCTTCAACCAGACCGACCTGATTTTCACTGATAATCGTCGCCTCATAGAGACGAATCGAGAACAATCCTGATTTGCGGTCTGTGCCGCCGCCGATAGGAGCCGATTCGGTCAAGATACGGTACGTTCCCGGCGTCAGAATTTCAACCTGCGGACCACGTTGCCCGCCCGCGCCGATAAAGCGTTCGGCATCCTGAAAATTGCGATGCCCGTCCGTAGCTTTGGCGCACAAGCGACCGGCATCAAGTGATGCGCCGTCAGCGGCATAGGCGACGCCGACTTTGCCCTGCGGGATCACCGTCACTTTGGTCAGCGAAACGCGGAACAGATACGGGTGAATGGGCCACAGTCCCGGCGGCAGACTGCGAAGCTGTATGCCTTTAACGCCGCCTTGTTTGATGAAGGCTATCGGGTCTTGAAAGTTATTGTGAGCGTTCTGAGCGCGGTCAGGCGCAAAGATTCTGCCCGGTGGCAGCGGGTCGCCGTCTATGGCTTCAATAACGCCGATTTCATCGGGTCCGATTTCAATTAGCGGGAATTTCTGCACCAATCGCTCAAAGGGCCATTTAATGAAATGCAGACCGGGTTTCAGCACATCCGCCTGAATGCCGACTTCGCCTTCGGTGGCAATGACGCGACCCGGCGGCATTTTCGCGCCGGTATAGCGTCGCTCTTTAATGGCGATTTCTCTCGCGCCGACGTTTACAAAGAAACGACGGATAACATAGAGAAAGAGTAGAAAAGCGATAACGCCGCCTATCGCATAAGGCAGCAAATCAGCAAGATTTTTCATACGAATCCTTTACTTGACCCAATAGCGGAAGGTTAGCCGCGCATTGCCGCCGCCAGTTTACAGCGAATGCGGGAGAGGCTGTCTCGAAGTGCGAATCCTGCGCCCGAACGCCTCGCTTCGGACGCCAGCACCCAGTATTCACTTTCGCAAAGCGTGAGCAATTGATTGGCAGAGATTTCTGCAACATCTCCCTTTTCCCATGACTCGAATGCCGTTACCAGACTTTTCTCAAATAGCGCCACATCATTATTGAGCGCCGCAATGTGGAGCATTCGTGCCAGAGAGGCTTTATCAAGAGTCGTTGTGAATTCGTCAATCATAAGTTGCGCGAGCCTTGCATTAGCGCGAAGCTCTTTGCTCTGTGAAATCTCTCTGACGCACGATTCAATGATTTCCTGACAGCCGGAATCGAGCAGCGCATTTAGGACTTCGCTGTAAAGATTGGCGTCCGGCTGCGCTTCCTTGAGTGTCGTTACATCGCCTTGCTTTGCACGTTCGAGTAGATTCAGGCGACGCTCGGCAAGCAGTTGCTGACGTTGCCATTGTTCAAGCTCTTTCTGATTTTCTTCGTCAAACAGACCTTTGAACATACGTGCGCCCAGTATACTCCGGTTGTCTACGGAAAGCGACAGACGCGAGGTATACAGCTAAATCGAAGTTTATGAGATTGGCAAACAGAAAATTAGACACGGAAAAACACAGATGCGGCGGATTGTCACGGATTTTTGATAGTTTCGATAATTACGTCTCTCTGCCGCAGACCCTCCGCATAAATCTGCCTAATCCGCCCGATTCGCGTTCTATCCAGCCTGCCAGGTTGCCGACCATCAACGGCAAGACGGATACTCTGAAACGAAAACATTGTGCATCTATAAAGTTTCTAGCAGGCGTTGTAACAGGTTCACGTTATCAGCAAGAGCCGACAGCCGGTCAGGGTCAATTCGCAAACCGAAATCTTCTGCCTGCTCAACGCTCATTCCGGCGCGTTCCAGTTCCAATAAACTAAAACCGACGGCAGGCGCGAGTTTTCGCCCATCAATGGTGGACGGCGTGAAGATTTTCGGCGCTTGGCGTTTCGGCGTTATCTCGTTGCCTTTGGCTTTTCGCGTAAACAGGCTCATGGCAAAAACTCCGTTAAGGCAGCACGAACCAGTTTTTTCACCAGTCCGATTTTGTATTCGTTATAAGCGAGCGGCTGTGCATCTTTGACACTGGCGAGAGCCGCCGCTTCGATTATATCCGCAGTTAAGGTTTTGCCCTCGATAACTTCTTCCGCTGCCTGACTGCGCCACGGAATCGGAGCAACGCCACCGAAAACAATCCGCGCATTGCGTAGGGTCGAGCCTTCCTGCGTGAATGCAACCGCGATACTGGCGAGCGCGAAATCCCACGAATTTCGCATGGCGTACTTGATAAAGGTCGAGCGTTGATTGGCGCGAACGGGAACTTCAACTTCGGTTAAAATATCGTCGGTTGCCAGTTGGTGCATTTTGCGAATGTCATCTTTCGGCAACAGGAAAAAATCAGCAAAGGCGATTTGCTGTTCACCTCGCGGACTTTGCACTTTTGCCGTAGCCTCAAGCGCCAGCATCACGGGAGCAAGGTCAGAAGGCGTTACCGTATAACAACGGTCGCCGCCAAAGATCGCGTGTTCCATATTATAGCCGCGCACCGCATCACAGATGATGCCGCCCTTGCGGTAACACTCCCATGCGCCGCGATAGTACGAGCAACGCGAATCCTGCAAGAGATTGCCGCCAACTGTTCCCATATTGCGGATTTGCGGCGTAGCGACTCGTGCGGCAGCTTTGACGATTGCCGGAGCTATTTGCCGGAGTTGCGCGTGGCGCTCAATTTCGCCAAGCGTTGTGAGAGCGCCGATTTTGAGCGAGGAGCCGGACGTTTGAATCTGTTTAAGATTCGGAATCGTTTTCAGGTTAATAACATAATGCGGCGACGACCATTGATTCTTCAACTTATCGAGCAAATCGCACCCACCCGCCAGCATCGCCGCATCGTCGCCGTATTTGCTCGCCCACTCCAGCGCCTGTTCCATACTGGACGGCGACAGCAAGGCAAAACTTTTCGGCTCATCAATCGCTATTTGCCAACTCATAAATCATCACTTTCCTTGCTTTATGTCAGGCAGCTTCTTTCGTTGCTGATTCGCTGGCGTGGCGCTTCAAGTATTCAAGCGCTTCAGCATTCATCTTCTCAATTTCTGCGATGTAGCTGCTCGCCAGTGCGGTATAATTTTCAGGCGGCGTGGTAATACGAAACTGTGCGAGTAGTTGATAGAAGTAAGCAATGCGCTCCTGTGTGCCTTGTAACTCTAAATCATTGTGAATCATTTTCAACCTCCAGTATGAGTTCGACAATTCCTCGTTTGCTTTTATCCCGTTTGATTTGCCAATGAGCAATGAACTCATCCAGCGTTTCAAGTAAAACTCCTGACCGATGCGCCCAAAAGATACTCGCTCCGAACTCACTTTGTGAACGGAGATCATCAAACATCCACTGTGTTTGCTCCTCGTATTCTAACATAAGAAAATCGTCGCTCATCACAAGAATTACATCAACATCCTTTGGTGCGGGTTTTGCCGTCACGTAACTACCATATGACGAAGCGTTCAAGTTTTCCTGTCCGCTTTGCTAATTCAAAAACGCGAAGTAATCTGCCCGTTATAAGTTGCCGTTGTGGCGTACCTTGACCGAAACGCGCCAGCGCTTCATCAAGTGAAGCCTTATGAACTCCTACGGGTAAATCGCCAATGCTATTGAAATCAGGAAGCGACATATCTTTCTCGTTCACCTTATGTCATCAGTTTACCGGCTTTTTTCAAGGCATCATAAACCCGGTTCCAGGTCAACGGAATTTCATCAATGCGAACACCCGTCGCGTTATAGACCGCATTGGCGAGCGCCGCCGCGCCATTGAAGACCGGGTTTTCGCCCATGCCTTTTGCGCCAAATGGTCCCGCTTCGGCGGGCGCTTCAACGATTACCGGAATCAATTCCGGTATATCCAGAATGGTCAGCGGGCGGTATTCGTGCAATGCCGCATTCATCGGGATTCCGGTATTCGGGTCAACAAGCAATTCTTCCGTCCAGCCATAGCCAAGCCCGAAGATGCCGCCGCCGTGTATTTGCGCTTCAACGGCGGTGCGATGAATGACCCGCCCGACATCGTGAGCGCAGACGAACTTCAAAACATTTACCTGTCCGGTTGTCATATCCACTTCGCAGTCTACGAAACCCGCGCCCCAACTCTTCACACCCGGACTGTAGACATAATAACCGAGTCCCACCAGACCATTCTGCGACCACTGCTTTGCCAGTTCTTCGGTGTGCGGGTCAAGTTTCGGCGACGGCCTTTCAACTGCGCCGGTCTGTTCATTCAGCTTTGGTGAAATATCTATCTTCTCGTTGCAAAACGGTCTGAAATCCTGACGCGGTTGCGCCGTTGCAACCAGCGATTTGTAATCAATCGCCCGCCCGCCGCCTTTAACGCGAACGCCTTTATTAAATGGCTCAAGGTTGTCTTCCGTTGTGCCGAGCATGGGCGCAGCGATTTTGTACAACTGATTCAACAGGTCTTGCGCGGCGTTATAAAACGCTTTGCCGCAACAATGCAGCGAACGGCTCGCATCGGTGACGAAATCCCACGCCGTATTTGCCGAATCGCCCCACGTTACGTCTAGCTCTTGCACCGGC
>Ga0187894_10004815_pt1 | contig 14188 bp, 8 predicted proteins | sample GBC1701081metaG_FD_136650 | JGI IMG/M metagenome (GOLD analysis project Ga0187894, IMG submission 136650) | White microbial mat communities from a lava cave in the Kipuka Kanohina Cave System on the Island of Hawaii, USA - GBC170108-1 metaG ...
GCCCCCCGGGCCCGCGCACGGCTTGCCGGCCGGGCACACGCCCTCCGAAGACACCAGGCAGCCGCTCGCGTCTCGCGAGCACGTCACCACGCCGCCCGTGGCGCCGTTGCAGAACGTGCCGGTGGCGCCCATGCAGATCGGCGGCGCGCTCGGGCAGCTACACGAGGCGTTGGGAAAAGCCCCGGTGCACGGCTTGCCGACCGGACAGGCGATCGGCGCGATCTTGAAGAAGCACCCCTGCGCGTCGGACGCGCAGGTCTCGATCATCATCGGACCGGCGCAGAGCGATCCCACCATACCGTTGCACTCGGCCGGGCCCGCCGGGCACTGGCAAGCGGCGGTCGGGGACGCGCCGGCGCACGTCTGGCGGCCAGGGCACGGCGTTGTGGGCCCCCACTTCGCGCACCCGTCCATGACGATACACACCTCGATCCCGGACGCGCCGCAGCGGCGATCGCCCGATGTGCAGGGCGGCGGCGGGCAGGTGAGCTCTGCCGGGCCGTCCACGACGTCGAGACCCGCGTCAACGGCATCCGAGACCTGCGGCCCATCGTCGCCGCCGTCCGACCCGACGTCGGGCCCGGCATCGCCGCGCGCGTCTGGGGCGGGCACGTCGACGGGCTGGTCGGGGGTGGGCTCGCCGGCGCCGGCATCGCGCGGCAGCTCCGGCGGCGATTCGGGCGCCGGCTCCGCGGTGGCTGGGTCGACTGCTGAAACCAAGGCGTCGGGCTGCGCCCGGGCGCTACCACCGCCGGTGTAGCGGCCGAGCTCCTGACGGTTCTTCGGAAGCTGGCACAGCCCGCCCGAGCAGGTATGGGTAGGACGGTCGGCGCACGTCACACCCTCGCAGGCCCTCTCCAGGAAGAGCTTGAGCACGAGCTGCACGCCCGGAACGAACGACACGATCGCGTCCTGCCGGACCAGCTCTGCGCCGGCCTGTCCCCCCTTGCGGCCGACCGCGGTCACCGAGAACGACCCCGATTGGCCGGCTTCTGGGATCAACGCCGCCAGGATCGGGAACGCATGCTTGCCGCCTTCGTTCTTGTCGCCGATGGTGAAAGGGATTCGCTGCTCCCGGCCCACTTCCAGCACCACCGTGTCCATGTCGGCCGGCTTCAAGTCGCTCCAGATCTCGACGGCGATGGCGGTTCCGGCCTCGGGCGCCGAGCAACCCGCGGCGACCAGCAGCGCGGCCGGAGCCACCCCAAGCCACCCGCGGCGCGGGTCTGTCACTTACCGACCTTCACGCAGGTAGGAAGGCCCAGGCACGAGGGGTCTTCACCGTCGCGCGAGAGCAGCAGCGCCGCGCCCGCGGTCGCCGCGGCCACGCCGCCCACCAGCGTCCAGAACCACCATCGACGATAAACCGCATCGCGCGGGACGGGAGCGGAGCCGGACGGCGGCTCGCCGCTGTTCGACACGCCCGAGCGCTCCGTGGCCCCCGCCGGCACCGCCACGGCTGCCGGTGAAGGGACCGTCATCGTCGGCAGCGGAACCGCCGCGGTGGGCACCGGGGCGGGCGCGGCCTCGGACGACGTCGGATGCGCGGACGACGGGGGCACAGGCGCGACAGGCGCCGGCGCGGGCGGCGGCGTAGCCCCCTGCGTCGTCGACCCTGCCTGAACCTTCGCCTCCATCTCCGAGATGAGACGCTGTACCTCGGCCCGGTTGCGAGGCGACGCGGAACCCTCCTTCAAGAAGCGCCGGTAGAACAGCAGCGCGTCGTCGTACTTCGCGAGCAGCCGGTGGCACTGCGCGATGTTGAACAAAAGCGCCGGGTCTTGCTTCAGCAGGTAGGCGGCCTTGAACTCCTTCAAGGCTTCGGCGTACTCGCTCACCTTGTATTGCGCCTCGCCGCGCCGGTAGTGCTCCCTGGCCTTGTCGCCGGTGGCGTCCGCCCACGCGCTGCCGTCGCAAGCCCACGTCCACCCGCCGACCATCACCGCAAGCGCGATCGCGGCAGTCTTCATCCTAAGGCCCCGCCGGAGGCGGGGTGGGGTTGTTTCGCTGGCTGAGCTTCTTGATCAACGCGACCACCGCGACCACCAGCAGGGTTACGATCACCCACCACAGTGGCCCCTTGTGATCGGCGCCGGGCGACGCCTCCGGGCAGTCAGCCGCCTCGCACGCGACGATGGACGCGATCACCGCGCTCACGCCGTTGGTGGGAACGCTGACGCGGTAATAGTTGGGCGAAAGCTCGGTGATGGTCGAGCCGGCAAAGCTCTTGCGCCAGCCGTGCAGCGCACCGTCATGCCACAGGTGCAGACCGAAGGCAGGCTGGGGCGCCAGCAGCTTGACCACCGCGCCGCCTTCGTTGGTCATGGTGCGGCCGGTGTCGTACCAGACGTACGCCGCGTAGGTGGGCATCAGGGCCTCGACCTCGTCCGACGAGAGCTGGCCCGCGCCCATGGCCTGCGCGACGGCGTCCGCGGTCGCCTTGCCCACGCCCCCGGCACGCGGCAGCTCGATCTTCAGCTTGGCCAGCCTCTCGCGCACGGCCGGCGGCAGCTTGTCGAAGTCGACCGGCGGCGCGTCGGGGGCGCGCTGGGCCGGCATGTTGCGCGTCTGGATGTAGACGTAAAGGTCGCGGTTCGGGGCGGGGCTGGGCAGCGGCGGCAACCCGCGCGCGTCCAGGACCGCCCGCTTGGTCACGGTCGACGCGCCGTTGAAGAGCATGTTGCGCCACGTGCTCTGGGGCGCGAAGTGATACGGACCGCCGCCCCCGGCGGACGCCAGATCCACCAGGATGCATTGGTCGACATGCTTGGTCCCGGCCGTCGGGCCGCAAGGATCGCCCGCCGGGCGGTAGGGGCACGGATCCGGGACGCTCCAGTTGCAAACCACTTGAAACTGCGTGCCCGGGCCGACGGATCCGGCGGCGCCGGCCACGTCCGAGCAGATGGGCGTCCACTCTGGCGACATGAAGATGGCGGATCCCCAGTTGGCCAGACGGAAGGTCGCCTTGATGGCGTTGCCCGGCTGCAACGTGGTCATGTTGTTCAGAGGGCGGGCGAAGAAATTGTTCGGCGAGGTGAGATTGACCGTGATCGATCCGGGTGTGTTCGCGTACACCTGCGAAGCCACCAGCGAGATGTCGCCGGTGCAGGTGCCACCATCCTGTACGCGGTTCCAGGCGGCGGTTGCCGACAGCGGATCGGGCAGGCAATAGGGCGGGATGCTCGCGCAGGGCGGATTGCCTTCCTGGGCCGGGGCGATCCCCTCGGGCCACCCGTAAAGCACGGCCGTCCCCACACCGGACTGTTCCTGGATCTGGTACCAGAAACGAAACACGCCCCCGGTCGTGATCTTGACCCCGGTGGGATCGTCCGAGCTCACCACCGCCGCCGCATCGATGGGAATGCGCATGCGCACCGCCCATTCGTCGCACGGACCGGACGGGCAGAAGACGTCGATGCGCGTGTCGTTCTTCAACCAGGTGGGCAGCGGCGGGACCACCAGGCCGCCCGCGTTGTTGAGCAGCCAGGTATTGTTCGCGGGGTCGGTGCGGTGAAAGAACCGGCCATTGAAAGCACCGCCGGCGTACGTGCCGCCGCCCACGGCGGTGGCGGTGGCGATCAGCTTCTCCAAGCGGAAGACGTTGCCCTGATTGCTGCTCTCGTCCCAGAAACCCACGTACAGGCGGTCAGCCGCGCCGGCGGGATCCGCCTTGACCCGGAAGGACAGGACGAACGCGCGCTGGCCGCCGGAGGTGGTCTCGACCAGCGCCCGGAATCGTCCGGTATCGCTGATGTGGCTCACGCTGGTGGCGCCCTGCCAGCGCGGATCGTCGACGAAGCGCCCGGTCATGCTGCCCAGCGGCGTCGCTCCCACGCTCCACCAATCTGGCGGCTGGCCGTAAGCGCCGGGGACGCCGCCGACGCGCTGAAAACACGTCTGGGCGCCCACCGGCGCGGACGCGCACAGCACCGCCGCCAAGCCAAAAACGGAGACACGACACCACGACACGGCACGCCTTCTGGGACGCATGGTCACCTCACGAGGTGGGTCATAATCGCCCCGGACATGTCCGGTGTCGAGAGACGGCATTGCACCTATTGCACCTTGAACGCGCTCATCCCGCGATCTTCCCTGGGGAGACGCGCAGGCGAGCGGCCAGGCCGGGCTAGCTTGTCGGCGGCGACGACTTCCGCGGGCAGGAGCAGCTCGGCGGGGGAGAGCGCGAGCTGGGGGGGAACGGTCATCAGGAAACGCTGGCCGAGCGTGTTGTGGAACCGCCACAGGCGCCCGGCCTGCCCTGCCGCCACCGCTACGGAGAAATAGCCGGCGGGCCGGCCGGCGAAGTCGAGGACCAGCGCGCCGTCGGCGGTTTCGAGCGTTCCGTCGCCGCCTGACGCGAAGCCCCCGACCACGGTCGTGCCTTTGGGGACGTAGAAGTACAGCGTCCATCGCCCCTGTAAATTCGCGGGCGCCGCGCTGCCGGACGGGATAGTCATCGGCGTTCCGGCGCTCCACGAGAGCCGGGCACCGGCGTTGTTGTCCGCGACCTCGACGCGGTGAAGGCCGGAGTGGGTCGTGCGCAGGGCCACGTCGCGCGATATCTTGTCCGCGGGGACGGTCGCGGCGGCGGCGGGCCGGTCCAGCGGATCCGCCAGCGGGAAGAGCGTGACGGTTGTCTCCCCCAGATCGGTGCGCGCGATGCCTCCGGACGCCTGCAGCGACACGGTGGCCGGAGCGGCGGCCACCCACGTGTAAAAGCTCTGCCCGTCGCGCACGTAGTTGAACGATCCGCGCGCGCCCGACGCGGAGGCGAGGGCCGGTGCGGGCACCAGGTCGTCACTGAACGACCGCGGCTCGAAGGAGAGCAGCCCGTTGCGCGCGATACCGTCGATCAGCCAGGTCTCGATCTCGCGCGCCGTCACGGGCTCGCTGCTCTTCCACGGGTTCTGCGGCTCGGGGACCGTGTAGCCCGCGCCCACCGGAATGCTCACGGCGCCGTCGCGCATGTCCACGTCGCGGTAGAGGGCCAGCGAGTGGATCATTCCGCTCCGGCGAATGCGGTAGCCGTAGCGAACCACCGTCTCGAACGCTGCCTGGCGCGCCGCTCCGGCCGCCGTCGAGTAGGCGCGGAACAGATCTACGTACCTCGTGTAAAGGATCAGGTCCTCGACGCGCGCGCGCACCGCGGGGTCGGCCGTGGATCGCAGCGCCTGGTCGAGCTTGCGGTACATCCGGCCGACCAGGTCCTCGCTGAGCAGCGGCTGGTTGTCGCCGTCGATGAGCTGGTAAAAATCGGACATGGACGCGCGCGCGCCGCCGGAGAAGGCACGGTCCAGGAAATCGGCCGTCAGCGTGTCGACGGTCGGCGCCCGGGGGCCGGCGGCGTCCCAGAACAGCTTCGCCGCGATCCAGTGCCCCAGCCCGACCGGGCCCCAGGCGTCGCTCGACTCGGCGCTGATTGACCGGGCGCCTTGCTCGTGAAAGCGGGCGATAGTGCGCGCGACGTACTCGGGCGAGCTCGCCCGCGCCTGTCCGGGCAGGTCGCGGTCCCACGGGTGAATCGCGTAGTACTCGCGGATGCCGATGGTCGCCCCCCGCGCCTTCCACCCGGTGATGACTTCGTCGATGGTGTATCCGCCTTTCGCGTAAGCGGTCGCCACGCTGACGAACACGCGCGGATGAACCGGGATGGTGGGCGGAGCGGCGTGCTCGTTGTAGGCGTAGATCCCGACATAGCGCTCGCCGAACCGATCGTTGATGGCCACCGCCACGGCGTTGGCCAGCGTGACGACGCGGTTGCTGACGCTACCGAGCGTCGCATCCTTCGGACAACCATCCCACCCGCCCCCGTCGCTGGGCTCCATGGAGACCGAGCGCTGATCCGGGTTCTTCGTGAGCTGATCGATGGCGTACTGAATGGCGATCGCTTGTAGGCCCGGTTCGGAGACGCAGAATTTCGTCGACTTCGTGCCGCTTTCTTCTTCGGCCAGATACTCCGGATGCGCGTCGAACTCCGCCTGATGGGCGGCGATGATCGCCTGATACGCGTGTCCGGTGCTGATGATGAAACCGCCGGTTCGATTTCGCGCCGACCAGCGTTCGTAGGCGGGACGGTTGACGTCCCACGTCCCGTATCCATACCAGATGCGGCGGCTCCGGTAGGCGGGCACGGCGTGGCGGTCCACGGCGATCGCCAGGTCGGGGTCGGTCGGCACGATTTCCCAGCGCTCGCCGGGAAAGAACTGACGGTACCCGCAGCGTTCCAGCAGATCCCAGACGGCGTGCTCCACTGCGTGCTCGGAGGCGCCCGCCAAGTGGACGCCCGCCGCGTGAGCGCGCAGGACATACTCGTCCTGGCGCTCGACGGCGTTCGGGTCGAGCGTGCCGCCGAAGGACCACGCCGAGAAGTCGGTCGACAGACCGACGACGATCCCCGACCGCGCGTCGTCCTTTTCCAGCATGGAGAAAGGCGCGCCGACGATCCGTCCCAGGTAGTCCACGAGAATGCGGGCCGCGTCCTTGATCCGCGAGGACGCCGCCGGATGGACGATCACAGGGAATAGCGCCACACCGCCGCGGGCGAGCGGGGTGGCGGGCGCCGTCGGAGACATGTCGTCGGCCGGGGCATCCACCGACGGCGCGTCTGGTATGGCGGCGTCGGCCGCGCCGGCATCCACTTCGTCGCGCGCGCCGGGGGCCGCCCCATCGGCCGCATCCGGGCCAGGCAGCTCACCACCGCCACAGCTCCCGCCGGCCACCGCAAGAAACAATGCTCGCGCCGCGAATCCGGCGCAGACGGCACGCTGAGACGACCTGCGCAACCGGGCGATGATCTCAGAGACAGGATCCCTTTGTCGAACGAGCGCGCGCCGCACTGCGCCGCGTAGGCCAGGACTTTCCCGACAAGGGGCTGTGTCCGCCCGCATCGACGGTGAGCATTTACGTGACCGCCGCCTTCGGCGCGGACGGACGCCGGTTGGCCACGGCGGCGCCCACCAGCACCAGAGCCGCGCCCGCCACCAAACGCGTGTCCACCGGCTCCGCCAGGATGGCGGCCCCGAGGGCGACGGCAATGACGGTGTCGATCAACGAAATGGCGCCGACCGCCGCCATGGGAATGCGCGGGATCAGCCAGAACAGGCACAGGAACGTGACCACGGTACCGAAGACAGCCAGATAGAGCAGTGCCCCGACCGCCCGCGCCGACCACACCGCGGGGAGGCCGCGCTCGAACACGACCGCGAGCGTCAGCAGGAAGACCGCGCCGACCAGGGTCTGGCCCCACAAGTTCACCAGCGGGCTCACGCCTCCCAGGCGCTTCTTGATCCAGACGTTGGCGAACGCCGAGACCAGCGCCGATCCGAGAGGCAGCGTCGACGCCGCCGCGACGCGCACGTCCATGCGGATTCCCGTCAGCCCTGGCGCCTCGAGGACGGCCACGCCGGCGAGACCGAGCGCCGCCGCGGCCAGCCGGGCGGGCGTCAGCGGCTCATTCGGCAACAGTGTGTGAGCGAACAGGCCCACCCAGATGGGGAACGTCGCGAAGAGCACCGCGGTCAGCCCCGACCCCACGGCCTTCGACGCCATGAACACCATGGCGTAGGACGCGCCCATTTGCAGCAGCCCCGCGAGCGCAATATCGCGCCTCTCGACGCGATCGGGGGGCCGGTCGCGCGACCGCAAGGCCAGCGGCGTCAGCAACGCGCAGGCGAGGGCCATGCGCACCCCCGCAAAGAGAAAGGGCGGCAGGTCGGTGATGGCCACCTTGATCACCAGCCACGTGGATCCCCAAATCAGGCAACAGACGGCATACAGCGCGAGCGTGCGACCCCGCATGGAAACCGCGCTGGCGACCGGCGAGCGCCTTACGTACGCCCGCGCGGCTGCGCTCGGGACACCGGAATCGGCAACGAGCTAGCGCCGACCAGCTCGCCGACTAGTTGGCTGTCTTGGCGCCGGGGGCGGCGTCCGCGGCGGCCATGACCACCGGCTTGCCTTCCAGATCGCGCAGCTCCAGGTCGGCGATCTTCTTCAGCGCTTCCTCGTTCGATTTCTGGTCGCCCACCACGACGATGGCCAGGTTGCTGGGCTGCAGGTACTTCTGCGCCATCTTGCGCACGTCGGCGACGGTGACGGTGGCAAGTTTCTGGGTGAAGCTGTCCCAGTAAGCGTCAGGCAGACCGTAAAGCGCCAGGCTCACCATCTGTGCGGCGATGGCGTTGTCGGTAGCGAAGCGCGTCGGGAAGGCCTTGATGATGTAGTCCTTGGCCTGGCGCAGCTCGTCTTCCGGAACGTCGACGTCGCGCATCTTTTTTATCTCGCCCAGGATCTCATTCACCGAATCGGCGGTTCGCGCGGCGACGAACTCGCCCGAGGCGGTCCACGGTCCGGGCGTCTTGCGCATGTCGAAGCCACAGCTCACGCCGTAGGTCCAGCCTTTGCCTTCGCGCAGGTTGAGGCCCAGGCGATGGAATCCGGTCCCCCCGAGGACCATGTTCATGACCAGCGCCGGGAAATAATCGGGGTGCCTGCGCTCGATGCCGATCAGGCCGACGCGAATGGACGACTGCGGCGCGCCCGCTTTGTCCACCAGATAAACGCGGGTCTTGCCGTGCTGAGGAGCCTTCGGCAGCTTCACCTCCGCCACCGCCTTCGGCTTCCACGCCTTGAGCAGGGGCTCGAGCTTGGCCTTCACCTCGGCTTCAGTGATGTCGCCGGACACCGCTAGGACGGCGTTCCCCGGCCGATAGTGGGTGTCGTAGAACTTCTTGAGGTCGGCGACGGTCATCTTCTTGATGGTCTCCTCGGTGCCGTTCTGCGGCCAGGCGTACGGGTGGTCCTCGCCGTAGAGGGCGCGCGCGTAGGTCAGACTCGCCACCTGGGGAGGGCTGTCCTTCCGCCGCGTCAGCGCCGTCAGCAGATTCTCTCGCAGGCGCGAGAGCTCTTTCTCGTCGAACACCGGGTTGACGATGACGTCGGCCCAGATCGCGAGCGCTTGATCGACGTTCTTGGACAGGGTGCCGATGGAGACGCTGCTCGACTCCCAGCTCGCGCCCACGCCGAGGTTGGCGCCGAGGAACGCGACCTCGTCCGCGATCTGCAGCGCCGAGCGCGTCTTCGTCCCCTCGTCGAGCATGTTGGACGTGAGATCCGCCAGACCCGCCATCCCCTTGGGGTTTGCGGCGCCGCCGCTCTTGATGTTGAGATCGAAGGTCACCAGCGGCAGCTCGTGCGATTCGGCCAGGATGACGGGCAGTCCGTTCTTGAGCTTGAACCGCTTGACCGCCGGGACCTTGAACACCACGTCCGGCCCGGGTGCCGGCTTGTTCGCGCGGAAGTCGGCGTCGGGGGTGACCCGAGGCGGGGTGGCGGCCGTCGCGGACACGGGCACCGCCGTCGCCGCGGCCGGCATCGCCTCGGGCCCGGCGGCCACGGCAGCGGTGGTCTGGACGGGGGGCGGCGGCGCCTCCGCGCACGAAACGAAAAGCGACGACCCGGCGGCGGCCGCGACGGCGGCGAGGAACGACGTGTTCTTGATTCGCATGATGATCTCCTTCAGCCCTAGGACTTCGCCCGATCGATGACACGGCCCATGATCGGCGCCTTCGGATTCGGTTCGAACGTGATGATCAGCCGGGCGTCCTTGCGCAGCACCTCGTTCGCCGCCCGCGTGATGCCCGCCGCGTCGACGGCGCGATACCGCGCCAGATCCTGCTTCATGTAGCCCGGATCCCCGACGAAGGTGTAGTAAGCCAGCAGGCGGCTCGCTTTGCCTCGCGCCGTCTCCAGGCCGTTGAACATGCTGGCCTCGATCTGGTTCTTCACGCGCTCTATCTCGCGCGGCTCCGCCGGCTCCCGGCGCAACTTTTCCAGCTCCTCGTCAACCACTTTCTCGATCTCCGCCAGCGTGTGGCCCGGCATGGGCGTAAACCCGATGGAGAACAACCCGCCCAACTTGAATCCCGACTGGCCGGCGGACACCGACTGGGCAATCTTCATGTCGTAGACCAGCCGCTTGTAAAGACGCGAGGTCTTGCCGCCGCCCAGGATGGCCGCCAGCACGTCCAGTTCGGCGTCCCCGGGGGCGAAGTTGGCGGGGCTGTGCCAGGCGATGCTCTCGCTGGGCCGCTGGATCTTGGCCTCCATGGCGATACGGCGCTCGCCCGTCATCCCAATCGGCGGCACCGACGGGCGTTCGAATCCGCCCGACCCGGCGGGGACGGCCCCGAAATATTTCTCCACCAGCTGCTTCGCCTTCGCCGGATCGAAGTCGCCGGAGATGGCAATGACGGCGTTGTTGGGCGCGTACCACTTGTCGAAGAAGCTCTTGACATCGGCTTCCGACGCCGCGCTGAGGTCAGCCATCGAGCCGATGACCTCGTGGTGGTAGGGATGGCCCATGGGGAACATCGCCTCCAGGCGAACCTGCATGGCCGCCCCCATGGGCTGGTTCTCGACGCTCTGGCGGCGCTCGTTCTTCACCACGTCGCGCTGGTTGTCCAGCGTCTTCTGGAACGAGTCGCGCTCGAGCAGGAACCCCATCCGGTCGCTCTCCAGCCACAGCGCCAGCTCGAGCTGGTTGGTTGGGACCGTCTGAAGGTAGTTGGTGCGATCGAAATTGGTGGAGCCGTTGGTCCCGGTGGCGCCGGCCTCCTGCAGGAGCTTGAAGTGCATGTCCTCGGCGACGTGCTTCGTACCTTGGAACATGATGTGCTCGAACAGGTGGGCGAATCCGGTCTTGCCCTTGACCTCGTCCTTGGAGCCGACCTTGTAGACCACCTCCACGTAGACGGTGGGGACGCGGTGGTCTTCGTGAAGGATGACGTCGAGGCCGTTGGCCAGCGTGTACTTCTCGAACGCGATGTTCGGCTCCCCGGTCGGCGCTCCGTGCACCGCCGGCGCAACGAGCACGGCGAGCGCAAGCGTCACCGCGGACGGCTTCTTCATGGGCCCGAGGCCGAGCCCGCTCGCAGTCTTGGCTTTCCGGCTGGTCGCGGAAGTCTTGATCGTCGTGGTGGTCATCGTCGTCATCGTCATTCTCCTCGGTCGTTCTGCGTGACGCGGTCGTCACCAGGCGCCTTGTCGCCCGCCGGCTTGTCGGTGGGCTCCTTCTCGCGGGGCTTGGGCAGCGGTTTGCGCGGCAGCTTAGCCTCTCGATGGGCCGTGTGGTAGGCGAAAGACGCCACGATCACCGCGTTCTTCATCATGTCGGCGGCCTGAATGCGCTCGTAGACATCCATGCTCGAATGGTGGGTGCGGCTGCCGTACTCGATCTGATCCTGGATGAACTGGAATCCCGGCACACCGACCGCGTCGAAGGCCACGTGATCGGTGGATCCAGTGCTCCGGATCGTGATGGTGGTCATGCCCAGGTTGCGAAACGGCGCCATGAACGCGTCGAAGATGGGCGCCACCGTTTCGTTGGCCTGAAGGTAGATGCCGCGGATGGCGCCGGTGCCGTTGTCGAGGTTGAAATACCCCGAGATCTTCGCGTGGTCAGTCTTGAGCTTCATGGTGTCGCGATCCGCGAGGTGCTCGCGCACGTAGGCGCGCGACCCGAGCAGCCCTTGCTCCTCCCCGTTCCACAAGCCGATCCGGATGGTCCGTCGCGGTTTGAGGCCGGCGGTCTTCAGGATGCGCATGGCCTCCATCATCACGGCGACGCCGGACGCGTTGTCGGTGGCGCCGGTTCCGGCGTGCCACGAATCGATGTGGGCGCCGATCATGACGATCTCGCCCGATTTGTCCGTGCCCGGCAGATCGGCGACGACGTTGAACGAGCTGCCGTCGCCGTCATGGAGCTTGTTCTGGATGTTCAGCTCGATGGTGACCGGCAGCTTCTTCTCCAGCGTGCGGAAGATGCGGCCGTAGTGCTCGACGGACAGCACGACCTGCGGCGCCACCGGCGGCTCCTTGGGATCGCGCGGGCCGCCGCCCTGCACGAACACCGTGCCGCCGTCGCCGCGCCCGGGCTCCACCAGCGCCACCACGCCCTCGTCGAGGAAGAACTTCATGCGTCGCAGGGCGAAGTCGCGCTGGGCGCGGCGCGCGGCGGCTCCGCCGGCGGCGGACGCGGACGAAGGAAAGCCGGGATCGGGAGGGGCGACGTAGAGCGGAATGGCCGGGCGCGGGCTGTCGCCGCCGCCCATGGCCCGCGCGCGCTCCTGTTCGGCCTCCGCCCGGACTGACAGCACGCCCTGCGGCCGACCCGGCTCGGGCGCCTTCGCCATGTCGGCCAGCTCCGCGTCGGTAAAGCGCTTGCCCGGCGGCTCGAAGAGGGCGCGCACCTCCCTCATGGATGCGACGAAGACGACCTTGCCCCTCAGCTTCCCCTTCCACGTCTCCATGTCCTTGTCGGTCTGCACGCTGGCGTGCACCACTTCGCCCGTGACGGAGCCGTTCGTGCCCGGCGTCCAGGCTTTGGCCCACCCGATCAGTGGATAGGACTGCGGTGTGATGGCGTGAGCCGTGAACCGCTCGCTGGTCCAGCCGCGTCCGAACGGTCCCCACTTCTCCAGGCGTGGCTTGGTCAAGCCCCACTCGGACAGCTTCTTGATGGCGTAGTCGGCGGCGGCGCGGCTGTTGGGCGATCCGGTCAGTCGTGGTCCGTGCACGTCGGTGAGGTAACTCATGAGCTCCATCACCTTCGAGCGCTGGAACCCCTCGTCCTTGATCCGGTAGACGGCGTCCAGATCGACGCGCTCCTCGGCGCGCGCCGGGTCCGCGCCGAAGGATACCGCGGCGGCGACGGCCAGCCCGGCGGGAAATGACGTCATGCCGAAACGGGGCGGCAGCCGGCGCGATGTCCACATGAGATCCTCCACGCGCGTAGGAAAGACGCTGATGCGTCCGTCGTCAATGCTTTTTCGCTGGGAGATGCGTCGGCCTTTTGCGGTTGCCGCCACGCGCGCTGGCGGTGTCTAATCGCCTTCGCCATGGTGCCGGCGCATCACGCGAGATTGGGATCGAAGCGAGCCCTCATGGTCGGGGCCATCGTCGTGGCTGCGGCGATCTCGGGCGGGCTGTCGGGAACTGCGCGGGCGACCTATTCCATCGCCGCCACCGATCGCGCCACCCGGCAGATGGGCGGGTCGGTCACGTCGTGCGTGGGGAATCTGGACGTGGGCATCGTCTACGGGTCGTCGCCCGGACACGGCGTGGTGCACGCGCAGGCGCAACTGTCGCCGACGGGCGGGCCGAAGATGCGAGCGGTCATGATGCTCGGGATGGACGCGGCGCCGTCGATGATCATCTCGACTATCACCGCGCCGTCGTTCGACGCGGGCTTCGCGTCGCGCCAATACGGCGTCGTCGATCTGATGGGCCGACACGCCGGCTTCAGCGGCGCCAACGCCATGGCCTACAAAGAAGACCGGCAAGGAACCGACGGGACCTTCACCTACTCGGTGCAGGGCAACATCCTCACCAGCGGCAAGGTGCTGGACCAGGCGGTGATGGGCTTCAAGAATGGAGGCTGCGATCTCGCCGACAAGCTCATGCTGGCGTTGGAGGCCGGCGCCGCCAACGGTGAAGGCGACAGCCGCTGCACGACCCCCAGGAAGATCCCGTCCGACAGCGCCTTTATCCAAGTGGATCTGGAAAATGGCGCGCCGGGTAGTTACCTGAAGCTCAGCGTGCGGGGCACCGGGACGCAGAATCCGCTGCCCATGTTACGAGCGATGTTCGACGCGTGGCGGAAGACGCACCCCTGCGCCAGCGGCGGCGGAACCGATGGCGGCAGCGCGGAGGTGGGCGGCACCACGCCCGACGCGCGCGACGCTGCGGAGGCGGACGTGGTCGTCGACGCACCGGCCCGCGCCGCGGACGCGCCCCCGGGAGGGACCGACGGAAAGCTGGACGGAAGCGGCGGTGCGGCGGGCGGTGACGGCGGTGGCCGTGCGGACGGCGCCGCGGGCGCGGGCGGAAGCGGTGGCGGCGGATCAGCCGGGCGCGATGCAGGAATGGATGGCAGCGGGCCTTCCGCGGCCGGAAACGGCTGCGGCTCGTGCACGCTGCAGGGACCGCCGGGCGGCCGAATCGTCGCGATTGTCCTGGCGTTGGGCGCGGCGTTCCTGGTCGCGCGCCGTCGCCGCCGCGCTTAGGACCCCGGGTGAATTTCGCTTGCGTCGGGCGCCGTCCTGGTCATGAAATCACCCGCATGAAATCAAGGACGCCCTTCTTCGCACCGTTTTCTCTCGTGGCGTTGGGTGTAGCCGTCGCGGCGGGC
>Ga0187894_10004816_pt1 | contig 14185 bp, 11 predicted proteins | sample GBC1701081metaG_FD_136650 | JGI IMG/M metagenome (GOLD analysis project Ga0187894, IMG submission 136650) | White microbial mat communities from a lava cave in the Kipuka Kanohina Cave System on the Island of Hawaii, USA - GBC170108-1 metaG ...
GCAACTTCGGCGATCGAGGCGATCCAGGGGTCCGTCGACGGGATGTCGCCCGAGACCCGCGCGGCCCGGTTGGTCATGGAACGCGATCTGTCTGCCGACCAACGCGATGGACGTCCGGCCGAAGAAGCCGGGAATGCCATCTTCATCATCGGCGATCCGGCTGCATTCGATCCGGTGTTCGCGCAGATTGCCGTCCTGCCGGGCCTCGTGGAGATGGTCCGGCATCTCCTGCGCACCAGCGATATCCGCTTCAACGTCACCATCAAGAGCCCGGAGGTCGGCAGCCGGATCAACTGGCACCGCGACTTTCCCAATCGCTTCATGTGTCCTGAGCACGCGTCCTTCCTGCGCTTGATGGTGTGCCTGGACGGGATGGATGGCGACAATGGCGCCACGATGTTCGTGCCCGGCTCGCATCACCTGACGGACGATCAAGCCCGCGCGGCCCGGAACGCCGACGGCAGCGTCCTGCAACGGGCTGCCGTCACCGCGGCCTGTGAACCGGGATCGGCGGTCTTCATCCATCCCAAGGTGGTCCATGGCGGACCTGCCAATGCCTCGTCGCGTCCCCGCCGGAACTTCGTCATGCAGTGGGGACGGGCAGATGATCCGATTCGCGTCGGCCAGGACAACGCCGAAACGCTGTCGAATCTCGAGGTCGCCGAGATCGAGCGCTGGCTCAAGCGGCAACCGCTTCATGGTGAGCCTGTCGAACCATGAAGCGGTCCGCACCGGCCGTGGTGCGAGCCCTTCATGGTTCGACAAGCTCACCCCGAAGGCTACCGGGACGCGGCCGCAAGGGCGCACCGCTTCAATTCAGCGGCGGGAAGATCTTGCCGGGGTTCATGATGTTGTCGGGGTCGATGGCGCGCTTGACGGCGCGCATCAGGCTGATCGACTCGCCGTGCTCGGCGTAGAGGTACTTGATCTTGCCCAGGCCGACGCCGTGCTCGCCGGTGCAGGTGCCGCCCATCTCCAGCGCCCGCGCCACCATGCGGTCGTTGAGGTCGTCGGCGCGCTTGAGGCAGGTCGGGTCGTCGGGGTCGACCATGATGGTGAGGTGGAAGTTGCCGTCGCCGACATGGCCGACGAGCGGCGCCACCAGATCCCGTTCGACGATCTCCTGCTTGGTGGCGAGGATGCACTCGGCCAGCCGCGAGATCGGCACGCAGACGTCGGTCGCCCACATGCCCCAGCCTGGCTTGAGCGCCTTGTTGGCCCAGGCCGCGTCGTGGCGCGCCTGCCACATTTTCGAGCGTTCCTCGGCCTGGGTGGTGAAGGCGAAGCTGCCGCCGCCATTCTCGCTGGCGATGGCCTGCACCATCTCGGCCTGCTCCTTGACGCCGGCCTCCGTGCCGTGGAACTCGAGGAACAGCGTGTCCCTCACCGGCAGGCTCATCTTCGAATAGCGGTTCACCGAGTCGACCTGGATGTCGTCGAGCAGCTCGATGCGCGCGATCGGCACGCCGGACTGGATGGTCTGGATCACGGTGTTGACGGCGCCTTCCAGCGTGTCGAAGGCGCAGGTCGCCGCCGCCATCACCTCGGGGATGCCGTAGAGCCGCAGCGTGACCTCGGTGATGATGCCCAGCGTGCCCTCCGAGCCGATGAACAGCTTCACCAGGTCGTAGCCGGCGGCCGACTTGCGGGCGCGCCGGCCAAGTCGCATGACGCGGCCGTCCGGCGTCACCACCTGCAGCGCCAGCACGTTCTCGCGCATGGTGCCGTAGCGCACGGCGTTGGTGCCCGAGGCGCGGGTGCTGGCCATGCCGCCGATCGAGGCGTCGGCGCCGGGATCGATGGGAAAGAAAAGGCCGGTGGCGCGGATGTACTCGTTGAGCTGCTTGCGCGTCACGCCCGGCTGCACCACGACGTCGAGGTCGGCCTCGTTGATCTGCAGCACCTGGTTCATGCGGCTGACGTCGACCGAGATGCCGCCCTGCGGCGCCGAGATGTGGCCCTCCAGCGACGTGCCGGTGCCGAAAGCGATGATCGGCGTGCGGTGGCGAGCGCAGACCTGGACGATCTTCCGCACCTCGTCGGTCGATTCGGCGAACACGACGGCGTCGGGCAGGTGCGCCTCGTGGTAGCTCACGTCCTTGCCGTGCTGCTCGCGAACGGCGGCGGCGGTGCTGAGGCGGTCGCCGAACAGGGCCTTGAGCTCGGCGATGGTTTCATCGATATGCGGCGGGCGCACGGCGGCGGCCAATGCCATTGCGAAATCTCCAGGGGGCGAACGGCCCGACTTCTCGCAGACAATGGCGACAAAGCCAGCCGGGTTCAAGGCGCACCAGGAACCTGGTTGGCATGGCGATGTTCGATTACCACCACCGGCGGAGCGGCCCCAGCCGGCACTCCGATGAAGCAGGCGTCCAGCCAGGGAGGCGAAGCGTTGCCGCAGGCCCCGTGACCAGCTTGTGCCGCGCAGTCTCAATCATTATATTCCTTCATCAAGGGAAAGATAACATGGCTGAACCTATCCTCCTTACGCCGAACGAGGCGCACGTCATCACCGGCGTGCCGCTCAAGACCGTCCACAAGCTGATCGACGAGCGTCTCGGGCCGCCGCTGGTCAGACGCAGCCGACGCGAGCGGCGCCTCACCGTGCCGGGCGTTGTGTGCGTCAAGCTTGATCGAGCTCTTCCGAGTTATCTGCCGGTCGCGGTCCGCAAAAGCCTGTACCGTTCAATCGGCCGTGCGCCCCAACGATCCGTATTCGAGATTGATGACGGTCCGCTACGGCACGTGATCGACATCCGCCCAGTGGAAGCCGAGATCGGCAAGGCATTGTCCGATTACCGCAAGGCCATGAGCCTGATCGTCGAGGATCCAGAGATTCAGGGTGGGGCGGCGACTTTCAAGGGAACCCGGCTGCTGGCGCGTCACGTTGCTTCATTGCTCAAGCAAGGTGTTTCGCTTGAGGAACTGCGCGAAGATTATCCGCGGCTGACCGAGCCAATGATCCAGGCGGCTCGAATATTCGCCATCGCGCATCCCCAGCGAGGTCGGCCCAAACCACCGCCCTGGCGTGACAGGAAACCGCTGGCCGTTCAGATGCTGCCGCCGGCATCGGCCGCTTGATCCGATTTCTCGTCGACGAGAACCTGAGCCCGGCGCTGCTGCCGGTCGCGCATGCCGCAGGCTATGAGGCGATGCACGTCAATCACCTCGGCTTGCGTACGGCAAGGGATTGGACACTGATGCGCTTCGCCATCGACGCTGATTGGATTCTGGTGACGTCTTCAGTGATGCCGGGCCGCCTGACGAGAGGCGGTGGTCGACCCTTGGCCTTCTCCGGCAAGATCCCGCCTCCTCAAGGGCGTGCAGGGAACGAGTGCGGCGGCTGGTCGTTGAAACGCATAGTGTCCATGGAGGGTAGGAGCAGCGACATGCAGACCGAACCGACCATCGTGTTCGAGAACATGGACTCGTCGGATTTCGTGCGGGCGCGCATCGGACGGGAGGTGGCGCGGCTGGAGCGCTTCTTCGGGCGCGGTACCTCGTGCCGCGTCGTGATACGCGCCCCGGTCGCGGATCGCGCCAAGGGTGGACCCTATAGCGTCCGCGTCCATATCGAGATGCCCGGGCAGCGCAGCGTCGTGGTGAGCCGCCTGCCGCCGGCGCGCCGGACCCTGGTCGATCCGCACGTGGCCATTCACGAAGCCTTCAAGACGGCACGCCGGCAGCTGCAGGACCAGGTCGGGCTGCTGCGCGGGGAGGTCAAGGTGCACGACGAGCAGGGCGGCGGCACCGTGACCGAGTTCTATCCCGACGAAGGCTACGGCCTGATCACGACCGATGAGGGCGACGAGATCCATTTCGACCGCAGCAGCCTGTCGCCGGGTGCGTTCGATGCTCTGCGACAGGGCGCCCAGGTCAGCTACGAGGCGCACGACGGGGATTACCGTGTCCATGCCCGCGTCGCGCGGGTGAAACCGAACGGCGACGCGGAGGGGTGAGCGGAGTCGCATTCCTGGGAGCGCCGGCTTCCCGCCGGCTCATGATCCGGCGCTTCGCGCCGGTGCCGGCTGGAAGCCGGCGCTCCCAGGACCGGTTGACGGGGGGCGGGGCGGGCGGCAAGAAGCGGCTCCTGACCGGAGCCATCAATGTCCGCCGACAACCGCGTCTACCTGTTCGATACCACCCTGAGGGACGGCGCCCAGACCCAGGGCGTCGACTTTTCCGTCGCCGACAAGACGGCGATCGCAATCGAGCTGGACCGGATCGGCATCGACTACATCGAGGGCGGCTGGCCTGGCGCCAACCCCACGGACGACCGCTTCTTCGCCGCGCCGCCCGGCTTCAGCCGGGCCAAGTTCGTGGCCTTCGGCATGACGCGCCGCGCCGGCCGCAGCGCCGCCAACGACCCCGGGCTCAACGCCATCCTGTCGACCCCGGCGCGCACGGTGTGCATGGTCGGCAAGACCTGGGACTTCCATGTCGACGTGGCGCTGGAGCTGGGCCGCACCGAGTATGTCGACATGATCGCCGACTCGGTGGCGCTGGCGAAGACCCGCGTCGACGAGGTGATGTTCGACGCCGAGCATTTCTTCGACGGCTTCAAGGCCAACCCCGACTACGCCATGACCTGCGTGCGCGAGGCGCACCGCGCCGGGGCGCGCTGGATCGTGCTGTGCGACACCAACGGCGGCACCCTGCCGCACGAGATCGAGCGCATCGTCGGCGAGGTGAGCCGCGACATCCCCGGCAGCGCGCTGGGCATCCACTGCCACAACGACACCGAGAACGCGGTCGCCAACTCGCTGGCCGCCGTGCGCGCCGGTGCGCGCCAGGTGCAGGGCACCATCAACGGCCTGGGCGAGCGCTGCGGCAACGCCAACATGATCGCGCTGATCCCCAACCTGATGCTGAAGATGGGCTACGACACGGGCATCGCGACGGAGAAGCTGGCACAGCTCACGCACCTCTCGCGCCTGCTCGACGACCGGCTGAACCTGGTGCCCAACCGCGGCGCCGCCTATGTCGGGCCGCGCGCCTTCGCCCACAAGGGCGGCCTGCACGTCAGCGCCGTCGAGAAGGATCCGCGCACCTACGAGCACATCGAGCCTGCGGTGGTGGGCAACGAGCGCATCATCGTCGTGTCCGACCAGGCCGGCCGCTCGAACGTGGTGGCCCGCTTCCGACAGATCGGCCTTGAGATCGACCCCAGGAGTCCGGGGGTGATGCGCCTGCTGGAGATCGTCAAGGAGCGTGAGGCCAACGGCTATGCCTATGACGGCGCCGATGCCTCCTTCGAGCTGCTGGCGCGGCGCGAGCTGCACACCGTGCCCGACTTTTTCGCGCTGCAGAGCTTCCGCGTCATGGCCGAGCGGCGGTGGAACGCCAAGGGCGAGCTGATCACCCTGTCGGAAGCCACGGTGAAGCTCGACGTCGCCAACCACCGGGTGATGGAGGTGGGCGAGGGCAACGGGCCGGTCAACGCGCTCGACTCGGCCCTGCGCAAGGCGCTGATCCCGCACTACGCGGAGCTGGAGGGCATGCGGCTGATCGACTTCAAGGTCCGCATCCTGGACTCCGCCGGGGGCTCCGCGGCGGTGACTCGCGTCATGATCGAGAGCGCCGACAGCCGGGGACATCGCTGGACGACGCTGGGCGTGTCGCCCAACATCATCGATGCGTCGTACAACGCGCTCTACGACGCGATCACCTACAAGCTGTTCCGCGACGGCGCGCAGCCTGCGGCGTGATCATGATCTCCTCTCCCGCATGCGGGAGAGGAAGGGGCCCATCGCGCCAGCGATGGGAAGGTGAGGGTTTCCCGTACAGCACTTCGTGTGAACCCCTCACCCGGCGCGCAGACGCGCCGACCTCTCCCGCGCAGCGGGAGAGGTGAAGACCCGTGATGCGCCCTTGGGCCATTGCAGCCATGCCGCGGGGGCGCATCAAGGGCCGCGACGCATGGCTAAAGTTCAGGCAAAATGCGTCTTTCAGGGAGGCGACGTGACGGTCGCTGCGGCGGGGTGGCCCGCAGGCGACCCCAGACGGTAAGGGATGCGCGATACGGTTGAAACGAGTCCGGCGCAAGTGAAGGAGCCGCCGCCGAAGTGGCGGCCGAACCGCCGGGTTGTCGCGCGCGCCTTCATGTGGTCCCTGCCGGTGCTGGCGGCGGTGATCGGCGTCACCTTCTGGCTGATGGCCGGCCGCTGGGTCGGCACGGACAATGCCTACATCAAGGGCGACCGCGTGCTGGTGGCGCCGGAGGTGCCGGGCGCCATCATCGAGGTCGCCGTCAAGGAGAACCAGCGCGTGACGCGCGGCCAGCTCCTGTTCCGTATCCAGGACGAGCCCTACAAGCTGGCGCTGGCGCGGGCCGAGTCGGAACTGGAGACAGTACGGGCCGAAGTGCGCGGGCTGCGCGCCACCTACCGGCAGAAGCGCGAGGAGATCAAGGCGGCCAAGAGCCAGGAGACCTATGCGGTCGCCGACTTCGAGCGCCAGACCGAGCTGGCGCAGCGCAAGGTGATCTCCGGCCAGAAACTCGACGAATCCCGCCGCGACCTCGACCTGGCGCGCCAGCGCATCGCCATGCTGAACGAGGATCTGATGCGGCTGGAGGCGCAGCTGGCCGGCAACCCCAAGATCCACACCGAGGAGCACCCGCGCGTCAAGCAGAGCACGGCGGCGCGCGACGAGGCGGCGCTGAACCTGCGCCGCACGCGGGTCGACGCGCCGATCGACGGCATCGCGGCGCGCAAGCCGACCGTGGGCACGCACGCCGCGCCGGGCACCGCGGTGATGACGGTGGTGGCCGATACCAATCTGTGGATCGAGGCCAACTTCAAGGAAACCGACCTGACGCGCGTGCGGCCGGGCCAGACCGCGGTCGTGCATGTCGATACCTATCCCGACCGCGTCTGGCGCGGCACCGTCGTGAGCATCGCGCAGGCGACCGGCGCGGAATTCGCCGTGCTGCCACCGCAGAACGCTTCGGGCAACTGGGTGAAGGTGGTGCAGCGCATCTCCGCGCGCATCGAGGTGAAGAGCGTGGACGGCGACCCGCCGCTGCGTGTCGGCATGAGCGCCACGGTGGAGATCGACACCGGGCACGTGCGCTCGTTCAGTGAGCTGATGACCTCCATCGCGCGCACCGTGGGACTGGGCGGCGCGACGGCGTCACCACAGCGGCAGTAGCTCTTCTTCGTGAGGGATCAATCGTCATCCCGAGCGCAGCGAGGGATCTTCTGCCGCATGGGACTCCCTTCCCGAAAGATCGCTCGCTCTGCTCGGGATGACGGTGTGATCGAACTACCGCAAGGTCCTTCGCTTCGCTCAGGACGACAGCGGCAATGACCGCCCCGCCCGTTCATCAGCCGTCCTCCACCCGGCGGCAGCGGCTACTGATCACCGGCACGATGATGCTGGCGACGTTGCTGCATGTGATCGACGCCACCATCGCCAACGTGGCGTTGCCGCACATGCAGGGCACCCTGCTGGCAACGCAGGACCAGATCTCCTGGGTGCTGACCTCCTACATCGTCTGCTCGGCGATCCTGACGCCGCTGGCGGGCTGGCTGGCCGACCGCCTCGGGCGCCGCCGCCTGCTGATCGTCGCGGTCGTCGGCTTCACGATCACGTCGATGCTGTGCGGCGCCGCCGCGACGCTGGAGCAGATGGTGATCTTCCGCGCCCTGCAGGGCGCCTTCGGGGCCACCCTGGTGCCGCTGTCGCAAGCCATCCTGCTCGACACCTATCCGGTCGAGGAGCACAGCTACATCATGTCGCTGTGGGGCGTCGCCGTCATGGTCGGCCCGATCATGGGGCCGACCCTGGGTGGCTGGCTGACCGAGGAGCTGACCTGGCGCTGGGTGTTCTACATCAACCTGCCCGTCGGGCTGCTGTGCCTGTTCGGCGTGCTGACCCTGATCCACGATCTCGGGCCACGCCGGGGCCGGCCGTTCGACCTGACGGGATTCGCCTTGCTTGCCATCGCGCTGGGCTCGGCCCAGCTGATGCTGGACCGCGGCGCGCTCAACGACTGGTTCCAGTCGGTCGAGATCGTGACCGAGGCGGTGGTCGCCGGCGTGGCGCTGCTGATGTTCCTGATCCACGCCACGACGACGCACCATCCGTTCCTCGACCTGCGGCTGTTCGAGGATCGCAACGTATCGGTGGGCCTGGTCTTCGCCGCCCTGGCCGGCCTGATCATGATCGCCACCGCGGCGCTGATGCCGCCGTTCCTGCACGAGCTGCGCGGCTATCCGCTGATGACGGTCGGCGTCATCCTGGCACCACGCGGCATCGGCATGATGATCTCGATGCTGATCTTCGCCCGCATCGCCGGGCGCTTCGACGCGCGCTACGCCGTCGCCTTCGGGTTCGCCGTCGCGGCCTACTCGATCTGGATGATGACGCAGTTCAACTTCGACATCGACGTGTGGGCGGTGGTGTGGAGCGGGGCGCTGCAGGGCTTCGGGCTGGGCTTCGTGTGGCCGCCGCTGAGCACGATCATGTTCGCCAGCCTGCACCCCAGCCAGCGGACGGAAGTCGCATCGCTCAACGCGCTGGCGCGCAACCTCGGCGGCAGCGTCGGGATCGCGGCGCTGGTGGCGATCCTGTCGCAGAACATCCAGATCGCGCGGTCGGAGCTGGCGCCGTCGATCTCGATGCTCAACCCGGCCTGGACGGCCGTCGTCGGCAGCGGCGCGCAGGGCGCCGCGACGCTGGCACTATGGGACAACGAGCTGACCCGCCAGGCGGCGATGATCGCCTACCTCAACGACTTCCACCTGCTGATGTTCGTGGTGCTGGCCGCGATCCCGCTCCTGGTCCTGCTCAAGCCGCCGCCGGCGATGGCGCGGCGATAGGAATCGGAGGACAGACAACAGAGGACAGAAGACGGAAAGAGGGTCGTTCTGTCCTCTGTCTTCCGTCCGGTGTCCTCTGTACAAGGCTGCGCATGGGACGCGCGAACAAGAGCGACATTCCGGACGCGCCGGGGCCGGCGATCGTGCTGGTGCGCCCGCAGCTGGGCGAGAACATCGGCATGGCAGCCCGCGCCATGCTCAATTGCGGCCTGGGCGAGCTGCGCCTCGTGGCGCCGCGCGACGGCTGGCCGAGCCCCACGGCGCAGCGCGCCGCGTCGGGTGCCGATTCGGTCCTCGACGGGGCGCGGGTCTTCGACACGGTGGCGGACGCGGTCGCCGACCTGACGCGCGTCATCGCGACCACGGCGCGCCACCGCGAGCTGACCCAGCGCGTGGTGAGCCCGCGCCGCGCCGCGGCCGACCTGCGCCAGTGGGTTGCATCGGGCGAACGCTGCGGCGTCATGTTCGGAGCGGAACGCACCGGCCTGGAGAACGACGATCTCGTCCATGCCGACACCGTGCTGTCGATTCCCGTCAACCCCCATTTCACGTCGCTGAACATCGCCCAGGCCGTCCTGCTGGTCGCCTACGAGTGGTCGCAGGCCGGGACATCGCCGCCGGATGAAACCCTGGTCACCAACGCCGCGCGCCCGGCCACCAAGGCCGAGCTCGCCAATCTGTTCGACCATCTCGAGCGCGAGCTGGACGAGAGCGGCTTCCTGCGCGTGCCCGAGAAGCGGCCCGACATGGTGCGCAACATCCGCGCCCTGCTGCAGCGCGCGCGGCCGACCGACCAGGAAGTGAACACCTTCCACGGCATCATCAGCTACCTCGCGACCAGGAAGCGAAAGCAGTGAGGTTTGCCGGGCGCCGCCGCCCTGGCACGCCGAAAATTAGGTAGCTCGCGGCCGAAAATTAGGTAGGGGCCCCCAAGCGAGAAGTGATCGCGCAGTTCATCGTGCGTCCATCCGGGGCATCCTGGGATCCGGAGGACGCACATGTACGGTCTGCACAACACCATCGATAACCAGACTTTCTTCAGCGTCTTTTGCGCCTACTCGGCCCGCAATCCAAAGGGCGGATACGACATCTGGAAAGTCAGCCTGCTGCGCGGTCACCGGATCAGCAGCGACGTGGACATCGACTATATCCGGACCTGCCAATCGGGCGACTTCCTCGGTTGGACTGGTGGCTTTGGAACGTCCGGTGCACCGGTCTGGCGCGAAACCGGGTGGGTCAAGCTGCGTCAATTCTTCACCACGACCATCAAGAACCCCAAGGACAACCGGACCCTTGGCCTGCTGAGCATCAACGTCAGTGCGTTCGGCGAGCCCACGCCGGCTCTGGTGGAAGCCAAAAAGTACGATTCGGGGTGGCATGTGCTGGGCGACAAGGAGTCGCGCGGCACGGACAAGGTGAAATCCGACATCGCCGAATGGGAAGACATCATCCGCAACGGCCGCATGAGCCCGGAATTGGGTTCGCCGACGCCGGGGTGGTGAACCGCTCCACGGAGAAGCGCGGCCAGGCGGGCTTCAGCTCGCCGCCGGCCGATGACGATACGGGAGGTCAGACATGGTCGATCCAAAGGTCTACAAGTTCCACTCCGAGAAGAACTGGGTCGAATTGTTCCGGTTCCTCGAGAGCATCCCGATGGCCGCCGCCCTCGAGGCGCTCGACGCCTTGGTGGCACGGGGATTCTACCCGAACCCGGATCTGTACCGGGCCGAGCTGGCCGGCTTCGGCGGCAACGTCAAACGCATGGAAGTCGCTCTATACGCCGCAGGCGCCAAGGCGTCGCGCAAGTCGCAGGGCGCCTCGGCCACGACATGGGACAAATTCCAGGAGGTTCACCGTGATCGCCTGAATGCGGTGCCGTTGCCGCAGCAGCTCGACATGAGGGACTACTTCGTCTCGGACGGCGGCACGCCAAAGCAGCAAGACATCTACATCCGTCTGTTTGGGTATGACACACCGACCCAGCAGGGAATGAATATGTCCGTCAGTGCCGGTGCCGTCGCCTTCGCCGCTGCCATCAACACGCCGGCGTATCTTGCGGGGCACCAACCCTTTCTGACGATCTGGTTCGTCGGCTCGGCTGTTGCGACTTCCGATCCGTCAAAGGAGATCGTCGGCCAGGTGACGCCCCGGGCGAAAGCCGGCGGCAAGATCTTCATCGCGGGTGGCAGCGCCGGCGGCAACACGGCGCTGCGCGTCGCCAGCGACCTGACGACCGCCGGGGTCGCACTCGAGCTCGTGGCGATCTGCGACGGCGCCTTCCAGCGCGTCGATCCGTCGCCGACCAACTTCGTCACCCTGAGCAACGACAACCCGCTGACGTTCAAGCCCAAGGGCAAGATCGACGCCGGAAAGAAGCACAACTACTACCAGAGCTGGGGCCATACCCTGGACCCGAACCAGGAACTGCACGGCCAGCTCGATGGCTTCACGCCGTTCGACCTCACGAACAGTCCGGGGCTGCAGAAGGTCCGCAAGACCTTCGAGGATAACTGGGTCAAGACCGGCAAGGACAAGCAGAAGGCCTTGGAAGACGCTCACAAGTCGGCGTACGCCGATGCCTTCCTGGACGTCGCCCGAATCATCAACTCGACCTTGAAGCCCTGAGTCTGAGACTGAGCTCGACTTTGGCCAATTTTGGGGACCCTCAACGAGAGGGGGTTACACGGAACATGAGATCGTTCTCGACGATTTCGTGGGCGCTCTCGAGCATGAGCTTCATGCGGCCAAGATTTCCGAAGGTGGTCCAGCGGCCCTTGCCGTTTGACCAGTAGAAGAGCTCGAAGCGGTCGGTATCGGGGATCGGCCGCAGGCGCGCGATCGGGCTGGCGGTGCGCCGATCGAGGATCAAGTAGGCGCCGCCGCTCTTCTCCACGTCGTGCCGTTTGAACTGGGCAGCGATCTGGGCCAGCGCGGGATCTGATTTGCTCATGCCGGTCAGTGTGCCTGATGGTCGATGCACAGAGGATCAAGCATGACATGGCCGAGTCGATTTGTCGCGGCGGCGCCATGTTGCCGCCATACGAGGCGTAGATTCTACGGATGGGATGCGACACATCCGTTCTGTGCCCACCGCGTTGGGTTCGCCGCTCCCGTCCTGCTTTCTCTCCCGCCTTGCGGGCTTCGCCGATCTGTTCCGGCACACGACATGGTCGACTGCCCTGGTGCTGCTGGCCGGCGTCATCCTGGCGCCCGGTCGACGCACCGTCACGGCGGCGCTGCGCATCCTGGGCCGCGATCACGATCGCCGCTTCTGCTCCTTCCACCGCGTCCTCAATCGCGCCGCATGGTCCTCGCGCGCCGCGGCACGCCAGTTGCTGCTCCTGCTGGTCAGAACCTTGGTGCCCGCCGGCGCCCCGGTGGTGATCGGGCTGGACGACACCATCGAGCGGCGCTGGGGGCCAAAGATCAGCGCCCGCGGCATCTATCGCGATCCGGTCCGATCCTCCAAGGGCCACTTCGTCAAGGCCAGCGGCCTGCGCTGGCTGTCGGCCATGCTGCTCGTGCCTCTGCCGTGGGCCCAGCGCATCATGGCGCTGCCCTTCCTCACCGTGCTCGCACCCTCCCAGCGCTTCTATGCCGCCAAGCCGCGACAGCCCAAGACCCTGACCGATTGGGCCCGCCAGGTCGTCCGCCAGATCCATCGCTGGCTGCCGGATCGCTCCATCGTGCTGGTCGCCGACAGCGCCTTCGCCGCCATCGAGTTCCTTGCCGCGGTCGGCAAGCAGGTCTGTGTCGTCACCCGCCTGCGGCTCGATGCCAACCTCTTCGGCTTCCCGCCGCCCAGGCGCAAAGGCCGCGGCAGGCCGCCGATCAAGGGCAAGCCTCTGCGAAAGCTCGCCACCATCCTCAAGGATCGCAAGGTCTGCTGGCAGCGCCACCGCGTCAGCCTCTGGTACGGCCGCACCAATCGCATCATCGAGTTCACCACCGGCACCGCTCTGTGGTATCGCGGCGGCGTCACCCCCGTGCCGATCCGCTGGCTGCTCGTGCGCGATCCCAAAGGCGAGTTCGAGCCCCAGGCCTTCCTCGCCACCAACCTCGACGCCAGCCCGCGCGACATCCTCGGCTGGTTCGTCTGCCGCTGGCAGGTCGAGGTCACCTTCGAGGAAGTCCGGGCTCATCTCGGCGTCGAAACCCAGCGCCAGTGGTCCGACAAGGCCATCCTGCGCACCACACCGGTCCTCCTCGGCCTGTTCTCCATCGTCGCCCTGTGGGCTCATGACCTCTCCAAGGCACGAAAGCTCAAGCCGAGAACCGCTGCATGGTATCCCAAAGCCGTTCTCACCTTCAGTGACGCCATCGCCGCCGTGCGCCGTGAAATCTGGAGCCATCAGATTTCTTTCATGTCCCGGCCAAGGCCTGACAGTATCGAAATTCCCGACCATATCTGGCGCCGCATGCAAAACGCTCTCGCCTACGCCGCATGAACTGGCCAAAGTCGAGCTGAGAGCCTGGCTGAAAATGGCAGAATCGCTTCATGGTGAGCTTGTCGAACCATGAAGCGCTGCGCCAACTACCGTGCGAGGCCTTCATGGTTCGACAGGCTCACCATGAAGGCTACTGAAGCAGCCACGTTTCAGTCAGGTTCTGACATCCGGATCGGAGACCGACATACCGGAACGCAGGGTGCTCTCGGGCAGCGCGGAAAGGCAGGGCATTCGCGTACGGCGAGAGATGGTCGGCGGACGATTTCTCCCCGTGTGCAAATGCTCCGCCGGAAGCGGGACCAGCTTCGGCGGCGCTGCCGCCGAACCAGCTTGCGCTGAGCACTGGACATGGCAGAGCGGCCCGAAGTATGGCCATGTCGGCGGTGCTGAAGGTGGCGCGGAGGCTGACCGTCCCTCGCAAGCGCGGCGCGACCGCTGACGGTCGCGCGAGAGGTGCGGGGCAAGAGTCCGCCACGGTCGATGCCTGAAGGCGCCATGTCGGAAGATGTGCTGGTCTTCGTCGCCATTGGATTCCTGGCGCAGCTGGTGGATGGGGCTCTGGGCATGGCGTTCGGCGTGCTGGCCACGACGAGCCTGTTGACCTTCGGTGTTCCGCCGGCCACCGCAAGCGCGATGACGCACGTCGCCGAGATCTTCACGACGGCAGCGTCGGGCGCCTCACATGTCTATCACCGCAACGTCAACTGGAACCTGGTGCTTCGTCTGGCACCGGCGGGAATGATTGGCGGTGCGGCCGGGGCGTACCTGCTGGCGACGGTGGACGTCGCGATCATCGGGCCGGTCGTATCGCTCTATCTCGCCGCTGTCGGCGTCTACATCCTCGTGCGGGCGTTTCGGCCCTGGCAGCGCAAGGTCGACGATCGGATCGTGCCGTTCGTCGGCGCGGCCGGC
>Ga0187894_10004818_pt1 | contig 14183 bp, 10 predicted proteins | sample GBC1701081metaG_FD_136650 | JGI IMG/M metagenome (GOLD analysis project Ga0187894, IMG submission 136650) | White microbial mat communities from a lava cave in the Kipuka Kanohina Cave System on the Island of Hawaii, USA - GBC170108-1 metaG ...
TGGTGCTGGTCGTTACCGCTACCGCCAAAAGCGCTCTTGATGAACTCAGCGATGTTTCGTTGCGCCGGCTGGCCAGCGACAACAATGGCTCGCGTCATGCCGCATTTTGGCGTTCAATCAACGCTCATTATCAGCAATTCCGTTTCACACTCACATTCGGTATTCACGTTTCGATCGCTTCGATCGCGATCCTGATCAGCTCGATATCCCACAAGCTCTACCCGGAGCATTTCCTGGCGCTGTCATTCGGCGGGATGATTCTGACTGTCATCATGTTCCGGCAGATTCTACCCATGATCATCACGCAGAACGACCCGGCGCGCACCCTGCTCAAACTACGATTTCTGTTGCGCGCGCTGTGGCCTGTGCTCGGCCTTGTCGCGAACTTCATCTATCACTTACTGCGGAGCAAACAGCGTGATACTGAAGCCCAGGCCCAGGCCGAAGCCAAAAAGGACGACGGCGGCGGCGACAACATCGAGCTTCAAGCGTTCCTGGATGTGGGCGAAGAAGAAGGCATCATCGAGGAAAGCGAAGGCGAGCTGATACAATCGGTCATACGTTTCAGCGACCGCACCGCCGGCGAGGTAATGACACCGCGCCCAAACATCATCGCCGTCGAAGCCGGCGCGACGCTCGAAGCCGTGCGCGACATGATGATCGAATCGAAATATTCGCGCCTGCCCGTTTACAGCGACCAGATGGACAATATCGAGGGCGTGATTTACGTGCGCGACCTGCTGAAATATTGGCAGCTCGGCGAAATGGAACGCAGAGCGATTGACATCGCCCGACCGACCTACTTCGTGCCCGAAACCAAGCCGATTGACGAACTGCTGCCCGAGATGCAGAAGGCCAAGACGCCGATGGCGATCATCATCAATGAATACGGCGGGCTGGCTGGCCTGGTCACAATCGAAGACCTGATCGAAGAGATCGTCGGAGAGATCGAAGACGAGGATGAGCCGGAGCCGCAGGAGACGGAGGCTGATATTGTCGAGGAAGCCAGCGGCGTCGTCGCGCGTGGCCACGTCGAAATCGGCAAGATCGAACGCAGATTCGACGTCGATCTGGCCGCTGATGATTTCACCACAGTCGCCGGCCTGGTCATCAATGAACTTGGCCATCTGCCCGCTGTCGGCGAAGAGATAGCGTTCCGCGGACTGCGGTTTGAAGTGATCGAGGCCGACGAGCGGCGCGTCTCGCGCGTGAGAATTCAAAAACCGACCCGGGCCTCAGACGAGAAAGCGAGCACGGCTGAAGCTTCGGCGGCGGCGCAGGCTGAGGCCAAGCGCAATTTCATGTTTTGATGTGAAAACTGTGGAAAAATACAAATCCGGTTTCGCCGCGCTCATCGGACGCCCCAACGCGGGCAAATCAACCTTACTCAACGCATTGGTCGGCGAACACATCGCCGCCGTCTCATCAAAGCCGCAAACCACGCGGACGCGCATCCGGGGCATAGTCACCCGCCCCGAAGGCCAGATTATCTTCGTTGACACGCCCGGCGTTCACAAACCAGGCTACACGCTCAACCGAAGGATGATGGGATTGGTCGCCGACGCGCTCCAGCAGGTTGATGTCGTCCTGCTGATGCGGGACGCCACAACCAGTTTCGGCTCAGGCGACCGTTTCACGCTCGACCTGGTTAAACAGGCCGCGAAACCGGCGTTCCTTCTGCTCAACAAGTCTGACCTGCTGAAAGACAAATCGCGCCTGTTGCCGATGATCGAACAGTACAGCCGGGAGCATGACTTCGCCGAGATTATTCCGATCTCCGCAATCAACCGCGACAACCACGGGTTGTTGATCGCCAAACTGTTCGAGCGCCTGCCTGAAGGCGAGCAGTTGTACGATCCCGAAATCTTTACTGACGAGATCGAACGCAATATCGCGGCCGAACTCGTCCGCGAAAAGATCCTGGATCTCACATCGCAGGAACTCCCCTTCGCTACCGCCGTCAAGACCGAGATGTGGCAGCAGGCGAGGGGCGCGACTGAAATCCATTGCGTGATCTACGTCGAGCGAGTCACAAAAGCCGATCATCATCGGCAAGGGCGGGCAGACGCTGAAAGAGATCGGCACAAAGGCAAGGCGCGACATTGAAAACCTGCTCGGACGCCACGTCCGGCTGCATCTCTTCGTTCGCGTACAGGAACAATGGCGCAACGATCCACGCACGCTGGATGAGTTGGGGATCGAGGAAAGGTGAAGAGAGACAAGGAGACAAGGAAACAAGGAGACGCATCAGTCCCATACGTCCCATACGTCCCATAAAAAACCATGAGCGACAAAATCTGGTACGCGGTCGAAGTCGAAATCGCGCGCGTCGGCGAGATCGCGGCGACCACGCAACTCTGGGCGTTCAACACCACCGGCGTCGAAATATCCGAAGACACAAACAATCCCGACTTCATCACGCTGCGCGCGTATTTCAACACGGCGCCCGACACCGAAAAACTCCGCGAGCAAATCCTGCGCAACCTGAAATTGATTGACCTGCCCGAATTCGCGCTCCGTGGGATAACAAGTTTGACCATCGCCGACCAGGACTGGCTGGCCGAATGGAAGAAAGGATACGAGCCAATCGCCGTAGGCCGGAGCCTGCTCATCTGCCCGTCGTGGAAACGCGATCAGGCGCGAAACACAGACCGCGTCGTGATCGAGATTGACCCCGGAATGGCTTTCGGCACGGGCACTCACGAAACCACGCGCAGCTGTCTGGAGATGTTGGAGAAGTATTGGCGGGGCGGTTCATTGCTGGACGTAGGCGCGGGCACCGGCATTCTGGCAATCGCGGCGATCAAGCTCCAGCCCGGCTCGCGCGTCGTCGGCTTCGACGTTGATCCGGAAGCCGTCGAAATCGCGTTGGAGAACGCCGCGATCAACGGCGTGGCGGATGAGATAGAAATCGAAGTCAACAAACTCAGCTCGTTTCACGGCCAGGACTTCGATGTAGTGTTGGCCAACCTGACCGCCGACGTGATCATTCCGCTCGCCGCGGATTTCGCCCGGGTGATCAAACCAACCGGCGCGCTGATAGTCTCCGGTATTCTGCGCGAACAGGCGGATGACGTCCTCTCCTCTCTTACCGGCCTGAATTTCACCTTGATCGAATCCAAACCTGACGGCGAATGGATTACAATGGCGTTGCATTTCAGTTGATAGGCGCCTATTCGGAGGCAATACGATGGAGAAGATCGTTGCCAACCCCTTTCAAGCGGGCGGGAGGCTCCGCAACCCTAAACATTTCGTTGGCCGCGACAGCGAGCTTCGTCAGATTCTCAGCCGCGTAGCCAATATGGACAATGTCTCCGTCGTCGGGCCGCGACGCATCGGCAAATCCTCGCTCCTGCATCACATCGTCGCCACAGGGCAGCAGCGACTGAACCAGTCCTATCAATTTTATTACCTTGACATGCAACCGCTCGATTCCGCCGAGGAGTTCTACAACCGCGCTTGCAAAGCCATCGCCAACGAGCCGGGCCAAAGCCACGACGATTTGAAGACCGCGATCGAAGGCAAAAAGATCGTTCTCTGCCTGGACGAATTCGAGAAGAGCGTGGAAGCCGATTTCGGCGCCGAATTCTTCGACGAGATGCGCAGCCTGGCCCAGACCGGCAATCTAGCGCTCATTATCGCGACGAAAGTACCCCTCAACCAGATTTACCTGCGCTATCAGGGACTCACGTCGGGCTTCCCCAACATATTCACCAAAGTGGAACTCGGCGAATTGACCGAAGCCGATGCGCGCTCGCTCGTCGCCAAATCCGATTGCTTCAACCGGGAAGAGGCGGACTTCATTCTCCGGCTGGCGGGCGCGCATCCATACTGGCTCAGCTTCGTCAGCGCGCGACTTTATGACGCCAAGCAGGAGGCGACGGTCCGCGGCGGCGGGAAGGTTGATTTCAACCGAATCCAGCGGCTGGTCGAAGACGAATTCAACGGCGCCACAGCCAATGGCGCCGTGGCGCCCGATCAGGCGCGGCGGCCCGCGGCGACCGGACGGCGATCCGTGGAAGGCAACAGCGGAGCCATCATCACTTCCCTGTTGCTGCTTCTGGCCGGCGTGTTGTTCGGCAAGTTGAGCATCAACAGTTTGGATCCGACCGCCGGGCTGTTGGTTTCCGGCGGGCTTATTCTCATCAGTTTGGCGCTCTTCGTGTTGCGCGGCGTCAATTGGAGCGGAGGGACTCGATGAACAAAAAGCGCCAGGCTCGTGGCGCGCCTCGGCCTTCAGCAGCCCCAGCCCAAACAGCCAATCCGATCACGTTGTCGTTTACTTCGCCGCTTAAACTCCAATTCGATTCCGACTCGCAACTGCAGGTAACCGTCGTTACGCCCGAAAAACCGCCCGCGCCGCTCAACCGCTCAATGCGCTTTTTGATCATCGGCGTTTTCCTGATCGCGCTGCTCTGGCTTTTTCTCTGGATGCGCTACCTCACGCTCAGTTTCCCGCAATCCGCCGAATTCAACGACGCGTCGTTGTCCATCGCGCTGGCGCATCCGGCCTACGTGGCCTACGGCGATGAAGCCGAGATGGAATTGACCGTCACCAACCGCGGCGGCCAGAGCTTCACCGGCAGCGTCACAGTCAACTTCCCCAGCGGAGTTCCGGTGCGCCCGTTGGCGTCCGAAACGACCACGATAAAGATCGAAAAGTTGGCCGCCAACGCCAGCGTGACGAGCCGTCTGAAATTCGCGCTGCGCCAACAAACACGATTTTTCAGCGGCGAGGTCATTCCCACCCGCCTGCTGTTCGCCACCGATGATCCCTCGTTCCAACCCATCCCCGGACCGCAAATCGCCGTCGCGCCCCTGCCATTCCTTCGTACGATCAATTCCCGGCTGAGCAATTCTGTCGTCGTCGCGGCGGTGGCGGATATTATTTCGACGATTACGTCTGGGGTTGGTCGAGCGCGGATGAACGGGTGGCGTTGTCGCTGCTGGCCGAAGCCGGCGAGTGGGCCGAGTTCGCGCTGGTCGAAAAACATCTGGGGCGCGAAGCCGCGCTCGACGCCACGCGCAGCCTAGTCGCTCGATCCATCCTGGACGAACGCTCCGAGCGCGGCGAGTTGGTCTTCCGCTTCCAGATTCCGCTGTCGCGGACGTGGGCGCGGCGGATGAAACCATCGGCGAGGATACTGATGGAAGGCGGGGCTAAGTAGTCCGTCAACAAAGTTCTCTCCTATTTTCCTGTCCCACATTTTCCGGTAGGTCTACATTTAACCGTGGAGAGAGTTATGCCGGGTCGAAGATAGAGTACGGAAAAGACGGAAATAACGGAATAGACGGAAAAAAACAGAAAACCTTCCGTCTGTTCCGGTATTTCCGTCTTTTCCGTATTCTCTCTTTCCTCATTAGTCAGGCGCCACGGTTAAATGTGGAGCTACCCATTTTCCTGTTGGCCTGATCTTTAACAGGAAAATGTGGGACAGGAAAATAGCAGAGGCTTTTTTCAAAATATTTTTGGGCACCCACCGCGTCATCGTTACTTTACGATGATCTTGCCGCGCAGCATGTCCATCCCGCAGGCGAATTTGAATTCGCCTGTCTTCGCCGGCGTGAATTCGACGGTCACCGGCTGGTTCAACGGCAACTCACGCTTGATGTTGTATTCCGCCAGCACAATCTCATTGCCGCAAGTGGCTTCAACTTTGCGGACGAAGGTGACGCGCGCCGGAACGCCCTTCCGCAGCTTGAAGCTCTCAGGCTGATACCCTTTATCGCTCAGAGTGACGGTTACGGATTGCGTTCGTGAAGATTGCGATGGCTTCGCGCCGGCCTGATCAACCTGAGCCTGTTGAGTGACAGCCTGAGCCGGCGCGGCGGGCGGGGTTTTTGAAGCGGCCAGTTGCGAAGGGTTGAGTTTCAGGCTTTCAGCGCGCAGCAGGAAGCTTCCTTCAGTCACCACGCGTTCGCCAGCGTCGAGTCCGGCGTAGATCGGCGTGATCCCGTTCGATTCCGGCCCCGTGTTAACTTCCCGTTGCGCGAAAACGCCCGCCTTGTTGGTCACGACGAAGACCACCTGCTTTGAGCCGATCATCTGGACGGCGCCGCGCGGCGCGATGACCACCGCGCGCCCGCTCGTCGCCGGCGCCTCTCCAAGATTCACGTCAACGAACATCCCCAGTTTGAGCATATCATTGGGATTTTTTACCTCGACGCGAATCTGCGCCGTGCGTGTCTGGGCTTCGACGCGCGGGTCAATGTATGAAACGCGGCCTGCAAAGGTCCTGTTCGGATAAGCCGGCGCGGTGATCACCGCCGGCGCGCCGACGTAAGCCACGGCGAGATCTTTTTCGTAAATCTGCCCGATCACCCAGACGGTCGAAAGGTCCGCGATGCGGAATAATTCCTTGCCCATCGGCGCCACCTCGCCCGCATTGATGGCGCGGCTGAGTACCGCGCCTGAGGCGGGCGATTCAACCGAAATCAGGGCGCTCATTTGGTTGCTGGCTCGCAGGTCGTCAACCTGCTTCGCGTTCATCCCCAGCAACATCAGCTTCTGGCGAGCGGCGTTCAATTTCGCCTGTTCGATTTTGTATTCCGCCGTCACCTGCTCAAACTCTTCGCGACTGGCCGCGCCGATCTCGACTAGCTGCTCAGCGCGCTTATAACGGTGATGATGCCTTTCTATCTCGGCCTGCATGCCGAGATAAGCCATCTGCGCATCCGCCAGCTCCACGCTGAAGATAGTCGCCAGCTTCTGTCCGCGCCCGACCTTATCGCCAAGCTCGAAGTTGACCTGCCTGACAACGCCGCCCGCGATCGCCAACACCGGCGTGACCTTGTAGGCGTTGGGTTCAACCGTGCCCGTGGCGCGTAAACCACCGGCGGCAACGGACGCCAATGATTGTGTGGTCGCCGGTTCGATTTTGAGACGCGCGTTTTCCAGCTTATCAGGCTGAATCGTGATTAACAGGTCGCCGGGACGCGGAGCCGCGCCGCCCCCGGGCGATGGAGCCACATCGAATTCAGGCGCCGGCACGGGGCGTCCCGCCAGACCGCCGCGATTCGTCCCTCGCATAAACCAGTAACCGAGCGCACCCGCCACCGCGGCGATCAGCAATGCGGCGACCAGGAGTTGGCGTTTACGCGGAGGCGCGCCCAATGCGGCCTGGCTCGAAGGACTGCTCGAGGCCGTGTCGTTCGAGGTTGTTTTGAGTTCTTCGTTCCGCTCTTGATTCATCCCGCTCTCCTCCGGAAATCAACCACGAAGAAACGAAGAGCACGAAGAAGGAACAGATAATCTTCGTGTTCTTCGTTTCTTCGTGGTTGATTTTCATTATTTCAAGGCGTCGCTCACTGCAACATGAACGGCTCCTTCGTCAAAGCGATCTCCATCCTCACGCGCTATACCGCAACGTGAAAGATTTATTTCAGAAAAGGGATTCCTTCGCCCGCCATCATCGGCTTTGGCGAATTCGATCTGTCGGCGAGTGGGCGCACTACGGCCCTTAAATCAGGAGTGAGCCGGTATCGAGGTAGCGGCTCGATGAGCCGTCCAGGTATCGGGTGGGCGAGATCGGAAATCTCGCGCGCCGGAAGTATGATTCTTGATCTGAAGTGGAGAGGAAACAGGCGCCAAGCCCGCTCATTTGCCGCGGCTCAAGATTAGTGAGCGCGGGCGCCGATGTGGATGTCTCAGCGGACTGCGGGCATTCGGTGATGCAGCAGATGCCTGAAATGGTCGCGGCAGGTCCACCGTGGCGCGCAGCTTCACAGCACTCCGGCCCGCATCCGCCGGCGCCGTCGCGGTGCGGTGGAAGCGCGTTCAGCGAATTGCCGACCACCGCAACCAGGAAGAGAATTGTGACCAGCCGCTTGACCATACGGAAGACCTGGAAGTTTTATAGCTTTCCGCTCTCTACCATGTCAAACGCCTCAGACGTCCCGCTGACGTACTTTCTCAACTTATACTTGCTTTCCAGCGCATCCTCTCACTATATTCTCGCCATCAATTTCAAGCATTACGTTGACCTTCAAGTGAAAAAGTTTGGAGTTCCGCCTTCAGGCGGTCAGGCTCGATGATCCAGACCGCCTGAAGGCGGAACTCCAAACGATTTTCGATCGAGCCTGACCGCCTGAAGGCGGAACCCAAACGATTTTCGGAGGAATTATGCGCGCTCAGCTTGCAATCCTGTGTTGTATCGTTTCCGTCGCGCCGTGGTTGGCGCAAGACAACGCCCGCCATAATGATGAGGCCGCGATTCGCGAGGTCGTGAATAAATATGTTGACGCGCGGGAGCGGATTGACCCGAAGGCCATCGAGGAACTGTTCACGAGCGACGCCGACCAACTCGTCTCGTCAGGCGAATGGCGGAAGGGGCGCGATGCGGTGGTTCGCGGCACGGTGGCGAGTTCAACCAACACAGGGGGAAAGCGCGCTATTACCGTGGAGTCCGTACGGTTGGTGACGCCCGATGTGGCGATTGCCGACGGGCGTTACGAACTGACGGGCCTCGCCGGAGGAGCGACACGGAGTATGTGGACTACGTTGGTGCTGAAGCGAACTGAGAAGGGCTGGCGCATCTCGGCGATTCGCAACATGCTGCCCGCGGCGCCGGGCCGGTGAACTTTTTGTATCCGACGCGCGCATTTGGCGTCTTTTTCCAAGGAGCCTTCATGTCGCGTTGCGACGTCCCGAAACGATGAAAAGCGCGGCGCGCCGATGTCCGACAAACTTCAGTTTGTCGGAGGCTCCCGGAAGTAACGACTTATCAAGCCTCCGACAAACTGAAGTTTGTCGGACATTTTTCTGAGGAGCACACTCATGCGAAAAAAGATTCTCTGGACTCTGTTACTGGCTGGAGTGGGATTCATCGGCGCCATTCAAATCGCTTCCGGACAAGGGCGAGGCGGCGCGAACCCGGAACTGATTGCCCGGCGGAACTCGATCGAGAAAGAACTGCAGTCGGTCGCGATTGTCGAGCGCAAGCTCATGATCCTGATGCGCGACGGCAAGCGCATGGCGGCGGACGTCTATCGCCCGAAAGACACGTCGAAGAAATACCCTGCGGTCTTCGTGCGGACCCCGTACAACTTCAATTTCTGGGACGTCCGCAACGGCGCGCCGCGTGAGATGAGCAGTGAACTCGCGGCGGTCAAGCGCGGATACGCATTCGTCCAGATGAATGAGCGCGGTCACTTTTTCTCCGAGGGGAATTACGACATCCTGGGGGCTCCGCTCAGTGACGGTGATGACGCCTTCTCGTGGATAGCCAAGCAGTCCTGGTCGAACGGCAAGGTCGGCGCGATCGGATGCTCCTCGACCGCCGAATGGCAGTTGGCGGTGGCCGCGCTGGGCAATCCGGCGTTTGCGGCGATGATCCCACAAGGGTTCGGCGCCGGTGTGGGGCGCGTAGGGCCGTACTACGAGCAGGGCAACTGGTACCGTGGCGGCGCGGTCCAGATGCTGTTCATCGCCTGGCTTTATGGGGAGCAGAACCAGGCGCGTCCGATGTTTCCGCCGAACACTTCGCAGGAGGATTTGATCCGCGCGTCGAAGTCGTTCGATCTGGCGCAACAATTGCCCCCCGTCGATTGGTCGCAGGCGCTGCGGCATCTCCCCGTCATGGACATCATGAAGGCTGTTGATGGACCGCGCGGCATCTTCGCCGAACCCATGCCCGTTGACACAGGCGGCGCGATGATCCGGCGCGCGCCCAACGATCGAGCCTGGTACAAGGGAGGACTGTGGCACGACAACATGACAATCAATGTGCCGGGATTCTGGTTCATGTCGTGGTACGACGTGTCGGTGGGGCCCAACCTGGCCGCCTACAATCATGTGCGGAAGACGGCTCGGCCCGAGATCGCCAACCAACAGTACGCGGTGATTGCGCCGACTCTCCATTGCGCCTTCAAGCGCGCTACGGAGAATACGATCGTCGGCGAGCGCAGCATGGGTGACGCGCGGTTGAACTATGACGAGCTGACGTGGGCGTGGTTCGATCACTTCCTCAAGGGAGAGAAGAACGGCATTCTCGAGGCGATGCCGAAAGTACGCTACTACACGATGGGGATCAACAAGTGGCAGACGTCGGATACGTGGCCGCCGCAAGGCGCGCAGCCAATGAGCTTCTTCCTGTCGAGCGGCGGGAAGGCGAATACGCTCAATGGCGACGGCGCGCTGAGCGATGCGCCCCCGGCGACGGATAACCCGGATAGATTCGAATATGACCCTATGAATCCCGCGCCGTCATACGGCGGAAATGTCTGCTGCACGGGGAACGCGGTGGCGGGTGGCGCATTCGACCAGCGCAAGATTGAGGAGCGACCGGACATTCTGGTCTACAGCACAGAGCCTCTGAAGCAAGGGATCGAAGTGAGCGGCCCCATAGAAGTAACGCTCTATGTGTCGTCGGACGCGAAGGACACAGACTTCACGGTCAAGCTGATTGATGTCTATCCGGACGGGAAGGCCTACAATTTGGACGAAACGATCCAGCGGATGAGGTATCGAAACGGCTATGACAAGCCCCAGGTTTGGATGGAGGCGGGGAAGGTTTACAAAGTGACTCTGCAGCCGATGACGACGAGCAATTACTTCGAGGCGGGGCATCGGATTCGCCTGGAGGTGTCGAGCAGCAACTTCCCACGTTTCGATCGGAACATGAACACGGGCGGGAAGAATTATGACGAATCACAAGGTGTGGTCGCGCGCAACGCCATCCACCACTCCAGGCAGTATCCTTCAGAAATTAAGATCACGGTGGTAAAGAAGTAACTGTCATTTGTCATTTGTCGTTTGTCATTGGCCCTAAATCGGAACAGCGAAGATTGATATGATGTTGTGTGGTCTGATTCAGCAACGCCGGCCACAATGGCAAATGGCAAATGACAAATGACCAGTAACAAACGACAAATTATTTGGCTTCTGCCTTCTTCGGCGTCTTCGTTGTTTTGCGCTTCGGTTTCGCCGCGCCGTTGCGTTCGATCAGCGACCGGATTTGCTCATCGGTGTTCGCCTGCGCATGGATGAGCGTCTCGATCACTTCGGTGACCTTATCGAAGTGGCCGTTGAGCGCGTCCATGCGCCTGGCCAATTGCATCTGCGAATCAATCAGCGCATCCAGCTTGGCGTCCGTGTGAATCTCGCCCTCCTCGAACTTGTCGAGCCGTTCATCAGTCGCGCTCGCGATCTGCATCAATTGCCGGATGGCGCCGGCGATTTGCCGGAAGCCGTCCTCAATGCGGGAGAGCCTGAATTCGTGGCCAAGCTGCGCTCCCGCGAGCTTGTCTACGGCTTCTTCGAGAGTCATGGCGCCGCGTGTCCACTTCTCCGGGGTCTGCCGTGGTTTAACCGCTTCCAACAAGCCTTTTTTCTGAAGATACTCAACAAACAGTGGCAAGAGCACTTTTCCTAGGGCCAGTTCCACCTCCGGCGTTAGTTCGACGCCTTGCCCTGATTCTTTTTGTGATTCGCTGTCGTCATCCGTCATTTCTGAACCCATCCTTTCACCATACTCTCTTCTTCTTTGTGGCTTTCTTTTCTCTGACATTAGGCCATGGCTTTTCCCGGGTAGGCGCAAGAGGGCGCGCCGCGCCTTCGAATTTACGTCGTTTGTCTCGAACAGGAAATAATGACATGAGGCCGTTGATTTTTGGTAAAACGGGAATGGGAGCACGCGCTTGGCCATCACAACTCGCGCCACGATCGGTCAGCGCCTTTCCCAACAAAGTGAGGTAGCGATCAAAGCGCCGATCATGCGTTTGAAGCGACGTGGAGGATGATACGCTCACCACAATCCCCCCGGCAAGACTATTTAGTGATGTAAATCGGCGGGATATAATGAGCCAGCGCGACGTAACGAATTTTTTCCGCCCGGGAGAATAATGCGAAGAGTTTTGAGGACGTGGCTGAACTGCCTGGCGCCGTTGCTCCTGACGCAGGCTGCCCTGGCCGGTTCAGGAGAGAATACTGCCAACGACAGCGCGCACGGGCTTGATCCGATAGCGCTCGGCGGGATCGCGATATTTCTGGTGATCGCCAAGCTCGGCGGTGAATTCTTCGAGCGGATCAAACAGCCCGCCGTGCTCGGCGAGTTGATAGGCGGGATCGTCGCCGGTAATCTCGCGCTCGCTGGTTTTATGTGGTTCGAGCCGTTCAAGACCAACGCGGTGATCGGCGCGCTGGCGGAGATCGGCGTAATCATTCTGCTCTTCGAGGTCGGACTGGGATCGAACGTCAATGAGATGCTGGAAGTCGGCTGGTCGTCGTTGATGGTCGCGGTGGCGGGTGTGACCGCACCGTTCTTTCTCGGATGGGGCGTGGCGGCTTATTTCCTGCCCGGGGAAGCGACGCTCGGCCACATCTTCATCGGCGCGACGCTCTGCGCCACGAGCGTCGGCATCACGGCGCGCGTGCTCAAGGACCTGGGCAGATTGCAGGCGCGGGAATCACGCATCATTCTCGGCGCGGCGGTGATTGACGACGTGCTGGGGCTGCTGATCCTGGCCGTCGTCTCCGGCGCTATTAAGGCGGCCCACGCCGGAACGACGATGTCACTGGCCGGCGTTGCGCTCATCACGGTCAAAGCGGTTGTCTTTCTGATCGGCGCGGTCGCCGCCGGGCGATACATCGCGCCGCGCCTGTTTCATCGCGCGGGCAATTTGGAAGTACGCGGCGTGCTGATGGCGCTGGCGATCTCGTTCTGTTTTCTGCTGGCCTCCCTGGCGGGGGCGGTCGGGCTGGCGCCGATAGTCGGCGCGTTCGCCGCCGGATTGGTGCTGGATGAAGCGCACTATGCGTCCTTCCGCAGCAGGGGGGAGAAGAACCTCGAAGAATTGATCCGGCCCGTGAGCGATCTGCTGGTTCCGCTCTTCTTCGTGCTCATGGGGTTGAAGGTTGATCTGCGCGCCTTCGGGCGGTTGGAGTTGCTCACGTTTGCGATCGCGCTCACGATGGCCGCGATCATCGGCAAACAGGTTTGCGCGCTGGCTGTCGCGGAGAAAGGAATCAATCGTCTTGCGGTCGGATTGGGGATGATCCCGCGCGGCGAGGTAGGGCTGATCTTCGCCGGGATGGGCGCTTCCCTATCGTTGCCCAACGCGCAGGGTATCAGCGAGCCGGTCGTCAGCGCGGCGACTTTCAGCGTGGTGGTGATCATGGTCATTGTGACGACGCTACTGACGCCTCCCGCGCTCAAATGGGCGATGGGCAAGAACGCAGACCGTGCGCGCTCGACAACGGTCTGATCAGAAACAATGAAAAACAACCACGAAGAAATGAGGATCGAGGATCGAAGATAGAGGATAGAACGGATGACGCGATCTTCGATCCTCGATCCTCGATCCTCATTTCTTCGTGGTTGATTTTCCAAGGAGACGAACGTGATAGACCTTCGCAGTGACACGGTAACAAAACCCACTCCCGCAATGCGTCGCGCCATGGCCGAGGCCGAAGTCGGTGACGACGTTTACCTCGAAGACCCGACCGTCAATCGCCTGCAGGAACGCGCCGCCGAAATCCTCGGGAAAGAGGCGGCGCTCTTTGTCCCGTCAGGCACGATGGGCAACCAGATTTGCGTCAGGCTGCACACGCGGCCCGGAACCGAAGTCGTGGTGGAACAGCGCAGCCACATTTTCAATTACGAGATGGGCGCGGCGGCTGTGGTTTCCGGCGTCACGCTGCGTTCGGTAAAAGGCGACGATGGGTTGTTGAATTGGGATTTGATCAGCGGCGCGATTCATCACGACTCGCCTTATTACGTCACGCCGACCTCGCTTATCGCGCTCGAAAATTCGCACAACATGGCCGGCGGGTCGGTAACGCCGCTCAGCGTGTCACGCGAGGTTTGCGAACGCGCGCACGCGATTGGATTGCCCGTCCACCTGGATGGCGCGCGCGTCTTCAACGCCGCGATTGCGCTCGGCGTCACGGTCGCCGAGGTCGCGCGTCCGTTCGATTCGGTGATGTTCTGTTTGTCGAAAGGTTTGGGCGCTCCCGTCGGTTCGATGATCGCCGGCAAAAAGGATTTCATCAAAGAGGCTGTCAACGCGCGCAAGATGCTGGGCGGAGGGATGCGACAGGTTGGTGTGCTGGCCGCCGCAGGCCTGATCGCGCTCGAAGAATCACCGGAAGTCTTGATCGAAGACCACGCAAACGCGAAACGGTTGGCTGAGGGTCTGGTCGAATCGCGCGGTGTAAAGGTCGATCCCGAACGCGTGCAGACCAA
>Ga0187894_10004819_pt1 | contig 14179 bp, 3 predicted proteins | sample GBC1701081metaG_FD_136650 | JGI IMG/M metagenome (GOLD analysis project Ga0187894, IMG submission 136650) | White microbial mat communities from a lava cave in the Kipuka Kanohina Cave System on the Island of Hawaii, USA - GBC170108-1 metaG ...
CCAGGAGGCCGAGGCGCGGCGCCAACTGCGGGAGACGCGTCTGACGCAGCCACTGTTGTATGCGGTGGAGTATGCGCTGGCGCGGCAACTGCAAAGTTGGGGGATCGAGGCGGCGGCGATGATTGGGCATTCGTTGGGCGAGTATGTGGCGGCGACGCTGTGCGGGGTGATGCGGGTCGAGCAGGGGCTGAGGCTGGCGCGAGTTAGAGGAGAGTTGATGCAGGAGATGGAGCGCGGCGCGATGGCGATGTTGCGGGAAGATGAAGCCGGAGTGAGGCGGCGGCTGGATGGTCGGCGGCTGTGGGTGGCGGCGGTCAATGGGCCGCGGGAGAGCGTGGTGAGCGGCGAAGAGGCGGCGGTCGAGGGATTGCTGGCGGAGTTGCGTGAAGAAGGAATAGTAGGCAAGCGGCTGGAGGTGTCGCACGCGTATCATTCAGGGATGATGGAAGAGGCGGCGCTGCGGTTCGAGCAAGAGGTAAGGAAGGAAGAGTTGGCGCGCGCGCAAGGACGATACATCTCAGGAGTGAGCGGGCGATGGATGGAGGAGGAAGAGGGGCGGGATGCGAGCTATTGGGCGCGGCAGATGCTTGAGGCGGTGAGGTTCGGCGATGGGTTGCGGGAATTGCTCAAGCGAGAGGACGCCTTGCTGCTTGAAGTCGGCCCGGGCGCCACGCTCGGCGCTCTTGCGAAGCGAGCCCTCGGCAAGGAACGAGCGCAATCGGCCATATCCCTGCTGCCTCCCGCCGGCTATGGCGGTTCCGACCATGAGTTCTTTTGCCGATCGCTCGGTCAGGCATGGGTAAGCGGTATGGAGATCGATTGGGCCGCTTATTATGAAAACGAGAGCCGCCGCCGCGTGGATTTGCCCGGCTGTCCTTTTGAGCGGGAACGATATTGGGTTGACGCAAAGAGCGAAGCGCCCGCCGCGAAAAACGCGCCCGAATCGCGGCAAAAGAAAGCGAATGTCGCGGACTGGCTGTACGCGCCGATCTGGAAGCAATCGATCCCCCATTCAGTTGGAAAACCCGAGCAAGCCGTGTGGCTTTTTTTCGCCGATAAACACGGCGTGGGCGCGGCGCTCGGCGAAAGGTTGAAAGAGAGTGGTTCGGAGATCATCAGCGTCGCCTCCGGGACGGCGTTCGAGCGCGTGAACGAAAACCTCTACACAATCGACGCCGCGAACCCGGAAGATTATTCCCGCTTGCTCGGCGAACTGCGCTCGGCCGGCAAGGTCCCGGCCAGGATCGTTCATTTGTGGAGCGCCGGAGCGGCTCCTTCACCCGATTGCGCAACCTCTTCGGAGGAACTCTCCAATGAGTTTGAATCGGGCTTTTATAGCCTGCTCTTTCTCGGCCAGGCGCTCGGCGGTCAAAGCGGTGAGGACGCAATTCATATCGATGTAATCTCCGGCAACGCGCAGCCCGTCACCGGCTCCGAGCGAGTGTCGCCGGCGCGGGCGGCCGTCATGGCTCCATGCGCGATCATCCCCCAGGAGCGCCCGCGCGCCACATGCCGCAATATCGATATCGACCTTCAAGAACTGCAAGCGGGAGGGAAGCGGCAGGTGGTCGCGCAGTTGTTGGCGGAACTGAGTTCGCCTCGGCGGCATGAGGTTGTCGCTTTCAGGGGAGGGCGCAAGTGGATAAGGACGTTCGAGCCGCTTGGAATCGAGGGCGCTGACGCGCTGACACCGTATCTCCGGGATGGCGGCGTCTACCTGATCACGGGCGGGCTTGGCGGAATCGGCCTCACTCTCGCCGAACACTTCGCGCGCGCGGCGCGGTGCTCACTTGTCCTGGTGACGCATTCATCCTTTCCGCCCCCGAGCGAGTGGGAGCGCCGAAGCGCCGGCGATGGGGAAACTGGCGAATTGAAAAACAAGCTCATGAGGCTGCGCGGCATTCAACAGACAGGCGCGGCCGTCGAAGTGATAAGCGCGGATGTTTCAGATCGAGCCCAAATGCAGGGCGTCGTCGCGCTGGTGAGGGCGCAATTCGGTGAACTGAACGGCGTTGTTCATGCGGCGGGCGTTCCCGCCAGTAAAGTTCTGCGAAGCCTTCAGGAAACCGGCAAAGCCGATTGCGAGCGCCAGTTCGAGTCCAAAATCCGGGGCGCTTTGGTACTGGAAGAAGTAACGCGCGGGTTGAACCCGGACTTCGGTCTGCTGATCTCTTCGTTATCGACAATCGTTGGCGGGGCCGGGCTGGTTGGGTACACAGCGGCCCACCTGTTTATCGATGGCCTGGCGCACAATCTGCGCCGTTTGAGCGGCGCGCGCTGGGTCAGCGTTAATTGCGACAACTGGCGGACGAGCGAAGCGGGGGATAGTAGTCCAACACCGGCGGATTCGACCGACAGCCGCGGCGCATTTTATATGACCCGCTTGGAAGGCGCGGAGGCGATCGATCTGATTATGTCCGGGCCGCCGCTCCCGCAAGCGGTGATTTCGACGGGAGACCTGGCGGCGAGAATAGAGAGGCTGAGCGAGGCGAATCGTAAAGCGGAGCAGCGCGAGCGGCAGGCGCGCTTCCTGTATCACAGGCCGGATTTGCACGTGAATTACGCCGCCCCGCGGAACGAGCGCGAACAGACGCTCGCCGTGATCTGGCAGGAACTGCTGGGCATTGAGCAAATCGGCGTTTATGACAATTTCTTCGATCTCGGCGGCGACTCGGTGATCGGCATACAGATTACGGCCAGAGCCAATCAAGCGGGGCTCCACCTGAGCGGCAAGCAGATTTTCGAGCATCAAACGATTGCCGAGCTTGCCGCCGCGGCCGGAACCGAAGCTCAGGTCACGGCTGAACAGGGGATGGTTACGGGCCCGGCGCCGCTCACTCCGATACAGCGATGGTTGTTCGAGCGCGACCCGATCGACCTCCATCACTTCAACCAGTCTTCCATGTTCGAGGCGCAGCGGCGGCTTGAGCCCGGCCTCATCGCGGAGGCCGTCAATCAATTGATCTTGCGACACGACGCGCTGCGGATGCGATACGTCAAAGCGGCGGACGGATGGGCGCAATATAACGGCGCGCCGGGGCCGGAAACATCCTTCACGATAATCGATCTGTCCGCGCGGCCCGAGGCCGGATTGTCTACCGCCATTGAAGCGGCGGCGGCCGAAATCCAGGCCAGCCTCAATCTGCGGGAAGGGCCGCTGATGCGTGTAATCCTGTTCGATCCCGGCCCGCAGAGGCCTCAGAGACTGCTGATCGTCATCCACCACCTTGTCGTCGACGCCGTATCCTGGCGGGTTTTGCTGAGCGACTTGCAGAGCGCCTATCAACAGTTGCGGCAGGGGGAGAGAGTCGAGCTGCCCGCGAAGACCACCTCTTTCAAGCAGTGGGCTGAAAAGCTGCTTGAGCACGCTCGCGGCCAATCGGTCAAAGAAGAACTGCCTTACTGGATGGCGCAAGCGCAAGAGGCCGCCGCCGAATTGCCGGCGGATCACCGGACCGGGGAGAACACAGTCGCCTCGATGCGCAGCGTCAAAATCTCAATCGACGCCGAACGAACGCGGCTGCTGTTGCAGGATATTCCTTCCGCTTTCCGCGCGCAGTTGAGCGACCTGTTGCTGACGGCCCTCACTCAGACTTTGTGCGAGTGGACCGGATCGAGCGCGATTCTCCTCGACCTGGAAGGACACGGCCGCGAATCGCCGTTCGAGTCCGTCGATGTGTCGCGCACCTCAGGCTGGTTCACGACAATCTACCCGATCAGCTTGAAGCTGGAGACCGGCTCGACTCCCGTCGGCGACCTGCGGGCGATAAAGGAGCAGTTGCGCCTGGCGCCGAACCGGGGCTTCGGTTATGGCCTGCTGCGTTATATGAACGACGACGCGGATGTCGCGGGAAAACTCCGTGCCCTGGACACCGCACAGGTGAGCTTCCTGCATCTCGGCCAGTTCGATCAGTCGCCCGGCGGCCCTTCCGCTTTCATTCCGGCCAGGGAATCGACGGGGCCGACGCAGAGCTTGAGAGCGCGCCGCGCTCATTGGCTGGAGATCATCACGCGCGTCGCCGGGGGACAGTTGGAGGTCAATTGGGCATACAGCGAAAACCTCCACTGCCAGACGACGATCGCGCGCCTGGCGGACCGGTTCAGCGACAAACTCGACTCGCTGATCGAGCACTGCCAGTCGTCCGGGGAGAAACTATATACGCCATCGGACTTTCCCGAAGCCGGCCTGTCGCAGGCGGAACTTGATGGCCTGATTGCTGAACTGCAGAACTTCTAAATCGGAGCAACAACCATTGGGACAGGTTCAACCACGGGGATCACGGGGCATCACGGGGAAAGACAATAACCATATTGCGCGATCTACCGGCCGTACACTGACTCGCCATGAACGCCGACATTGAAGCCATCTATCCGCTCTCGCCGATGCAGGAGGGAATCCTCTTTCACACGCTGGCCTCGGTTGAGCCGGGCATGTACTTCGTGCAAAAGAGCTGGCCGGCGCTTGGCCAACTCGATCCCCTGGCGCTCAGAGAGGCATGGCGCTGGGCGATTGATCGCCATCCGATACTGCGGACGTCGTTCGCCTGGAAGAATCGCGAAAGGCCTTTGCAGATCGTTCACGGACGGGTGGCTTTACCCTGGACGGAAAAGGACTGGCGGGGAATCTCCGAAACACGGCGGCGAGAGCAGATGGAGGAATTGCTCAGAGAGGATCGGGAATCGCCGTTCGATTTTGCGCGCCCGCCCTTGATGCGCTTCATCCTGGTGCGAACGGCGGATGACGCTTACGAATTCGTCTGGAGCCATCATCACATTCTGCTCGATGGATGGTCGGCTTTTCTGGCGCTGAACGACGTCTTTGCCGCTTATGAAGGATTCAGCCAGGGACGGGAGCCGGAATCAACCGGGACGCGCCCATTCCGCGACTATATCGCCTGGCTCGGCAGACAAGATCCTTTGCGGGCCGAAGCGTTCTGGAAAAATCACCTGCGGGGTTTTGCCGGGCCGATGGGCCTGCCCATCGGCAAGTCTATTAAGGAAAAGTCCGATGGCAGGGAAAAGCCCGAGGGGAGCGCCGATGGGCTGAAGGAGGTAAGACTCTCTTCCGGCCGGACCAAGGCGCTCAAGGCGTTTGCCAGCCGGAACCGGGTGACTTTAAGCGTCCTTTTGCAAGGCGCGTGGGCCTTGCTGCTCAGCCATCTGTGCAAGCGTCAAGACGTCGTCTTTGGCGTAGTGGTATCGGGCCGCCCGGCCGACCTGGAGGGCGTGGAATCGATGGTCGGCCTCTTCATCAATACGCTTCCCCTGCGCGTCATGGCGCCGCCCGCCGCGCCAATCGTCGAATGGCTGAAAGAGGTACAGGCGAGGCAACTCGACATCCGCCAGTTCGAATACACCCCGCTTTATGACGTGCAGCGATACTGCAATCTGCCGGGCGACTCGCCGCTTTTTGAAACCATCGTCGTGTTCGAAAACTATCCCGGCGTGGGCCGCTCTCGACACAACAGCGACAAGCGCGGCTCGCTCGCCGGGCGGGCTTACGTCAGGAATAACTATCCGATAACCATCAGGTCTTTACCGGGCGCCGAACTGCCCGCGCAGATTTTGTATGACGCGCGCCGATTCGATGAAGGCGCCATCGAAACGCTGCTCGGGCACCTTGAGTCGGTCTGGCAGTGTTTTATCGATTCGCCGGCCTGCGTCGTAAGCGATGTGTTGACGATGCTGGCTTGCCGGGACGCGGAGCAAAAAGCGAGGAAGGAAAAGCAGGTTGAACAAGCCAGCCTCGGAAAATTCAAAAGCGCCCGGCGCAAGGCCATCGGTCCCTGACGCCATGATCGCCGGCCTCTAAATAGGGACAGACAAACCCGGTCAACGCCATTCTCCATTTTCAATTCCCCCTTCTCCCTTCTTGGGCAGGAGACTTGAGCATAAACATGTCTGAATCGAGTCTTGCAGGATTTCCGCTCTCGCCACAACAACGGCGCCTCTGGACGCTTTTGCAATCCGGCGATCCTTCCGCTTATCGCGCCTCCTGTGTGATCTCCGTCAGCGGGAGACTCAATCGGGAATGGCTGAAGGCCGCGCTTGAAGCGGCGATCGGCCGGCATGAAATCCTGAGGACGAGTTTTCGCCTCTCGCCGCGGCTCTCGTTCCCGCTTCAAGTCATCGGCGAAGAGACGGCTCCATGCCTGTCGAATCACGATCTCGAAGCGCTGGACTTGCAAGAGCGGGAGCGGAGGAAGGCGGCGCTGATTGAAAGCGCTCGCAAGGCGGACTTCGACTATCAAACATATCCGCTTTTCAGGGCGACGCTGATCCGCCTCTCGCCGTCCGATCACGTCCTGGTTCTTACTCTATCGGCCATGTGCGCCGACGCCGCCTCACTCGACATTCTCGTCAGCGAGATCGCCCGCTCATATGCGAGCCATGCGCGCGGCGGCGAGCTTGCAGACGCCGCGCTACAATACGCTGACCTCGCCCAATGGCAGAATGAATTGCTGACCGACGAAGAGACGCGGCCGGGAAGGGATTACTGGGTCGAACACGATGAGGATCCGGGGTTGCGGCTCGATCTGCCGATCGAAAACGGCGCGCGCGGCGGACAGACGTTTCATCCTGAAGTTGTGGCGGTCGAGGTCGCCGCCGATTGCGCGCGCCGTCTGGACGAAGCGGCGCGTGAACTCATTACGACTCCCGCGGTGGTTTTGCTGGCCTGTTGGCAAGCGCTGCTGCATAGGCTGGCCGACTCGGACGACATCGTAGTTTGGGCCGGCTTCGACGGCAGAAGATACGCGGAAATGGAAAGCGTCCCCGGCCTTTTTGCCCGGTACCTGCCGCTGCGCTTCAATCCGGATCGGCGGGCGACAGTGGCCGAAGTCATCAAGGCGGCGAACGCGGCGGTGGAGGAAGTCTCGAAGTGGCAGGAGTATTTCACCTGGGACCGCCTTGAGCCCGGCCATTATTCAGTTAGCTTCGATTACCGGCGACAGTCTGAAACGATCGTTCAGGAAGGCGTGTCTTTTACGATCACCGATCAGGCGGCCTGCACGGACCGGCACAAGCTCAGGCTGAACTGTGTCCGGCGAGGAGAGCGGCTGCTGATTGAAATCCACTTCGATCCGCAATTTTATTCTCGTGACGCGTCCGCCCTGCTGGCCGGGCAATTTCACGCCTTGATGCGCGCCGCGCTTTCGATGACCGGCGCTCAAGTCCGCGATCTCGATATTTTGAGAGATCGTGAGAAGAGCGACCTGCTGATCACGTTTAACGATACCCGCCGGGATTATGACGTCGGCAATTGTTTTCCCCGCCTGTTTGAAGAGCAGGCCGCGCGCTTTCCCGACCGCGTCGCCGTCGTCTGCCGACAGGAGCAATTGACCTATGCGGCGTTGAACTCCGGAGCCAATCAGTTGGCGCGTTATCTGCGGCGGGCAGGGGGTGGGCCGGAGGCCGTCGTCGGACTGTATCTCGAACGATCCATTGAGATGCTGTCGGCGATGCTCGGCGTCGTTAAAGCCGGCGCGGCTTACGTTCCGCTCGACGCCGAGTGGCCGCGGGAACGGCTCTCATTCATTCTGAACGACGCGGGATGCCGGATGGCTCTCACCGGGGAAGGAATGGCCGAATCGCTTCCGGAGAACGATGCGCGTGTCGTACGCCTGGATTCATTGCGGGAAGAGCTGTCGCGAGAGAGCGCCGCCGATTTATCGCCCGCCATTGCGCCTGAGAACCTGATTTACGTTATCTACACGTCGGGATCGACGGGCGAGCCGAAGGGAGTCGCCGTTGAGCACGGCAATCTTTTGAACTACCTGCATGCCATCATCGAGCGCCTCGACATCCCGCCGGACGCGCGGTTCGCGACCGTTTCGACTTTTGCGGCCGACCTCGGCAATACGGTGATCTTTCCGGCGCTGGTGACCGGCGGTTGCCTGCACATTGTCCCGCGCGAGCTGACGATGCAGGCCGATGATCTGGCCGACTACATGTCAAGCCGCTCGATAGACTGCCTGAAGATCGTCCCTTCTCACCTGCAGGCGTTATGCGCATGCGAACGGCCCGAGCGTCTGCTGCCGCGCCAGCGGTTGGCGCTCGGCGGCGAAGCCTGCGATCCGGATTTTATGGCCAACCTCCGGCGGCTCGCCCCGCAGTGCGCCATCTTCAATCACTATGGCCCGACCGAAACCACCATCGGCGTTCTCGTACACCGGATGGAGGATGAGCGTTCCGGCGCGCCGCCGCTGGGCCGGCCCATCGCCAACACGCGAGCCTATATCGTGAATCACGGCATGCGCCTTGAGCCCATCGGCTTTCGCGGCGAACTGTACATAAGCGGCAGGGGCGTGGCCAGAGGCTACATCAACCACGCCGATCACACCGCCGAGCGATTTTTGCCCGATCCTTTCAGCGCCGAATCAGGCGCGAGGCTTTACACAACGGGAGACCTGGCGCGCTGCCGGGCCGATGGCGCCATCGAGTTTCTGGGCCGCGCCGATGATCAGGTGAAGATCAGGGGCTTTCGCATTGAGCCGGGGGAAGTGGAGGCGGCCATCAAGGGGCACGCGGCGGTTAAGCAGGCGGTGGCGCTGGCGAGAGCGGGCGACGCGGGCAAAGAGATTGTCGCCTACGTCGTCGCCGATGAATCCGCGCGGCTGGCGGCGGCGGATCTCGCCGGATTCCTCAAGACCCGGCTGCCCGAATATATGCTCCCTTCGTCGATCGTCATCCTGGATCATCTGCCGCTGAACGACAACGGTAAGATCGACCGTCATGCTCTGCTTCGCACCGCGCCGCGCGCGGCGGCGCGCCACTACGCTCCGCCACGCAACGCCATCGAAGCGGCGCTCGCCGAGGCCTGGGCCGCCGTCCTTCGCGCCGGCCGCGTGGGCATACACGACAACTTCTTCTCGTTGGGCGGCGACTCGATCCTCGGCATTCGCCTGGTGGCCAGAGCGCGGCAGTCCGGCCTGATTTTTACTCCCACGCAACTCTTCGAACACCCCACGATCTCGGAACTCGCGGAAATCGCCGGCCATGGGAAAGCGGCGGCCTGCGATCAGGGCCTGGTCACGGGCGATGTCCCGCTCACTCCCATTCAGGAATGGTTCTTCGAGCAGGATTTCAGCGATCCCGATCACTTCAACCAGGCAGTCGTCTTCAGCGTGACCGAGGCGCTCGACCCGGAGGCGCTGCGGAAGGCCGTCGGCAAGCTGCTCGCGCATCACGACGCGCTGCGCGGCCGCTATTGGCGGGAAGGCGGCGGATGGCGGCAGCGGATCGGCGGCGCGGCTGAGCCCTCGAATGTGGCGGAGGATGTGGCGGAGGATGTGGTGGAGGATGTGGCGGAGGATGTGGCGGAGGATGTGGCGGAGGATGTGGCGCGGGTGGTCCGGGTGGTCGAGGCGCCGGCGCAGGCCTTTGGCGAGGCTGTAACGGCGGCGTCGGCCGAGGCGCAGCGGAGCCTGGATCTGGGGCGAGGCGAGTTGATGCGGGTGGTGGTGATTGACGGCGGCGATGAGCGGCGGCGTTTGGCGGTGGTGGCGCACCATCTGGCGATAGACGGAGTGAGCTGGCGTGTGCTGCTGGAAGACCTGGAGAGCGGCTACCGGCAAGCGGCTGCGGGAAAAGAGATCGAGTTGCCGGCAAAGACGACTTCCTTCAAACACTGGGCCGAGAGGCTGCGCGAATACGCGCAATCCCCGGAGATCCGGCAAGAGAGCGAATTCTGGTTTGCGGAACTCGATTCCGCGCCGCCGCCTCTTCCTCTCGACGGCGACGCCGGCTCCAACACACGAGCCGATGCGCGCAGCCTGAGCTTGTCTCTGAGCGTTGATGAAACGCGGGCTTTGTTGCGCGGCGCGCCGCGGAATATGAACGACGCGCTGCTGGCGGCCCTGCTCAAGGCCTTCTCCGTTTGGACAGGCGAGGACCGGTTGATGGTCGAAGTGGAAGGACATGGCCGGGAAGATGTCATCGAGGGCGTAGACCTCTCGCGGACGGTGGGGTGGTTCACAACGCGCTTCCCGGCGCTTTTGCGTTTCGACCGGGAGGGCGGATTGGAGGGAATGATCGACGCGGTCGAAAAGCGATTGCGGCGCATTCCAAACCATGGCATCGGCTATGGACTGCTGCGTTTCCTGAGCGAAGACTCCGGGACGCGAGAACGTCTTCGCCGCCTGCCGCAGCCACAGGTGAGCTTCAATTACCTGGGTCAATTCGGAGAGTCGCAACCAGGGCCGGGGCTGTTGGTTCCGGCCCCCGAATCGCCGGGGCCGTCGCGGAGTTTGAAGGGAGCGAGAACTCATTTGATAGAGGTGAACGCCGGCGTCTTCGGTGAACAGTTCCATGTGAGTTGGACTTACAATGAGCGCCTTCATCGAAGAGAGACAATCGAACGCGTGGCGGCCGGCTTTAACGACACTCTGCGATTGATGATCGCCGAATCTCAGCGCGCGGATAAAGCCGCGGCCGCCAACCCATTCTCTCTCTCCAACCTGAACCCGGAACAGCTCGAAAGAGTCATCACCAAGATCAACAGGCGATGAGGACGAGAGCCCTATGAACATTGAAGGGATTGAAGACCTGTACCCGCTTTCGCCCATGCAGCGGGGCGTGCTTTTCGACAGCCTTTATTCGCCAGGGACGGGAGCCTACGTTGAGCAGCGGTTCTGTACTCTTCGAGGGACGATGCGGATTGACGCGTTCGAACGCGCCTGGCAGCGCATCGTGGATCGGCACAGCGTGCTGCGCACGGCCTTCGTTTGGGAGGGGCTCGACGAGCCGGCGCAGGTGGCGCATAAACGTCTGGACCTCTCTGTCGCCCGCCTGGATTGGCGCGATCTCTCATCGCCGGAACAGCAAGAACGCTTCGCCGCGCATCTTGAAGCCGATCGGAGGCTGGGCTTCGAGTTGTCCGACGCGCCGCTTATGCGGCTGACGCTGATCAGGTTCGAAGGTGACGTCCATCGTTTCGTCTGGACTTATCATCATCTGTTGCTGGACGGATGGTCGTGGCCGTTGCTGGTGAAAGAAGCGTTCACGTTTTACGGCGCGTTCTCCCGCGGCGAGCGGATCGAGATGGATCAGCCGCGTCCGTATCGCGATTACATCGCCTGGTTGAAGCAACAAGATCCACTCAAAGCGGAGGACTTCTGGCGGGCGACGCTCAAGGGGTTCAAGGCTCCCATCGTCCTCGGCGTCGATAAAGGCGCCAGATCGCGCGCGAGCGGCGCGGGCCGCGAGTTTAATTGCCGGCTGCCGCAACCTCTGACAAGCGCGCTTGCCGCCTTTGCGCGCGAGCGGGAACTGACGCTCAACACCATCATCCAATCAGTCTACGCTCTGTTGTTGAGCCGCTACAGCGGCTGCGACGACGTCGTTTTCGGCGCGGTGGTGTCAGGCAGGCCGGCGGAGCTTGCGGGGGTTGAGGCGATGGTCGGGCTGTTCATCAACACGCTGCCAGTGCGCGTCATCGCGCCGGCGCGGACGCCGGCGCTCGAATGGCTGAAAGACCAGCAATCCGGGCAGGCGAAGGCCCGGCAATACGAATATAGCTCGCTTGTCGAGATCCACGGGTGGAGCGAGATCGCCAGGGGCGCGCCTCTATTCGAAACCATTCTGGTCTTCGAGAATTATCCGATAGACCTCTCCACGGGCTTTGTCCTTGAAGCCGATTCCGCAAGCGACAAGAACGACGGATTGGAAGTGGCCGATCTGCGGTTTGCCGAAGATGTGAATTATCCGTTCAGTCTCGTCGTCACGCCGGGGCGCGAGCTTGCGCTGCGAATCCTGTACGACTCGCATCGCTTCAGCTCCGAGTCGATCCGGCGATTGATCGGGCACTTCCAAATGTTGCTCGAATCCATACTCGCCGACCCATGGCAAAGCGTCGGCGCGGCGCCGATGCTCACACCCGCCGAGCGCCATCAAATCCTATTTGGGTTTAACGACCACACCGCTTCATTCCCCATTGACCGCTGCATTCACGAACTGTTCGAAACGCAGGCCGCAAAGACGCCTGATGCGGTGGCTGTCGAATCGCAAGATGAAACCCTGAGCTACAGCGAGCTCGACGCCAGGGCGAACCGGATCGCCCATTACCTTGAATCCATCGGCGCCGGCCCGGAGACGCAGGTCGGTTTGTTGGTTGAACGCTCGGCGCCGCTCATTGCCGCGCTGCTGGGCGTCTTAAAATCAGGGGCCGCCTACGTTCCGCTGAGCCCGCAGGCGCCGGTCGAACGGCTGGCCTTCATCCTTGAAAACGCCGGCATTCAGATCGTCCTGACCGAGCAGCATCTGCTCGACCGCCTTCCTTCATTGTGGTTGCAGACCTATTGCCTGGATTCGGATCGTGAGCTGTTCGCCGCGCAAAGCCCGGCCGCCCTTGCGCGGAGAGCCGCGCCCGGCCATATCGCCTATGTCGTTTACACTTCAGGATCGACCGGGCAGCCGAAAGGCGTGATGGTGAGCCACGCGGCGCTGGTCAATAACATCTCGGCGATGAACGGCCTGTACGGTTTGAGCGGGCGCGACCGCCTGCTGCAATTTGTCGCGTTCAGCTTCGATGTTTTCGCTCAGGAGGTGTTCACGACGCTCACCAGCGGGGCCGCTCTGATCCTTCACCCGAATCCGGCGGAACTTGCGCCGCTCGCTCTGGCGCGCCTTCTGGAGCGGCAGGCGATTTCGGTCGTCCACATTCCGCCGGCCTATTGGCATCAACTGGTTGATGAGTTGTGGAAATCGGGCCAGGGCGCGCCCGGCGCCTTGCGCCTGCTGGTGGTCGGCGCCGAAAGCCCGGCGGTCGATAAGCTGGCGGCATGGGCAAGGATGAGCCGTCCCGACAGCCGCTTCATCAACGCTTACGGGCCGGCTGAAGCCGCAATAACCAATTCGGCTTTTGCAACGATGTTACAAGCGGAAGAGATTGAGGCGATGGACAAGGTTCCCATCGGACTGCCGGCGGCGAATAACCGGATCTACATTCTCGACGAGAAGCTGGAGCCCGTTCCCGACGAATTTGTGGGAGAGATTTTCATCGGCGGCGCGGGACTGGCGCGCGGCTATCAGAGCCGCCCCGACCTGACCGCGGAGAAGTTCATCCCGCATCCGTTCAGCGACAGCGCCGGAGCGCGGGTCTATCGTACGGGCGACCTGTCGCGCCGCCGGCCTGACGGGCAGCTTGAATTCGCCGGACGCCGCGATAATCAGGTGAAGCTGCGCGGGTTCCGCATCGAACTCGATGAAATCGACATCGTTCTCAATCAACACCCTGCGGTCAGGGAAAGCGTTGTCGTCATCAGGGAAGACCGCCCCGGAGATCGCCGGCTGGTGGGGTATGTGGCGCTGTCGCAGGGCATTCATGACGAGCGGGAGGCGCTGGCGTCGATCACGGAATATTTGCAACGCAAGCTGCCCGCCTACATGACGCCGTCGCCTATCATCGCTCTGGCGGAGATGCCGCTTACCGACAACGGTAAGATCAATCGTCGCGCCCTGCCCGCGCCCGGGCCGCTTCACTCGCCGGACGGGGAAGCCGAGGCGGCGCCTCGCACGACGGTCGAACAGATTGTCGCCGACATCTGGAAGCAAGTCCTCGGCGTCGAACGGCTCGGCGTCTTCGATGACTTCTTCGAGCTGGGAGGCCATTCGCTGCTTGCCACTCAGATCATTTCCCGCGTCCGCGATCAGTTCCAGGTCGAGGTCCCGTTGAGCGCGCTGTTCGAGTCGCCAACCGTTGCCGGGCTGGCGATGGCGATCACGCGTCAGCAGGTCGGGCTTGAGGACAGCCACGAGGCCGACCGCCTGCTGGCTGAAATGGAGAACCTTTCGGATGCGGAGGTCGAACGCCTGCTGCTGTTAGAGCCTAACCTGAGTGAGTCGTCAAAAGTAAATTGAAGAATCAATCGTCAATCCACCGAACGGCAGTTGGGGATGGTTAAAGCTTGCCATTACCCAAATTTTTGTCTTCCGCTTTCATGAACGCACCGGCGAGAGTAGCGCAAACTGTCTAGTTTGCGCTGCTTCCTATACTGAATTCGTGAAGGGAACTGGAGCACCGACGAGTTCGCGCAGTTTCCGCTGATGGACGAATGGAGGAGACCCGCAAACTAGACAGCATTAGTATCTACACAACTCAACGCGTCCCCCGCTCCGGAGGAGCGCAATGTTTATAGAACAGCGCTGTCATCACAATCTTTAGCTCCGTAGGAGCGGCATC
>Ga0187894_10004821_pt1 | contig 14173 bp, 11 predicted proteins | sample GBC1701081metaG_FD_136650 | JGI IMG/M metagenome (GOLD analysis project Ga0187894, IMG submission 136650) | White microbial mat communities from a lava cave in the Kipuka Kanohina Cave System on the Island of Hawaii, USA - GBC170108-1 metaG ...
CTTGCCGGCGGGGTCTTCGCCCGGCCAGTGATTGCGCGCAAAGCTTTCATTGATTATGGCGACCGGCGTCGCGCCTTCCTGATCCGCGCCGGTAAACAGTCGTCCGCGCAACAGCCGCATGCCGCCGCGGTTGAGAGGCAAATGGCTCGTCACGGCGGCGGATTCGACGCCGGGCAGCGCGCCCGCGCGAGCGAGCAATCTTTCGTACAGGCCAGTGACCCGCTGATTGTCGGGATAAGCGGATTCGGGCGGCGTCAGGCGCATGGTCAGCAGGTGATCGGATCTGAAGCCCATATCGACTCTCTGCAATTCTCTCATCGAGCGGATCAACAGCCCTGCAGCGACGAGCAGCACGACGGCCAGCGCCGTCTCCAGCACGACCAGCGACCGACGCAAGCGGCTGCGGCTGTTTGCGGCCCCGCTGCGTCCGCCTTCTTTCAGCGTCGTGTGAAGATCGAATTGCGCCGCGCGCAGAGCCGGCGCCAGGCCGAAGAGTGTCGCAGTGAGCAATGAGATCAGCATCGCGAAGCCCGTCACGCGCAGGTCAAGCGAGGTTTCGGCCAGTCGCGGAATGTCCGCCGGACTGATTTTCAACAACGCGTCGACTCCCCACACCGCCAGCGACAGGCCCAAACCTCCGCCCAGCGCGGCGAGCAGCGAACTCTCTATCAGCAATTGCCGAACGATCCGCCCGCGACTAGCGCCCAACGCGGCGCGCACGGCGATTTCCTTCTGCCGGTCTTCGCCTCTGACCAGCAGCAGATTCGCAACGTTCACGCAGGCGATCAGCAGAACCACCGCCACCGCCCCAAGCAGAATCAGCAATGCCAGCCGCGCGTCGCCGGCGACGGCTCGTTCGAGCGGCAGGACATAACCGAAGATGTCCGCCGGGTACCATTTCGGATACTCGCTCGCATCGCGCCGAACGTTCGCGTGGTGTTCGGCCTGTGCCTGAGCCAGTGTCGCGCCGGGCCGCAGGCGTCCGATTGCGCTTATATACTGGCCGCCGCGACGCGGCTCGGACGGCCGCAAACCAAAAGCGCGCCACAGATCAACATTCGTATCAGCCCGCAATTCCATAGGCGCTTTGAACGAGGCTGGCAGCGCGCCGATCACCGTGACGCTGTCGCCGTCGAGGTCGAGCGTCCGGCCAATGATCGCCGGATCGCCGTTGAATTTGCGCTGCCAGAAAGCATGGCTCAGCACGACGACGCTGTTCTTGCCTTCAACTTCCTCTTCCGCATTGAAATCACGGCCCAACGCGACTTTGACGCCCAGCGTGCGGAAGAAATTCGCTGTGCAAAATAGCCCCACCACACTTTCCGGCTCGCTCACGCCACGCAAGGCCGTCCGCTTAAACCAGTACATCCCGGCAAGCTCTGCGAAGCTCCGATTCTCCTGGCGCAGCCTGAGAAATTCCCCCTCGGACAGCCCTGTGCGCGGATAGCCGAGAGTGGGCAGCGCGTCATAGAGCGCCACGAGTCGCTCGGGCTGGTCATAAGGCAGCGGCCGCAACAGCACGGCGTTGACCACGCTGAAGATCGCCGTGTTCGCGCCGATGCCTAACGCCAGCGTGATGACTGCGATCAGCGTAAAGCCAGGATGCTTCAATAACATTCGCGCGCCGTAGCGCAGGTCTTGCAAAAGCGTCTCCATGAATCCTCCACCTTTGATGTCGCGAGCCAGGTCCTTGATGTGTCCCACATTACCGAAGCGCCGCTGCGCCTCTCGCTCCGCTTCATCAGGTCTCATCCCGCGCCCGATGTTCTCCCGGGTCCGCATCAGCAGGTGAAAGCGCATCTCGTCTTCCATCTCCTGCTCGACCCGGTCCTTGCGCAACAATCCGTAGAGTCGCGTATAGATCAGCCTCAACCAGAACATAGGTCGCGCTCCCCTCAGGTAGATTGCATGACTTTGAAGACGGCGCCGGCGAGACGCTCCCAATTCTCTTCCTCAATCTGGAGCTGTTTGCGGCCGGCGCGAGTCAGCTTGTAGAACTTGGCGCGGAGATTGTTCTCCGACACGCCCCATTCGGCGGTAATCCACCCCTGCCGCTCGATCCGGTAGAGCGCCGGGTAGAGCGAGCCCTCTTCCACACGCAGCACATCCTCAGACATTTGCATGATGCGCTGGCCGATGCCGTAGCCGTGCAGCGGCCCGAGCGAGAGGGCCTTCAGGGTCAGCATATCGAGAGTGCCTTGCAGCAGTTTGGTGTCCGGGGTAGGCATCGCCGTTCTCCTCCATAGCTCCTAGATCATCTAGGGTGAAGATAAAACGATGTTCCTAGATTGTCAAGGTATGGGCGCATCGATCCGCCGTTTGAGATCGCCACGAGCGCCGCTCGGACAGGGCGCATCGAACTCGCCGTGGGCGCTTCCGGCTCGATCGACCAATTCACTTTCAGTTAGGCTCGCCGCGCGGTAATCCGTCGCGAGATGTTTCCAGGGCGCCTCCTTCCCATAGTCATATTTGCCGAAGACGATCACCGGCGTACCGTCAACCTCGACACGGCTGCGATCGGCGGAAAGCATCCACTGGTCGGCCCAACCGTAAATCCAGGCGGCGTCATCATCGAGTAATCTCACACAGCCGTGACTGGCGGGATATCCGGGCAGGTCATATTGATGGAAGGCGATTCCCCTCTGGCTGTCGAGGTTGAAATACCAGGGCAACAGCCACTCATTATTGATCGAACTGCGGTTCGCCTTCGATTTCCAGTTGGTGTGATAGAGTCCCGCAGGCGTTGGCGACGCTTTCTTTCCACTGCTGGTCGGTCCCCAGCGCACGAGGTTGCCATACTCGTAGGCCGCAAACGCCTGGACGCGGAGCGAAACCAGGATCAACTTTGGAATCTCGCGGCCTGTATTTAATCTATGTGGAAACGGCGAGTAATTGATCAACTCATCAATTTGCTCCGGAATGAGAATTGTGGCGCCCGCGCGAAGATGTCGGGCGTCGAGCCGGTTCAGCTTGAGCAAAACCGCCATTTTTTCTTCACCGATTTCAGACTTCCTGAGGCTGCCCCCGACAGATACGCCGCCACATTATCCGATTGTGGGATTCCGCCCGCGGTTTATGGGAGGATTACAGGGGTCATCCGAGTCGTATCAATGTGGATTTCCGCATATCGTTCATGGGAGGATCACAGAAATGAAATATGACGACGGTTCAAGTTGATCTCCCTGAAGATTTGCTGCGAGCGGCAAGCGTCTACTCCAACGCCTTCTCACCGACTTCGGCGTCGCGTGTAGTGGCGAAACTGCTGGCGTTGGAGCTATACCGCGAAGGCTCGGTTTCGCTCGGCCGGGCGGCGGAGCTTTGCGGCGTGTCGCAGGCTGAGTTTATGCAGTTTGCCGCCGAACGCGAGGTTTCGTTGCATTACACGCTCGATGACCTCCAACAGGACCGCGAATTCACTGAGAGATTGCCGTCGTGATCGTAGTCTCGAACGCATCGCCGTTGATCATTCTGGCCAAAATCAGCTACTTCCATCTGCCGCAGCGACTATTCAACAAGATCACCATCTCCGAAGAAGTCTGGGATGAAGTCGTTGTCAGCTGCGGCCAACACTCGTTAGGCATGGAGAACAGCCTAATGTTTTCCTGACAATTGCACTTCGCTTGTCAGTTCATCAGGTATGAGCTTTTCGTCAAATCGTCAACTTATTTTTTAACGAGCCCTAAGCCAATTCAATACCTGAAGGATGACGAAATCGAAGAGATGGCGGCGGAAGTGCTCGACAAGCACGTTGAGGGCGGTCGGCAGAAATCAGCGCTTCCTATTGGCGTTGACACCCTAACGGAATGCAGCTTCCGCTTTAAGGTCGTTTGGCGGCCAATTGATGACCCGCCTGGATGCCGAACTTTCGCTGCTCTACTTCCAATTCTGAATAGCGATCTTTTTGTGGCGGAACTAACCCTTAACGAGAATTTCCGTGAATTTCATACTGAACACCCCGAGATTGAAAGGCTCACGCGTGGACATGAGCTTTGTCATTGGCGCGTTCATGCATGAATGCACCGGCAAGCGGAACAGTTGCCTGCCGATCCTATCACGGGAAAGAGAAGATCCGTTCGCCGCTTCGGACTGACGGAGGCTGACGTCCGAAAGAAGCTTCGCAAAGTTGTAGACAAACTCGAGGAAAATGACGCGGTATCAATTACCGCGGAACGAATGACATTCGCCGACCTGGCAAAAGAGTATGAAGAGAATGAATTGATTCCGGCGGAGTACATCGGTGAAAAGAAGGTTGCCGGCTGAGTATGACACCGAGCCAATTGCAGAATTTGTTCAGACCGTTAGACGGACAGGATGAGGAGGAAGTGAAGTCTTACGGGTTAGAAGTTCTACGACAATTGCGCGACGCATTGGGCTACAGTGAGATTGCGAATCTAATTGCGTCGTTGGATGATAGAGACCGGCCTCTCAAAGCATCGAATCCGGCAAGGTGATCTCTTTGCCTCCAGTCTCGCCGGGTTTGAGGCTTGCCGTGCCACTCCCATTCCGAGTATTACTGGCGCGCGCAGGACGAGATTTACTTCCGTGAATATTCCCAGGAGCTGACTTCCAAAAATTTTTTCTTGCATTTGAGAAATGAGTGGCGCACACTTCCTGAGCCGTTACTGACCCCCAACAAATACGAGCGGCGCGTGTTCGCCCTTGGCCTCGCTTACGAATTCATTGCCGTACGCGGCTCGGCTTATTACCTGGATTTACGACGGCAATACTCGTTGGCAGGCACAACACGCCACACAACCGCAGACTGGCGGACGATCCCATTGCTCTCAGCAGTACCGCCATCGGATCAATCGCCACAACCTGCAAATCCAAACAGAACAGATTTGATCGGAGATGGTAAGAGGTGGGAAACAATGCGGAAGTTCGTGGAAAGCGAACTAATGGTGTCGTCCGTCCGCGAGAAGCTGCAGGAACTTTTCAACCAGCAGGGAAGGAAAGCTATGCGCAGGGAGTTGGCGCAGTATTGCCGGGAGGTGTTGGTGCCGGCAATTGCAGAGTTGGGGGAGGCTGATTTGGTACGGCACCAGTTGGAGGGGGAATTGGTGGAGGTGAATGAAGTTGTTGACAATCTCAAACTCGTGGCAGGCGGGTTGAGGTTGAGCGGGTGAAACGGAAGCTTTGATCGAATCTAGGAAGGAACAAAGGTGAATCTGCTCGATTTGAAGAAGAGGGAGTTTAAGCGGAGTGAGTTCTGGCAATACATGAGTCTGGGAGGGAGTTTTTTGATATATGCAATTGGGGTCGTTACCGGCTTTTTTGATTCCAATGCGAAGTTGGTCAAATTTCTCGCTATCGCCAGTGTTGCGATCCAGTTCTTTTCCTTTCTCTTTCGCCACCTAAGTGCAGTTCATGCTGATTTGGGTGGAGAAATCAACAGGCGCAACAATTTTGCTCATGGCTTAGATATACAGCCATCCAGAGAAGAGGTTGAAGATTGGCATATTAGAGTGGGAACCGTGAAGCCTGGGGGGATGGATAATGAACATTACTTCGATACTGAAACCGAAGAACCAAGCCCCAAAAAACTCTTGGAATTAACTAGAGTTTCTGCTTATTTCACTACTAATATAGCTGGTAGGGCAGCAATAGCTTTTGGGTCTATTTCTGCTGTTGGTTTTTTCTTCTTCGTTTATCTTCTGATTATCCTAGTCCAAGCAGGAGTAACAGCGACAAATTTAGAAAGAATAAACCGTGTCGTGATAGCCAGTATGGGATTCTGGGCATCTGGAGAGTTAGCTTGGTTGGCTCTGTGTTACTACCGATTGAGTCAGACTGCAAGGCGAAATAGAGACCGATGCGCAGAAGCTCTGGGACGATCAGGCAAGATAGATCTAGCCGAGGCTATGGTGATTGTTGGCGAGTATAACTGTGCAACGGCTCAGTGTCCTACTTTACCTGAGCTGATTTATAACCGGCTGAAGAGCGATTTGAATATAGCTCTGGAAAGCACAAAACAATCTTCCGACGAAATAGGGCTAAAGAAGAACCTCAGTGGAGACTGAGGGCAAATCGAGGAGAAAAAAAGCATGCCTAAATTTTATCTTCGAATGGAAGGAGTCAATCTGTCTAGCTTCATTCTTGATACGGATGATTTGAGCACGGTTCGCGGCGGCAGTTTGTTGTTGTTGGATTCCATCCATTGGATCAAGGATGAGCTCAAATCTCCTACGCTGAAACCAGTGACAACAGGAGCATCTTCGGGAATGTTTGAATTTGAGGCGACAAACCCGGAGGCGGCTGAAGCTGTTCGTGATACAGTGCAGAAGCGACTGAAAGATGATCCAAACTTCAAACACGCGACCTTTGTCGTGGATGTAGTCGAGGCAGCCGAAGATTTTGTCACAGATCGTGAACGACTGATTGCTCTAAACCGCTTTCGGCAGATGCATTCACCAACGGTTGCTGTGCCGACGCAAAATGCCGACATAAGCAAAACTGCCTGTGTTATTGACCGAAGGCGCCCGGGCACAAAGAAGATTGATCTGCCAGAGAAGCCCTCATCTTGGGTGAGCGAGTCGGTCGCTGTACGGCGTGATTGGGGGAAGGAAAAGAAACAGAGCTTCTATCAAGAGCAGACTGAGATGCAGATCAACCGGGAATTCGCCAACGACTTTGCTGAACTGACCGAAGACAAATCGCGCGGCAATTTGCGCCACAAGATGGCCGTGATCTACCTGGACGGCAACGGCTTCGGCAAATTGCAGAATGAACTCTGCCGGACTCAGGATGATCAAGAACGATTCGATGAGACTATTAGAGGGTATCGCCGGGAGATGCTGAAAGCATTGATCCGCAAAATGGAGAGTGAGCCGGAAGGCTGGTTCACCTCAGACGCCGAGAAGAAATTCCGGTTGGAGACATTGCTCTGGGGAGGTGATGAGATCGTCTGGGTTGTTCCGGCATGGCAAGGATGGAGGGCGCTAGCATTCTTTTATAAGCAGTCGCAAGAATGGAATTTCGAGGGCCGCCCGCTCCGTCACGCCGGGGGACTGGTCTTCTGTCATCATAATGCTCCGATTCAACAAATCAAGAAACTAGCCTATGCCCTTGCGGAACTGGCGAAGAAAAAAGACCGTGAACAGAACTTCTTTGCCTATGAGGTATTGGAGTCTTTTGATCACATTGGGCGTGACCTAGAGGACTATCGCCGGGAGCGCAGCCCTGAAGGGAATATCCAGGCAATGATCCTTTCAGGTGAAGAGATGGAGAATACCTTAGAACAAGCTGGCCCAATAATTGAGCAGTTGGCCTCGCGCAGACTGCATAAGATGGTAAGAAGGATTCTGCACGACCGTCAGCCAATCTCAGCAACTGAACAAGAGGGGATGGAAGAGGGGCTTGATGCTATAGGGAGGGCCAAGCTTGCTGCGATTACTGACAGGCTTGGCGGCTTAGAGGCGCGCTGGCTTCATCTGGCGGCATTACAGGACTATCTGGTCTGAAACAGAGGTGGAAGATGCTTGAAGTGACATTATCTGTAACGTTGAAATTCAAGGGCCCAATCCTGACCCATTCTACAGCGGCAGGAGCGCCAGGTATTGACAGCGCAATGGCGCAGAATTTGGCGAAAGAGTATTACCTGCCTGGTACACTGGTCAAAGGTCGGCTGCGCCAAGCTTGGGAAGAATTGATGGCCCCAGGAAGTGCCTTTGCGCCTCGCATTGATGAATGGTTGGGGAAGAAAGCCGGTAATACAGAGGATCCCGAAGCTGCGGTTGATCCGTCGCGAGGGAAACTGTTCTTCGATGATTTTATTGACGCTAGTGAGCGCGACGCTGAAAGGATTTACCGCATCCGCATTGATGATGAGCGAGGGGCAGTTAGTAAAGGGGCTTACCAAGTGATTGAAGCGCCTTACGCCTCAGGTCAGGAAGTAAAGTTCACCGGAACCATCCATTTTTTCGCATCAGCACAAGCAGAGGCGGATAATATTCATCGCTGCGTCGTGCGTGGTTTACGTTGGATCGGCAGTATGGGGGCGAACCGCACTATCGGCTTCGGACGGCTGATCGGGGTTGAAGTTTGCCATGAGCAGGAAGATTTCAAACCGGCAATAGTAGAAGCTGTGGGCAACGCCACTTGGCTTGATCTGAGAATCACGCCGCGCAAAGAGTTCTGTATTGCTAAGATTCAGAGCAATCCGAATCTCTTCGAGTCTGATACGGTTATACCTGGAGGGGCGATCAAAGGCTGCATTGTGACCACTTGGCGCACATTGCTCGGCCTAACTACATACGGTGAGGTGACCGAAGATATGGATCGTGATCGCCCTGCCTTGTGCCGCAACTTTCACTTGATCCGATTCACGCATGCTTTCCCATCCCCGATGCCAGAGGTTCAGAGGCCGATTATCGCGCCGCTTTCGTTAGTTAAAGATCAAAAGAAAACACTGTATGATGTGGCGCTTTGTCCCGGTCCGGGTTTGTTCGGGGCAGAACATTCAGCGCCCGCTTTCGCAGTGGACTGGAAGGATTGGGACGATGTCAACCAAATTTGCAAGTGGAGTGAGCCGCGTCGCATGTTGCGCGTTCGCACGGCGATTGATCGGGAGAGGTTGAGAGCGAAGGATCGGCAGCTTTTTGCCTACGAGGTGATCGTGCCCGATAACTTCGTGTGGTTGTCTGGAGTTGACCTCAGCCGGGTGGCCGAGACTGAGCGGCCGGCAGTCGTCAAAGAATTAAAGGAAGTGATTGGGCCTGGACTGCGGGGTTTGGGCAAGACCAAAGCGCGGGCTGACGTGACGAGCGCGGCAAAAGGAATGAACCGGCCAGCGACGGCGTCAAGCTTCGATCAGGTAGAAGATCTCTGGATCGTCTCACTTCAGACCCCGGCAATCCTTTGTGATCCGGCTCTCCCACTCGGCGCTCTGCCTGAACAAGATGATCCCGAAAAACGAAATGGATTATTCAGGGCTTATGCCGAAGTTTGGAGGCAGCTATCTGGCCACTCATTGGAATTGGTTCGATTTTTTGCGCAGCAACATTTAGCTGGGGGCTGGTATCTGCACCGGCGCTTTCAACAAGGCAACCCATACAATCCGTTTCTGCTGACTCATGCCGGAAGCGTATTCGTGCTGAAGGCAGCTACGGGCCAGGAATCCGACGCACAGCAGCGCATCAAGGATTGGTTGTTGCAAGGATTGCCGTTGCCGGACTGGGCTGTGAATGAGCGCTATGCGCGTCAGAGCAAACCGGGTAATCATTGGACCAACTGCCCATATCTGCCGGAAAACGGTTACGGCGAGATCAATGTCAATCTGAGCATTCATCGAGAGAGGAGACCAACGGAAGGAGCCTACCATGCCATTTAATCGCTGGTTGATCGAAGGAACTTTGACGACGCGGACGGCCCTGCGCATTGGCAATGGTGATGTGACGAAGAGAGATGGTCTGATCAATCCGAAGGACAATAAGAAGATCGAAATAGGAGCCTGCGCGACTGATATTGACGAGAGGGCATATCTGCCAGGTTCGACGCTCAAAGGAAAGCTGCGAGCGGCGGCCAAAGAACTAGAGTTGTCCAGCACGGAGGAGCTCTTCGGAAGTGAAGAACCGGATGATCCGGAGGCGGTCGGAGGCAAGGCGGAATTTCACGATGCGCCTTCGATCAGTTTTGGGGAATTAGTGAATCCGTCTCCATACTGGTGTCATGTCAGACGAACAGATGTGTTGGCAGGAGTAACGCTCAACCGCCAGCGCCTCACCGCCAGTGACGAACGTCTGTTCCACCTGGAATTCGTACCGCCTGGAGTGACGTTTGAGGTCAAGATCAGCGGGCAAAAGCTTGAGGACAGCGAAGTGGACGATCTATTGCGAGCGTTAGAGGCCTTCAATGACGAACTTGCCCCAATCGCGTTGGGTTCATCAACCGGGGACGGATGGGGGCGCATGGACTGGCGGTTGACGAGTCTGAAACGGATGAGAACGGACGAAATCATCGCCTGGGTTGCAAGCGATGATCCGGCAACCGGTGATGCGATGCTGCCTGAAATACCGGAGAATGAATTCCATGATTTCCTAGTGCGATCTCAAACCTTTGCTGAAAGATGTATTGATCCTGGCCCGCGCGTCAAACTGAATTTGAGGTTGAGGATGGAGAGTCATTTTCTGGTCAATGATCCAAGCCGCACGAAAAAGACAGTTGATGATGATTTGCCGAACCACGCGCCGCTGCGCACCGTCAACGGTCGGGCCGTACTTCCCGCCTCATCCTTGCGAGGCGCAATCCGCAGCCAGGCAGAGAGGATTTTGCGTACTATCGGGGGAGTGAAAGCAGCTTGCTATCCTGATGGAGATGGGCCGCGACCAGCCTGCGCGTCGGTTTATCACTCGTCAGAATTGAGTGTGTTATGTCCAGCCTGTCAGATTTTCGGAGCGCCGGGCTGGCGTGCGCCTCTGGAACTGACGGATTTCACTTCGACAGCCGGGATTGAAGGGAGTGAAGGGGTAGAGACCAAACAAGAGTTCGTCGCGATTGATCGTTTCACGGGGGGGGGATCGAAGGGCGCAAAGTTCAATGCAGTTTCTGTTTATAAGCCCGTGTTGCAAGGGAGTCTGACGCTTGATCTAGCGGCGCTGGCACGCACGGGGGCGGGGAAATGGGCGATTGGTTTGCTGATTTTGACGTTGCGTGACTTGGCCGAAGGTGACGTTCGGTTGGGGTTCGGCGCAGCTAAGGGATATGGAGCAGTCAAGGCAGAGATTGAGGCTTGGTCATTGCCAGAATGGGAGGAGATCCCAGAAGTTTACCGCGACTATGAGATGAAGGCGGAGTTTGAAGATGCCATCTGGCCTTTGACCCTGACCGAGGATGCGCAAATCGCGTTGATGCTCTGGATTGATGAGTTGAAAGCGGTGGCCCAATCAGCCGCAACAAAGGAGGCAGTATGAGTTTTCACAACCCATATCATTTTGTTCCGGTTAAATCCGAAAGGCGTAATGACTATCTTGAGCGCAAGAAATTCTGTGAGAATGGCCACCACGTGGCGCATGACCGTTACCTCGATAAGACGTACTCAGGGAGGCTCATCTGTCGGCTAACGACACAAAGCCCGATTTTCATTGGTGCGAAACGTGAGGAAGGAGTTAACGATCAGACTCCCGCTACGGCAGAACCTTTTGAATTACCCGGTGAAGAAGGTCGTCCGGCCATTCCGGCAACATCGTTGCGAGGTTTGGTTTCAAGTTTGGCCGAAGCTGCGAGCAATTCAGCATTGCGTGTGCTGGAAGCCAGGCCTTATTCATATCGAATGATGATGGACAAGGGGTTGTCTGCTGTTGGAATGGTCTTGATGAGATCGGATGAAAACGGGGAGATGAAACCTCGGCTGCTGCCATTAACGTTGCCGACAATTCCGTTCAATGAAGGGAATTCGGTGGTATTACCTGCGCCCTTCCGCCATCAGCATTTTCTGAGACCCAATCTGAAGGTCTTCATTGGCAATAAAGATTCGATCAGACAGGCAGATTTCCCAGACACCTTTCGTTGCGATGATCAGAAGTTCTATGGAATGAAATTAGTTCGGCGCACTTGGGGTCAGAACGGTCAGCTTGAACTTGATGACTATCTGAACATCAAGGGAGGGACACGAGATAAATTCCTGGTCGCGCAGAAAGCAATTGATGGCAAGGACCCAATTCCCTGGGATGAGATCCCGGAAGGGGAAATGGGCGATTACACACGCGGTATCATCAGGTCACTTGGTTGCTATGATCGAGACGATATGCCAAATACCAAGAAGCACGAACTGTTCATTCCTTTTCCTGATGAAATTGACGAAGATCGCCTTCTTTCAATTACTGATGAGGCGATCAAACGATTTTACGATCTGGCGGATCATCGGACAGAGGCGGATCCGAGGTTGCCTTATGAGCCGAAAGGAACGGTGCGCAATTCTGCGCCCGAGAATGATGAGGATCGCAAGATACGACTCAAGGATGGTGATTTAGTATTTTTCGAGCCGGTTCCGCTGAGGGATCAGGTTGCCAAAATCTCTTTCTCATCGATCTGGCGTGACCGGGTAGAGGTCACTGAGCAAAATCAAAAGCGGGGAGCGACAGCTCATACCTTTTTCCGGAAGGTGAATGAAGAACTCTTACCTTTCAATGCTGACCGCAAATGGATCACGATTGCAGAGCAGATGTTTGGTTTTGTTCAGCAAGAGAAGGACAGAGATCGGAAAGGGGCATTGGCGTTGGCTGGCCGCGTCTGGTTTTCTCACGCTCGCTGGCAAGAAGAGGAAGGGAAATCGCCATATCAGGAATCTGTGACACTACGAATCCTGGACGCGCCCAAACCACCGTCACCTGCCTTTTACTTCAAGAAGGCGACGGGAAGGCCTGGCCATATTGCCAAGTCTTCACTGAGTCCGGGAGCGCATCTTCCGCAAGGGCGCAAGTTTTACTTGCACCGGAGTAGGAGAGACGGCAACGAACCGTGGAGAACGGCCAATCCAGAGGAACGGGCAAAGCAGAAAGTAACCATCAAGCCGATCTGCCCACAATCAGTCTTCTATTTCCACGCGGATTTTTCCAATCTCTCGAAGGTTGAGTTAGGGCTTTTGCTGTATGCGCTTCAACCTTCGGAGGACTTTCGACACAAGATCGGAATGGGAAAATCCATCGGGCTGGGAACCGTCAGGATTGAGCATGTCGGATTGTTTCTAGTAGATCGAGCGAAAAGATATTCGCCGGATGGGCTCTTCGCTCCGCGTCATGCCACAGCCTGGATTGCATCTGACGGTGAACCGGACCACTGGCCAGAAGAATACGCCCTGGAAAAGGCCGCCGCTAGTGACGCTGAAATGGAGGATCTCCAGAGCATCAGAGAGGCTTTTACCGACACGCTTGACCCTGACATCGGTCACGCCCTAGAGTTGATTGGCAACCCGGATTATCTTAAGACGCGGGTCCATACTCCATTGATCAGGGATGGCGAAAAAGAAGACAAGACATTCCGCTGGTTCGTCGCCAACGACCACGGATCGGGCAATAAAAAAGAAGAAAAACTAGATCCGGCGTACAAACACTTGTCACCGCTGTCGAAGGAAAGTAACGGGTTGCCGCAGTTGGAAGCTCTGGAATGGAGAGGCGAATGAGTCCGAATCCAGTCACACAATACGATTTCTTTCTTGGCGGACACGATTTGGAAATGGTGACGATTCGGGAACTGTTGGAAAAGGAAGCCCTGGGACGGATCTTCGATAAGCATCTGAGTTGGGGCGCAAAGGCTTCTGACTACAGCAAGGAGATCACCGACTGCCTATCTCAAGGACGCATCCCAGTCTTAATCGAACTTGATGATGATCTAGGAATGGACGGACAAGGGATCGTAGTCGTGGATCACCACGGTCGGCAGGCTGGGGCAGACAAACCAACTTCACTGCACCAAGTCTTTCATCTGCTTGGATTGCCAGAAGCGAAATGGACGAGATGGCATACGCTGGTGGCTGCGAATGATCGTGGCCACATTCCTGAGTTGCTGAAAGTCGGGGCGACACGTGAAGAGGTTATTCAAATACGGGCTGCTGACCGACGGGCTCAGGGAATCACCGAAGAGGAAGAAGAGGCCACTCGCATTAATGTTAGTCAGGCTCAGACTTTGGCAGGGGGCAGGCTTACTGTGATTTATCTTCCACACTCGAAGACAGCAGCGGCGGCTGATCGGATGGAACTGGCTCTGGGTGGAAGTGGGTATCGCAACCTGCTGGTCATTTCGCCAAAGGAAACGAACTTTTTTGGGGAAGGAAAGATCATAGAGGCGCTCAAACAAACCTTTCCTGAAAGCTGGTCGGGTGGTGCATTACCGGAACGAGGATTCTGGGGAATAGCTAGTCGTCAAGAGGAAGTTTTGCCATTCCTAGTAGACTTACTCAATAGGAGCGATGGGTAGTCTGTCTTCTTAGTTCGCAATCAGAGTGGATTTGAAAGCTTGGCCTGGCCTTTGATAGATCGATAAAACTTTCGAGTCCCATTGCCACAGCCGCACGAGTTGGAAATCAAGGATCGGCAGGGAAATGTCAGGCGCGTTTCCACCGATGACGCGCAGATTCATCTGGCCGACATTCCGTTCATACGGTTGCGAGGGTTGCGTTCGGATTGGGTGCATAACGGTGGTCACAGTTATGGCACGCTGGTGGAGCAGGCGCAGCGCGATC
>Ga0187894_10004822_pt1 | contig 14171 bp, 10 predicted proteins | sample GBC1701081metaG_FD_136650 | JGI IMG/M metagenome (GOLD analysis project Ga0187894, IMG submission 136650) | White microbial mat communities from a lava cave in the Kipuka Kanohina Cave System on the Island of Hawaii, USA - GBC170108-1 metaG ...
GGTGAAGTTCACCGGCCGCCTGGACGCCCCCCCAAGCGACGTGGAGTCGTTCGCGGCCCGAAGAACCCGGGACGCCGACATCCTCAGGACGCATTGTCCCGTCCGGACCCGGTGAAGATCGCGCCCGCGCCGCGGGACGGCCCTCACGAGAGGGGCCGACATGCACACATCCCGAGCAGCGCGGCGGAGTCGTTTCGGGCCAGGAAGAATCATGCCGTCGATCTCATGACGAAGCGTTGCCCGGCCCGACACGGGTGAAGGCTGCCCGGAAACCGGCCCGGCCCGGCGGCAGCTTCCCTACCCCGGCGCCTCGATGCGACCGCGGCGCTGCAGCCAGAGCGCGATCACCCAGCACAGCGTCGCCCACGCAGCACCGAGGCACCAGCCGGCGAGCACGTCGGTCGGCCAGTGCACGCCGATGAACACCCGGCTGGTGCCGACCAGCACCGTCAGGATCAGTGCGACGACCACGAAGAACGGGCGGGCGCGGCGGTCGGCCTCGACCCGCGTCAGCAGGGCGCCCAGGGTCAGGTAGGTGACGGCCGACAGCATGCTGTGGCCGCTGGGGAAGCTGGCCGACAGCTCCAGCGGCGCGCCGGGCACGAGGTCCGGCCGGGTGCGCCCGATCAGGGCCTTCAGGGACTGGCTGAGCGCCAGGCCGCCCAGCACCGCGATCAGCACGAACAACGCCGCGCCGCGCTTGCCCACGAGCAGGAGATAGAGGACCGCGAAGGCCACGATCAGGGTGAGCACGGCGACGCCGCCCAGCGCCGTGATGTCGCGCATGACCGTGGGCAGCCAAGGCGAGCCGATCGCGGTGGCGGGGTCGCCGGCATGGCGGAAGGCCAGGAGCACGGCGCGGTCGAAGGCGGCGGACTCACCGGCGATCACGGTGTCGGCCAGGCCCAGGAAGGCGAGCACGCCGCCGGCGACGACGGCCAGCGCGAACAGCAGGCCGAGCTCGACCTTCGACAGTCGCCAGAACGTGGCCCAGATGCAGGCCGGCGGGAGCTTCATGGCGCGGTGATGCCGGATCGGGCGCACGGGGGTCAAGCGTCGCGGCGCGCCGTGCATCGTCGTCTGCCGTTGCACGCCGAGCGCCCGGCGGCGGCGATCACGCGTACCCAGGGCGCGACACGGCACCGTCGAGCCGGCCTGCCTGGATCGAGCATCCAACGCGGGAAGCGACCCCATTCGAGCAATCCAGAGGACGAGCGAACGCATTCACGCCGGGGTGCCGGCCGTGCGAGGATCGCCTGCACGGAACAGACAACAGGAACCCCCCATGCCTCGCATGACCGGCGGCGACGCCATCGTCGATTCACTGCTGCGCCACGGGATCGATACGATCTTCGGCCTGCCCGGCGTGCAGATGTACGGCCTGTTCGACGCCTTCGCCCGCAACGCCAACCGGCTGCGGGTGATCAACGCGCGGCACGAGCAGACCACGGCCTACATGGCGCTGGGCTATGCGCAGTCGACCGGCAAGCCGTCGGCCTTCACGGTGGTGCCGGGGCCGGGCGTGATGAACACCATGGGGGCGCTGACCACGGCCTGGGGCGTGAACGCGCCCGTGATGTGCATCACCGGCCAGGTCCCCAGCGCCATGATCGGCCGCGGCCGCGGGCAGCTGCACGAGATGCCGGACCAGCTGGCGACGCTGAAGACCTTGCTGAAGTTCGCGGAGCGCATCGAGCACCCGACCGAGGCGCCGCAGGTCATGGCGCGCGCCTTCCAGGCGATGGTGTCGGGCCGGCCGGGGCCGGTCGCGGTCGAGATGCCGTGGGACATGTTCCCGGCCAGCGCCGACGTGACGCCGTCGGAGCCGCTGGGCAAGCGCGCCGCGCCGGTGCCCGACCCCGAGAAGATCGCGGCGCTGGCCCAGCTCGTCGACGCCGCCCGGGCGCCGATGATCTGGATCGGCGGCGGCGCGGTGGACGCCGGCACCGAGGTGCTGGCGCTGGCCGAGAAGATCGGCGCGCCCGTGGTGTCGTTCCGCACCGGCAAGGGCGTTGTCGACTCGCGCCACAAGCTGTCGCTGAACACGGTCTCCGGTTTCCACCTGTGGGACAAGACCGACCTGCTGATCGGCATCGGCACGCGGCTGGACGTGCCGATCGCGCGCTGGGCGCCGGCGCCTTCCGGGCTGAAGACGGCGCGCATCGACATCGACCCGGCCGAGCACCGGCGGCTGGCCGTCAACGTCGCCATCGTCGCCGACGCGGCCGATGGCGCGCGTGCTCTCGCCGCCGCAGTGGCGCGTAACGACGATCCGGCGCGGCGTGACGCCGTGGCTGGCGCGAAGGCGGCCGGACTGGCGCAGATCCAGAAGGCGCAGCCGCAATGGTCGCTGGTCGAGGCGATCCGCGACGTGCTGCCCGAGGACGGCATCGTCGTCGACGAGGTGACGCAGCTGGGCTACATCATCTGGTACGGCTACCCGGTGTACCGGCCGCGCACGCTGGTAACGTCGGGATTCTCCGGCACCCTGGGCTACGGCTTCCCGACGGCGCTGGGCGTGAAGGTCGGCAACCCCGACCGCGCCGTGGTGTCGGTCACCGGCGACGGCGGCTTCCTGTTCGGTGGCTCGGACCTGTCGACCGCGGTGCAGTTCGGCATCAACCTGGTGACCGTGGTGGTCAACAACGGCGGCTACGGCAACGTGAAGCGCGACCAGGAGCGGCTGTTCGACGGGCGGCATTCCGGCGCGGTTCTGACCAACCCGGACTTCCAGGCCTATGCGCGCGCGTTCGGTGCCCGGGCGTGGCGGGTGCAGACCGCCGACCAGCTGCGCGGCGCGCTGCGCGAGGCGCTGGCGGCCGACGCGCCTGCCGTGGTCGAGGTGGTGTCGGACATCGCCAAGGACTATCCGCCGTACGAGTTCCACGCGCCGCGCGTGAAGCATTGAACACCTGGGACCGCCGGCTTCCAGCCGGCACCGGCGCGAAGCGCCGGATCATGAGCCGGCTGGAAGCCGGCGGTCCCTGGGCGGCTACAGCCGCACGCCCTTCAGCGGCTCGCCCTTGGCGCCGGTGCCTGTCATGCGCTCCATGATGGCGGGGAAACTGTTCCAGCGGTCGTACTTGAAGTTCTCGATGCCGCCCTCGGTGCGCCAGGTGACGACGACGCTGTCGTCGGGGCCGAGCGCGAAGGTGCCCTGGTCGATCGGCGCCGCGGCCGCGGTGCTCCCGACCTTGTGCGGCTCCTGCGTCACCTCGTAGTACTGGTTGAAGCGGTAATAGAACGTCTCGTCGCCGTGGTAGATCACCCAGGTGCCGGGCAGCCAGTCGGGCAGCGGGCCGCGGGAATCGGCGAACAACCGCATGTCGCACCAGCCCGCCCACTCCCCCGGGTTGAACGTGCCGCGCTTGCGCTTGACGGAGTCGAAGCCGGTGGTGGGGCCGCCCTGCCCGCCCTCGACGGTGAGCCAGGTATCTCCCTCGAACCCGAGCGAAATGCCCATGTGCAGCCGCGGGGCGAAGTCCCAGTCGGTGGTGAAGACGTCGCCGTACTCCGGCCGGCGGCCCGACGTCGAGCGCACGTAGGTGTGGCCCTTTCCCATGCCCTTGATCAACTCCTCCAGCTTGAAGGCGCTGAGGTTCTTGCCCACCATGGCGCCCGTACAGCCGCCGACGAAGGAGTTGCAGCTGGTCAGCTGGCCGCCGCCGGCCCAGTTCTTGACTTCGGCCGTATGCGTGAGCCCGGTCAGATCGCTGTAATCCTTGTTGTCGACCTCGGCCTTCCAGTCCTTGGCCAGGATCTTCTTCGTCGTCTCAGGGTCGATGGGCCGCTTGTAGACCGCCGAGCCGGAGATGATCGCGCCCGGGTAGGCCGGGATCCGCGCGATGTGGTCCTTGAGCTTCTCCTTGTAGTCCTTGGCCATGGCTGCCTCCCGCTGTCGCGTGTCCCTCTTGCGTGGCCATCATAGCCCGAATGGCCTGAAGAAGCGAGTGAACACTTCCACATATTAACCGAAACGCACCGGCGAACCGACGGTGAAGGCGATGCACCCGCCGCGATCTTGCCGTCTCCGGCGCATTGGATGACAATGTTTTACTTGAGGGGGAGACGAGGGTGGAGGACGACCGTCCGGCCGGGTCGTCACAGACGCGGCCGCCGCCCGACGATGGCGATCCCTTCGGGCCGCTGCCGGCCGGCACGCTGGTCGGCAAGTACGAGATCGCGGCGGTGCTGGGCCAGGGCGGCTTCGGCATCACCTACCGCGCGCGCGACAGCCAGCTGGGCCGCAATGTCGCGCTGAAGGAGTATCTGCCCACCAGCTTCGCCGTGCGCCGCGGCGGCATCACCGTGCAGCCGCGATCGACCCGGACGGCCGACGACTTCCTGTGGGGCCGCGAGCGCTTCCTGGACGAAGCGAAGACGCTGGCCCTGCTGGAGGAGACGCCGGGCATCGTCAACGTCTACGACTTCCTGCAGGCCAACGGCACCGCCTACATGGTGATGGCGCTGGCGCGCGGCGAGACGCTGGAGGCGCGGCTGAAGCGCGACGGGCGGCTGCCGCCGACGGCCATCGAGCAGATGCTGGGCCTGCTGCTGGACGGGCTGGAGAAAGTGCATGCCGCGGGCTTCCTGCACCGCGACATCAAGCCGGCCAACATCCTGATCGACGCCGACAACCGGCCGACGCTGATCGACTTCGGCGCCTCGCGGCTGGCGCTGTCGGGCCGCACCCAGGCGATGACGGCGATCTACACGCCGGGCTTCGCCGCCTTCGAGCAGATCACGGGCGGCAAGCAGGGGCCGTGGACCGACATCTACGGGCTGGCGGCGACGCTCTATGCCTCCATCGCCGGCGGCCCGCCGCAGCCGGCGATGGAGCGCATCGCCGAGGACAGGCTGGTGCCGGCAGCGGAGGCCGGCAAGGGCCGCTATGCGCGCACCTTGCTGGCGGCGATCGACGCCGGGCTGCGGCTGAAGCCGGCGGAGCGGGCGCAGAGCGTCGCGTCGTGGCGCCGGGTGCTGTCGGGCGTGTCGGCGGAGTCGGTCGGCGCCCCCACGCGCGAGATGGACGAGCCGCCCACCCGCCGCGTGCCCGATGCCGCCGGGCCGGGCCGGCGCGGGCGTACCCTGCCCTGGATCGCCGCCGGTGCGGTGGCTCTGGCCCTCGCCGCCTTCGGTGCGTGGATCGCGCTGCGGCCGCCGCCGGAGACCATCGAGCAGGCGCTGCGGCGCGCCGAGGACGAGGCACGGCGGCAGAACGAGCTGGCGGCGCGGCTGCGCCAGGAGCAAGAGGCCGAGGCGCGCCGCAAGGCCGACGCCGACGCCGCGCGCAGGGCGGCCGAGGAGAAGGCTGCGGCCGAGGCCGAAGCGCGGCGCCAGGCAGAAGCGGAAACCGCGCGCAAGGCAGCCGAGGAGAAGGCCGCGGCCGAGGCCGAAGCGCGGCGCCAGGCGGAAGCGGAAGCCGCGCGCAATGTGGCAGAGGAGAAGGCTGCGGCCGAGGCCGAAGTGCGGCGCCAGGCGGAAGCGGAAACCGCGCGCAAGATGGCCGAGGAAAAGGCCGCGGCCGAAGCGGCCAGCCGACGCCAGGCAGAGGAGGCCGAACGCCAGCGCGCCGCGGTGGCGCGCCAGGCCAAGGAAGAGGCCGCCCGCCGCCAGGCCGAGGCCGAGCGCCAGGCGCGCGAGGAGGCCGAGCGGCGCGGCGCGGCCGACAAGGGCGCGGCCGAAGCGCAGGCCCGCCGCCAGGCCGAGGAAGAGGCGCAGCGCCGGCGCGACGAGGAGATCCGCCGCGAGACCGAGACGCGGCTGCGCGCCGAGTTCGAGGCCCAGCGCCGGGCCGAGGAAGCGCAACGCCGCGCGGCCGCGGAGAACGCCGACGCGGCGCGCCAGCAGGCCGAAGCCGAGGCGCGCCGCCAGGCCGAGCAGGAGGCGGCGCGACGCGAAGCCGAGGAACGGGCGCGCGGTGAACTCGACGCCAGGCGGCAGGCGGAAGCTTCCGAGGCGGCACTGCGGCTGTCGCTGGAGGATCGCAAGCGGGTACAGGTGGCGCTCACGGCGCTGGGCCACAACACGCAGGGCAGCGACGGCGCGTTCGGACCGCGCACGCGAGCGATGATCACCAGCTGGCAGAAGAGCCAGCGCCTGCCCGAGACCGGTCATCTGACGGCGGCGCAGCACAACGCCCTGCGCCAGCAGGCGGCTGCCGCCATCGCGCGCTTCGACGAGGAGCAGAAGAAGGCCGAGGATGACGCCAGGCGCCGCGCCGAGGAGGAGGCGCGACGCCGGGCCGACGCGGAGGCGAACCAGCGCACGCCGCAGCCGCCGCAGACGGCGGCGGCACCGCCGGCGGAAGCGGCCATGATCGACGGGCGCTGGGCGGGCCGGCTGCGCTGCACCGCTTTGATCGGCGACGAGCCGATCACCCTTGTCATCACAAAGGGCCAGGGTTCGTTCCGGCAAAACCCGACCGAGCTCTCGCTGTCGCTGCGCGGCGACACCATCAGGGTTTCGCTCACCAGCGCCAGCGACCGCGGTATCACCGTATGGGGTGACCTCACCGGCCGGCTCACCGGCTCAAGCATCGAGGCGACCGGCACGGTCCGGCAGGGCAGCGGCTCATTGACCGGCCCGGGCGACTGCACGCTGCGCCTGATGCGGCAGTAGGCCGGGGCGCGCCACGCCAGTGGCGCATTGCCCGGAGCGCAAGCGGAGAGCAACCTCACGACGCTCGACAAGAGTCGACACTGGGCGGCCGTCGAGGCCGACCAGTGTCGTGCGCCACTGGAGTTTCCACCGGGAGGCCGACCCTCAGGGATGAAGCGCTGGGAAGGCTTGCGCGGCAGCGGGTTCTTGTTGCGCGCAGCGCCCGGAGCGCGGGCGTCCCGCCCGCATCGGCGCGGAGCGCCGACCATGGGTAGTTTCGCCCTCCGCTGGCGCTGCGGGCGAATGCGGGCGGGACGCCCGCGCTCCGGTGGCGTTGTTTCTTGCTGGTGGCGCGCCCCGACCAAAACCACATGCGAATGCCCCGGGCACGTCCCCAGGGTCCGTCATCGCGGCGCCGTACAGGCGCGACGGAAGGGACATCGCTCCAGTGGCGGCGTGACTAGCGCCGGTCGAACGAGGCGGTCTCGAAATTCAGGCCCAGCTCCCGGGCGCGGCGCCAGGAGCGGGCCAGCTCGGCCTGCAGCGGCGGGCGCGCGATCTCGGCATACTGCGGCCGGTACTTCGCGCTGGCGGGGTCGCAGAAATTGTCGGGATGGAACTGGGCCATCACGTTGACCGGCGCCGCCGGCATGTGCTCGGCGATCCAGTCCAGCACCGGCCAGGTGCAGCACTCGACGTGGTCGGGCATCACGAGGTGGCGGATGGTGAAGTCCTCACCCCACTCGGTGAGCAGCGCCAGGTTGCGGGTCACGGTCTCCCAGTACCAGGGCGTCTTCGCCAAGGTCATGGCGCAGCGGCCGGGGCCGAACTTGAAATCGGGCAGCCAGACGTCGGCCAGGATGCGCAGGATCTTCATGCTCTCGCCGGTCATGAAGAAGTTGCTGTTCCACAGCATCGGCGCGTTGAAGCGGCCCTCGTGGACGGCGGCGCCGGGCGGCTCGTCCTCGGCCGACCAGAAGAAGCGGTCGGCCTTGGTCTGGCGCGCGCCGGCCAGCTCATCCTGGGTTGGCGCGAAGTCGCGGCCCAACAGCGCGATCGCATCGACGATGGCATGCAAATGGATGACGACCTCGCCGCCGACCCAGTTGATGTTGTGGCAGCCTTCGCGGCGCAGGGTCCAGGCGATGGCCGCCAGGGTGCGCGGGTCGGTCTCCTCGCCGTTGTCCTTGTCGGTGCTGATGTCGCCGTTCTGGCAGAAGGCGCAGCGCATGTTGCACGACGTGAAGAAGATCGTGCCCGAGCCCTCGGTGCCGCGATAGAACAGCTCCTCGCCGGTGTGGTGGAAATGCGAGCTGACGCGCGAGCCCGCCCCCAGCCGGCAGGCGCCGACCTTGTTGCCCATGGCGCGATCGACGCGACAGTCCCAGGGACAGAAATTGCAATGCGCCAGCATGCGGTACGCCAGCGCCCGGCATAGCTCGAGCAGGCTGGGGCCGTCCGCTTGTTGCGGCAGGCGGGCGCCGGCGCGGATCTCGCGCCAGCGCGCGAGGAACAGCGGCGTCAGGCGGTCGAGCTCGGCCCACAGCGCGTCCTCGCCCGACGCCGCGAGGTCGAGCGGCGTGGCGATGGTGGCGGCGATGCGGAACTTGGCCGGGCGGCGGTTGTCGGCCACGTCGCGGTACCACGACAGCGCACCGCGGATCGCGGGGTCGTCCCAGACTCGCAACCGGGCGAGGTCGCTCATGGCGGGCTCGTTCACGTCATCCCCGATACAGGATACCCTGCCTCCCCCGTCAGGGCCATCGGATATGGCGACCTTGAAGATTCAAGCACAGCGCACACAGAGCGAACAGGAATGAAACCCCGGAGGCAGCCGAACAGAGTGTGCCAGGTCATCGGATTCCTTGCCGTCTTCGGCGTGGTGTGGAGCGGCGACATGCAGCCTTCCGCGTCGCAACCGTCGAAGCGTCCGTTCGACGCGTTCCCCGGCATCATCGTGTCCTGCGCACCGACACCGGCGATCACCTGGACCGTCGAGGCCTGCGCCGAGGTCCTCGCCGACGTGCAGCGGCGTGCGAGAGCGCTGGGCATGCCGACATACATCTGGTCGGCAGAGGCGGCGGCGACCCACGGCGGCAACGCGCCGCCATTCGATGCCGACAGGGCGCTCAAGCTGGGCCTCGGGTTCGCACTGGCCGGCGACAAGCAGAACCGCATCAGGATGACACTCAACAGCAGCTACCTGTGGCAGCCGACGGAAAAGGAGGTTCCGAATGCCGTTCCCGGGCAGCGCATCCCGATGAATTTCCGCGTGCAGAGCGCCATCACCAACGAACGCGGCACGCGCCGGGACATCATGCAGGCGGCGAAGGCGTTGCTGGACAACTTCTTCCAGTACGGCGAGGGAAGACTGCCGCCAGAGAAGCCACCTGCGCCGTCGCGATAGCGCGGCACAGCACCGCTCAGTTAGAGCCTGACTGAAAATGCGCTGTTTCAGCAAACTTCATGGTGAGCTTGTCGAACCATGAAGGCGGTCGCACGCGTTGGGCGGTCGCTTCATGGTTCGACAAGCTCACCATGAAGCGATTCTCCCCTTTTCAGTCAGGCTCTCACGTCAGAGAAGGGGCGCTCGGGATGACAGCACGGATTCATGTCGTCGCGCGCCTGCGCCGGGCTACCGCGACTTCCGGCGGGCGGAGCGGCGTGCCGGCGGACCCAGCAGCCTGTCGATGAGCTCCTTCAAGGTCGTTCGTCCCAGCTTCGCCGCCGTCCTGGGATTTTCGGCGCGGGCGATGACCAGCGCGATCTCGAGCATGGCGGCGAGCAGGACATGGGCGAAGTTGTCCACCAGCTCCGGCCGCAACCGGCCGGCCGCGGCCGCCGCCTTGAGTGACGACTTCAGCAGGCCGAAGGCGTAGCGCGCGTCGATGTCGCGCCATTTCCGCCAGCCCAGCACGGCCGGCGCATCGATCAGCGCGATCTGCCGGATGGCGGGGTCGTGGCTGAGGTCGAGGAAGGCCTCGGCGCCGACCCGCATCGCCTCGATCCGGTCGGCGATGCCGCGCGAGGCATCGACCGTGGCCTGCGCGATCCTCGCCTCGATCGTCTCGAAGACCGCGACGAACAGGGCTTCCTTGTTCTCGAAGTGATGGTAGAGCGCGCCGCGGCTGATGCCGGATTTGGCCAGGACGGTCTCGATCGACGTCGCCTCGTACCCGGCCGTGGCGAAGAGCCCGGTGGCGGTCGTGATGATGTGCGCCCGCGTCGCCTCACCCTTTGCCAGCTTCCTGTCCACTGACGCCTCTGTGATTTGACAGTTCCAGCAGTCGGCTATCTTTACCGACCGACGGTCTGGAATCAAGCCGCATCGCACCAGGTTCATGGCGCTTGTCCGGACGCGCCGTGAACTCCCACGACCGTCGCGATCCGGAACAACCATAAGGAAATCTGATTAGACAGACCGACAGTCGGTTCATATTTACAGACTGACAGTCTTGAATCTGGCGGCCGCAAAGGCCGACTGGCGCGCGGCGACGAAAGTCCGCGGGACACCCCGAGCTTCACGGTGCAGGAAAGAGGTCAGCATGCCGATCGGCAAGGCAGACGTACTGGAAGTGCTTCGCGACGCGAGGCTGCGCAACATTCACTTTTCCGTCGGGCCCATCAATGTCAGTCCGACCGAGTACGACAGAGTCGCAGACTACATCAACTACGGCTCCATCAGAGTCGTGCCGGGAGGCAAGTCCTATCCGGAGTATACTCCGCAAATCAATTCGCTCAGCACCGCCGTGGGCGATCCGCCCCTGGGTCTCCCTGCACGCGCCACCTTGCTGCATGAATGCACGCATATGATCGGCGACATAAACAAATGCAAGGTCACGCGGCTGACGGACGAAGTCGCCGCCTACCTTGCGCAGACTGCCTACTACCTCCTCCTCGACCCCTTGTGGGCCGAGCTGTCGATCGGCGGGCCGCCGCTGCACGAAATGACGCGGCACAGCAGGAAGCTGGTGGAAAAGTACAGCCTCGGTCAACCGGCGGGCATGGGCGCCATCATCGACCAGGGCGACATTGCCAGCCTGGCACCCCTGGTTCAGGCGATTTCCATCTATTCGCATATCGGCGAGGACGAGATGATGGGCGGTCGCGGCGTGGACCTGAGCGACAAGCACAAGATCGCCGAAAAGTACCGCCAGGAGCTCATGCAACTTGCCAACGAGACCCTCGACAAACTCGCCGCCGATGAAGTCGCGCAACTGCTGACGCAGATGATGACGGTGCGCTCCGTTTCGAAGGAAAACTACGTGACCTCGGATTCCGAGCTTCACAGACTGGTCCACGCGTACGAACGAGGCGACGCGGCGCAGAAGAAGGACGTGCGACGGAAGCTGCTCCGCATCTTCTCGACCATCGACCAACGCAGCGCCGAACGCCTCACGAAAAGGCTGCCTGCGGACGTGCACCACGCTGACGACTTATCGGCGTGCTTCCAGCGCGCATTCCCGCCACCGGCCAGGAGAGTCCTGCTGTCGGCGCTTCGAATCAGGCGGTAGCGCATCCGCGCCCGCCATCGCAGCCGCCGCGCCGCGGGTGAAGCTTTCATGACCGCGGGCGCCGGCTCGCCGGGCCGGTAAACGCCTGCGGAGTCGCCGGGTGGCATGGCACCCCGACGGCAGCGGTGCGCCCTTCCTCAGATCGCGCGGACATGATCCGGCAGGCGTCGCGCGGCCTGGTCCCCCGATGTCAATCGCACTGGAAGGAAACCAACATGGTCTCATTCACGGCAGTCTGCAGGGACGGCGGCTTGCTGGCGTCCACGCCGAAATTCCTCGTCGTCCCGCGGGAGCATATCAATCTGGTGTACCTCAACCTGGTGTACCTCGACGGTGCGCGTTCCTTCGATATCCGGCGGGACCTGAAATACGACCGGACCAGGCTGAAGGTGACAGCGGTGAAGGCAAACGACGTCGAGAAGCATCTCCTGAGGTACACGTACAATTTCCCCTCGACGCTGTTCGCCGACATCCTCGCGCTCAGCGGTGACATCCGGAATACAATGCGCTTCGGCAGTGTGCTGCTGTCCATCGACAGCAATGTTTGCGGCGACACCGCGTCGCTCGACTATGTCGGCAAGGCGGGCCGGGCGCGGATGGATGTGTACACGGCAAGACGGCGGACAGTCGACGTCGCGTTCCGGTTCGTCCGCTACCCGGACGCCGCGGGGCAGATGACGGGCGGCACGACGCATACCCCGTCCTATGCCGCGGAGCTGGTGGAGGTGATGAACCGGCTGTACCTGCCGTCGGCGAACATCGAGCTCAGGTTGAAGAGCTCGGAATTCGCCTCCGTACCACGACAATTGGGTCCCGGGATCACGACGGTGGCCTTCCGCAACCACATTGTTCCCCTGCGCGATCCGGGGGCCGAGCTGACCGCCTTCTTCGTCGGGAAATTCCGGGGCACGACCGATCCCGAAGGGCAAGCATTCCGCGACGTGGGTTGTCTCGTCGTCGACGACGCGCCCTACACCTACATCGCGCCGCAGGCCGTCGCCTGGGACGGCTCGAAACTCAGCCCTGTCTTGCTCCCGGAGGTCGAGCTCTCGCGTCCGCAGGACCGGCCCAGATCGGATCGCGACCTGCACATCGTCCTGGCGCACGAGATCGCGCATCTGCTCGGCGCCGACCATAACGACAGGCCAGACAACCTGATGTCGATGCGCCGGTTGGATCTCAAGCTGGATAAAGAAACCGTCAGGGCTATCAGCCACACGTAAGCACACTTCCCCGGCAGAACCATCGCGCCTGACGACAGGCAAGATCCCATCGTCGCCCTCGGTGCAGCGGAACGTTTCACGGCCGTCGTTCAAGGGATGACGCCGTCGGTTCTTCCACCACGGTCGAACGGCTGGAGCGATCAATGCACAACGACGGAACTTGCATGAGCAAAATCACAACCCCCGCTGTACCGGCGTTGATCGAGCGCGCCGCCGCGTGGCTGGGGGAGCAGGCGCTGAACGACGCCGATCTGGAAGCCGTCGTGCGCGGTTGCTGCGCGCGGCTGCATGGCGCCGGCCTGCCGATCGCGCGGGTCAAGCTGGTTTTCTCCGTCCTGCATCCCCTTCACCGCGCGCTGGGCCTGACCTGGCAGCCGGGACAAGGCCTGCAGGTTCAAGCCTACCGGCACGTGAGCGGCAGCACGCAGCCGGATTTCTTCCGCCAGAGCCCCTACTATCACCTGCTCAAGCACGACTTCGACCATCTGCGCCGGCGGCTCGACACGGGAGAGCCCGCCGATTTCCCTCTCCTCGACACGCTGCGCGGCGAGGGGCTGACCGACTACCTCGCCTTCGCCAACAGCTTCGCGAAGGCCAGGGGCGAAGGCATGCTCGGTTCCTGGGCGACCCGGCAGCGCGGCGGCTTCGCCGACGGCGAGATCGACGCGCTGCTGGCGATACAGTATCCCCTGGCCGTCGCCTGCAAGATGGCGATGCTCGGTGGTGTCGCCAGGAGCACGCTCGCCACCTATCTCGGCGCCAACGCCGGCCGGCGCGTGCTCGCCGGCCAGATCCGGCGCGGCGATGGCGAGACGACGCGTGCCGCCATCGTCTGGGGCGACCTGCGCAACTCCACGCGGATGGCCGATCAGCTCGGACGCAAGGCCTATATCGACAACCTCAACGACTTCTTCGACGCCACCGCCGGCGCCGTGGCCGATGCCGGCGGCGACATCCTGGGCTTCATCGGCGACGGCTTCCTCGCCATCTTTCCCTGCGACAGCAACCAGACGGACTCGGGCGCCGCCTGCAAGCGGGCACTCTCGTCGGCGCTCAAGGCGGTGGACGGGATGATCGAGACCAACCGCCGGCGCCAGGCGAAGGGCAAGGCGGCACTCGGCTATGGCCTCAGCCTGCACGTCGGCAGCGTCCTGTTCGGCAATGTCGGGTTGCCCGAACGCCTGTCGTTCTCGGTGTTCGGCTCGGCCGTCAACGAGGCCGCACGGCTGGAGACGCTGACCAAGAAATTCGCGACGCCGATCATTGCCAGCCGGGCCTTCATGGCCGATTGCGGCGGCGCCTGGCAGGCGCTGGGCAACGAGAGCCTGCGCGGTGTCGACTCGCCCATCGCCGTGTTCCGGCCGGTGCAGCCGCAGCCGCCCCCGCCGCAGATCACCGCGCACCGCCAGGCGAGCGACGACCGGAACTCCTCGGCCGACGCCCAGCCCTTGCGCGCGCGTCCTTGCGAGAAGAAGATCAGAAGTGGAGCGGGCTGACGTCGCATCGGCCCATGGGGGCCCGGCTTGGCGCGCGAGATCGACCGCAAACTGCGCCTGACGGCGGCGCTGCTGGGCGCGGCCACACGCAAGGACCTGGCGAGGGCGTTCCATCGCGTCAACGCGGCCACGCCATTCGATGTCGATCGCGCCCACAAGTGGCTGCAGGGCCGCGCCAGCCCGCGCGAACCACAAGTCTACGAGGATTGGGCCAAGCTGCTGGACCTGGGACGGTCCGCGCAATGGATCGCCGACTGCGACAGCGAGGCGTTCCTCGACGCGATCTGCGCCCGTCACGAACGCGATCCCGACGCCTTGCGCCGGCAGGTCGACGGCGA
>Ga0187894_10004823_pt1 | contig 14170 bp, 8 predicted proteins | sample GBC1701081metaG_FD_136650 | JGI IMG/M metagenome (GOLD analysis project Ga0187894, IMG submission 136650) | White microbial mat communities from a lava cave in the Kipuka Kanohina Cave System on the Island of Hawaii, USA - GBC170108-1 metaG ...
GAATTTATCCGCGAACCGAAACTGACGGTGACGCTGCTGGAATCGAACAACGCGAAATACGGGGTGCTGGGCGATGTACGCGAACCGGGCGTCAAGATTATGACGCGACCCATGCGCGTCTTTGATGCGGTGACGGCGGCGGGCGGCATCCTCGACACCGGCAATGCCGCAAAGGTGACGATACTGCGGCAGGACGATTTCGGCAATGTGCAAACGGTTAAAGTCAATGTCAAAAAGATGATGCAGGGCAAAGCCAGCGCCGAAGAGAATTTCTTTATTCAACGCGGCGACACCCTTATCGTACATGGCAATCTCTTCAAGACGATTGGCAAATTTTCCAGCGTCGTCGGGCTGACCGGCTTTGTCTCGTTTTTGATTGGCAGCCGGCGATAAAGCGCAATTCACTGCCCGTATGAGAAGATATAGTGTTACTTATTGTGCGACCCTTGTTATAAGAGTATATCCTCTTCGCTTAGTTGGGGAATATCCTCTTCGCACTGTCGCGTAGCAACGAATTGAGTGTAGCCGTTTCGTTCGGTCGCGTAGCGACAATGTGAATTTAGCCGTGTGTTTTAACGCACGGAATCAAGCATCGTAAAGCCATCGCGTCGCGTCAGCGACGATTGATGCAACGCACTATCAAATTCAGCCGTCGCTGACGCGACGCAAAAAGGATTATCTACCGGCTCCCGTGCCATAAATGACATGGCTAAATTCACATTGTCGCTACGCGACAAGAAAAGCGTCATACAAACACGAAATTATTTCGAGGTAGGCGAATGTACAAACTAGGTTCTCAAGCAGTACAATCAAATCAGACTTTCAGCAATCCTAAACCATCCCGATTATCCAGACGCACGGCATTAGCCGAACTGGTCAACACGCAACTTCAGGAAAAAGGCTTGCGGCAGATAGATTTTTGCCGGCAGACCGGCTTCGATCAGGGCTTGCTGTCGAAAATTCTCTCTTCGGCAGTCAATAGGCTGAATGTGGAAACCACCCTGAAACTTGCCGAGGGTTTAGACATTCATCCGGTGGTTATCTTTGAAGCTATAGGCAAAAAAGAGGTGGACGAAATGTTGCGCCGCTTTTATGCCAATGCCAATCGTTGACGGCGCTTGCTTTCTGCCGCTTCCGCCGGTCAACGGCTTTGCCGTCAGCAAGAAATTCATCAAGCGGTTCGCCGTCTCTCGCGGAACAATAAAACAATATGCAACAGCAACATCAACACGGTTGCTGCCACCACTGCCAGCAAGCCGGTACGAATATCGCCTTTCTGTCCGCCAACCGCTTCTGATATATAACCAACCGCAGGCGGCATCACCAGTAAGCCGCAAAAGCCTAATCCCATAACCCAACTCATTGCCGTGCCGGCGATACGTGGGGCGATTACCGAAGCCAAGCCAACCGAAGTGGGAAAAATTGGTCCCATGCCGATGGCGCTGATAAAAACTGCCCAGCGGACAGCCTCAGGTGAAGCGGAGTTGAAGGCGATACTCAGCCCCGTAGCACAAATAGCCGAGCCTATCGCCACCAGGACAAAGCTATTCATCTTCATAACCCCTAGCAGAAAGCTCGAAATCAACCGCCCAATCATCAACGCAAAGCCAAACCATGAGAGGGTGCGTAAGGCGAAACTTTCTACGGTTGCGCCAAGGGCATCGGTCTTAAAGAAATCAGCGTTGGTGCGTGACAACTCCTGCATCTGTTCATTCAAACCGAAACTGGAAAGCAGTTGGGCATCGCGCTCGATGAAGTTTACAACCCATTTGCCGACAGCGACTTCCGAACCGACATACATAAAGAGCGCAATTGCCAATAGCCAGAACGAAGGCGATTTGAACAAACCTTTGGCGTCACTGAAAGGAAATGATTCAGGATGTGCCGGTTTCGGAAATTTCGGGATCACGACAATAATCAACAACGCCAAACTTGCTGCCGCCAGCACCCAAAATATCTGCCCAAGTCCGCCTTTGAGACCATCCTTGATAATCGGCAAAACGGTCAATCCAAGACCGAAAAAGACATCCAGCAGGTTGAGCGCCGAATCGCGCCAACTCGTCGCCACATCACCAACCAGCGCGTGACCGGCGCTGACAATCGCATTTGCGCCCAAGCCAAGAACCAAGCCGCAAATAAAGATGAGAAAACTTGCCGATGGTGGCGCAACAGTGGTGACCACAAGCGCGAAGGCAATCATCGAAGCAATTACTAACAGCGCCCCTATTGAGAGCGTAAATTTCTTGCCAAGTTTATCGGTTAAAGGACCACTTACCAGATAAGCGATAACTGCGCCAATCGCATTGATGAAAAGAAAATTGCCGGCGACAGCGTCATTGGCAAGAAATTTATTGCGCTCAAGGTCAGGCAGCACCGTCCCCGGCAGCGCCGTTAAAAGCCCGTAAACAAAGATACCGAGAAAGGCAACTGCCATCAATAATCCACTCTGGCTGGTGGTTGCACTGCGCGATGTTTCCATTAAAGTTTTCTCCTCGAAAGCGTTGAGAGCAACGCGGCGGCATACTACTTCAATGATGCTATGCTTATCAAGGTAAGCGAATCGGAATGAGTAATTTGCCCGAACTTTCCTCTGCATGGAATAATTACGCCCGATGGATAGCCCCGAACGACAAGCCAGCGACCCTCAGCAATTAGCCGCCGACTTCCTGCATCAATTTCAGCAGACAGGCGAGGTTGACCGTGAGTTAATAGCCGACCTTGCCCAACTCGCCGCATCCGACAACGCCGTTGAAGCGCAAGCCGCAACCACAGCCATTTTCGCTTCACTTGTCGAAAAACTCGCTGATGCTTTTGAACCGGCTTGTGTCCTGCTCTACAATCGCCTCTTCGCTCAACTCATTCACTTATGCCGCGCCACGCCGCAAGGCGCATCGCTCGACCAGGAATTGACCCGTCTTGGAGTCACAACCGAAGCGGCATTAGTAAGCCGCGCCGAACAGTTACGGTACATCCGCCGCTTCACCCGCAGCGCCGCCGAGAAAGAACGAATCAAACGAGCGATTGTGCTTTCCCGCGTCACCATTGGCGCAGATGTGGTCATCACCAGCATTATTATCGAACGCTTAAAACGGGAATTTCCCAATGCTGAAATCGCCCTTGTTGGCAATCGGAAAGCCGCTGAACTATTTGGCGGCGAGCCGCGAATTACCTTTACGGGCATTGATTATCAGCGAGGCGGCACCCTGACAACAAGATTAGCCAGTTGGCTCGAGGTGCTGGCGCAAGTGCGCGAACTTACAGAAGGTTTGAACGCCGACGAGTGGCTTATGGTTGACCCGGACAGCCGCCTGACGCAACTCGGTCTATTGCCACTCTTGCCGGTTGAAAATCTTTATCAAAGCAATAACGCCAAAGCGCAATTAAACGATCCGTATCTCTTCTTTCCGAGCCGGGAACTCGGCGCTCACTCAGGTTCTTTGAGCGAGTTGACTTCTATCTGGCTCAATGCGGTCTTTAGCGGCGAAGCGCAGACCTTCCCACAACTCTATCTGCGCCAGCAAGATTATCAGTTGGCGCAAGGCGTGATTGATAAAATCCGACAAGGAGATTCACGTCCCTTAGTTAGCCTCAATTTCGGCGTTGGCGAGAATGCGAAGAAGCGCATATCGGACAACTTTGAAAGCCATCTTGTCGCCCGACTGTTGCAAAGCGGCGCGAGGCTCATTCTCGATAAAGGCGCAGGCGCAGAAGAATTACAACGCGCCGAGCGCATCATTGCGCTAGCTGCCAAGTCAAATTATCGAAGTCAGAACCTTTCCGTTATCGAAGCCAATGAAGAAAATCTGCAAACTCTAGTATCAGCAGAAACGCTTGCTGCCGATTTGCTTGTCTGGCAGGGGCGCATTGGTCTGTTGGCGGCGTTGATTGCCACTAGCGACCTTTATATCGGCTATGATTCAGCCGGACAACACATCGCGGCGGCGCTGGCGGTTCCTTGCATTGATATTTTCGCTGGATACAGTTCGCCGCGAATGTTGCAACGCTGGCGACCAACAGGCAGATCGAAGACGCACATTATCAATGTTGATACCTTACACAGTGAAGCGGATAGTAACGTCATTCTCGAACAAACGCTGCAATACGCTCAGGAGCATCTGGCAAAACGATGAGGGATTTACTGCATTGTCCATTATCCATTGTGCATTGTCCATGGTTGAATGAGGTAGTAACCTTGCAACGGCAGCCGCATTGGAACCACATAGACCACCGAACAACAATGGACAATGGATAATGCACAATGGACAATGCTTTTGCCCTTATTACTGTATGCGAATAACCATACTCGAATTTGCCCCGTGTGCGGATTGGCTTTATCACCTGCGACGTGATGAAGAAGAGGGCTATGTCTCTGGTAATGAGCAATTCCTTACCATCCGGTCGGGAGCGAAATTGCGCCCGCAACCGGCGAGCATCTATGCCGGCGGCAAGGCAACCAACGTGGCGCGAGTCATAGATAAACTCCTCAATGCGGATGACGAAGTTGAGCTTGAATTAATCGTCTTTCGCCCCGATTCGCCTGAAGGTCGTTACCTTCACGACTTGCAAACCAGCGCCCTGCGGCGTGTCGAGGTGCGCCCGGTCATTATCGAAGGCACGTCGCGCTTGTGCGTAGATTTAGTAGACCCGACAACGCCGCCGCAACATCGTGTCGCCTTCAATATCAGCCCGCGTGCCGTATGGAAAGAATCGGCGCGTGCCGTGTTATATGATTTCGCCGAACACCTCTCGACCGACCTTCTGTTGATGGCAGGCAATCCGCCGTTGATTGAATCTGACAGCGAAGCCGCAACTATGCCGTCGCGCTTCTACGCGCAGACCATCGAGCAAGTAAGAAAGCGTGTGCCGACGATTTCAATTGATGTGGAAAAGACCAATCTGGCAAACTGTTTGACCTCTTATGCCGCGCCCGATGTCATTAAGATCAATGACGGCGAATGCGCTTGGGTTGATGCAGAATTGTGGCAGCGTTTTGCCGGAACGCTAATCGTGACCGACGCGCAAGGCTGTTGGCTACAAGCGCCGACGGCAGCGCGACAACGCATCAACGGCATCAGCGTTGACCAACTCTATTCGACTATCGGCGCGGGCGATGCGGTTCACGCCGGCTTTACACTGGCGCGATTTGTGCGGGGATTTGATACGATGCGGGCGGCACGCTATGGACAAGCGGTTGCTGCTGCCGCCGTCAGCGCCATCGCCGGTACTCACGGCGTCAACCCGGAGATGGTCGAACACTATTTCAACGAACTGGAAAAGGAGTAATCACTATGAGTCTGGCAATTAAAGTCAATGCGAATCAGCAAGTCAACCTTGCAGATTATAATTCTTCTGACACCCGTAATTTGAATAAAGAAGAAGCCATAACGCGATTTAAGGAGATTACCAAAGAATTGGGCGACCTTCAGGAATCGCTCTATGCGGCGGGAGAAAATTCGGTCTTGGTGATTCTGCAAGGCATGGACACCAGCGGCAAAGACGGCACGATAAGGAGCGTTATGGATCATGTGAATCCGCAAGGCTGTCGCGTCGAATCCTTCAAAGCGCCAACGCAAAAAGAACTGTCGCACGACTTTTTATGGCGTGTGCATCAGGTCACTCCGCCGCTCGGTATGGTGACCATCTTCAATCGCTCTCATTATGAAGAGGTGTTGGTGGTGCGCGTCCATAATATCAAGCTGGAAGCCGTGTGGCAGAAGCACTATCATCACATCAACGAATTTGAACGCCTGCTCAGTGATAGCGGCGCTATTATTCTGAAATTCTTTCTGCATATCAGCAAAGACGAGCAGCGCAAACGCCTGGAAGCGCGAGAGGAAGAAGCCGAAAAAGCGTGGAAACTTTCGGTTGGCGATTGGCAAGAACGCGAACTCTGGGACAACTATCAGCAAGCCTACGAAGATGCCTTGTCAAAATGCTCAACCGAAGCCGCCCCTTGGCACATTATCCCGGCAGATAAGAAATGGTTTCGCAATCTGGCGGTTGCCGAAGCTATCATCGAAAAATTGCGCCCCTATCATCAGCATTGGCAAGCCGCGTTGAACGATATGGCAAAAGAACGCATTGCCGAACTGGAAACCTTCAAAAAGGACAAAGAAACCGCCTGAGCGGACGGTCTACTTCTGACATCACCTTGGTGCTGCGCCGGAGCGGTGCAGCAATGCCGCCAGAGTTTGCCGGAAATCTCCGAACCTCGAAAGGCAAACCCTTTATTTGTAGAGTTTAGAGCTTTTTCCCTGATCTCAAGAATTTCTCAAGTCTATTTTTCCATAATTGCTATTGAGGTAAAGAGGTCAAATTCAATTATGGAATCAAGAATGACGCAGCTAATCGTTGATAAACTCTCTGTCCCCGCTGAAATACCACTGATTTCGCGTCCGCGTCTCTTCGATAAATTAACAGCCAGTCTGGTGTCGTGCAATATGACGATTATCAATGGACGCGCCGGCGCTGGCAAAACGCTTCTGGCAGCCGATTTTGCGCGTCGTTGCGGGCGTAAAATTGTCTGGTACAAAGTAGATGCTTCTGACAACGACCCGAAGGTGTTTGCCGATTATCTCATTACTGCCATCCGTCGCCAACGTCCCGGTTTTGGCGCAAAGTGGGAGAAGGCTTATCTGCAAAAGCTCACGGCGGACGATATGGCGAATCTGGCGCTGGCGATGATTTATGAATTTTCCGAGATGGCGGAAACGCCGCCGTTTGACGACCCGCTGCTCATCGTCATAGACGATTTGCACCTCATTTATGACGCCGAATGGGTTGTGCCGTTTTTCACCCGACTCGCGCCATTGCTTCCGGCAGATATTCATTTGATGATTTTAGGGCGCATTCTGCCACCTGCGCCACTTTGGCGGATGCGCTCGAAGCAGACGCTTTCGGTCATTGACGAAAGCACTTTGACCTTTACCCTGGAAGAAGCAAAGCAATTACTCAACAATTATGGCATTGGCGAATCGTGGGCAACAGACTTCTTCCAGATGTCACGGGGACGCGCTGCCAAACTTGTTGAAATCAGTAACGCACATCGGCTTTCCCTGTGTTTATGCCCAACACAGCCTTATGCGACGGCTCTTTGAAAAATAGTCCGTAGTGCTTAGTCCGTAGTCCGTAGAGTTATTCGCTCGGCTTATAAGTATTTCGATAAGCAATGATGATGTAACAAAGCATAAGCTACGGACTACGGACTAAGCACTACGGACTACTCGCTGAAATGAGTGGAGAAAAAATCGCTGAAGGATTATCGTTGATGGCGGCTATGTCTGGTCATCAGGAAACATCTGCAAATTCGTCGGGCGTTGTCGCGCCCTTTCTCTTTCTGAGGACCAAGTTGCTGCCGCCGCGCCCGGTTCCTGAACTCTTGGCGCGTCCGCGACTGACGAAGCAACTGCTTGCCAATCTCTCGCAACCTCTCACCTTGGTTACGGCAAATGCAGGCTTCGGCAAAACGACGCTGGTTGCCGATTTCGTGCGGCAACACGCGGCGAAATTCGTCTGGTATCAACTCGACCATACCGACGCTGATGCGGTTGTCTTTCTCGGCTATGTGACCAACGGCATCCGGCAACTCGCGCCCGCTTTCGGCGACATCACCCTTGCTTATCTGCGACAGGCAGCCGACGAACTGGCACAACAACCGGAACGCGCCGTTGATGTCCTGCTCAATGAGATTCTCGATAGCGTTGAGCAACGCTTCGTGCTGGTGCTGGACGATTATCACCACCTCGGCGCAGCGACCGCCGTGCATCGCGTCGTAGATCGCTTGTTGGCATATCTGCCCGATGTGCTGCACATCATTATTATTTCGCGGGACATTCCGCCATTGGCGATTGCCCGTCTGCGCTCGCAATCGCAGTTGACGGTCATTGATAGAAATGACTTGCTGTTTACCGATGAAGAGACCGGCGAGTTATTCCGTAAAGTTTTCGATTTAGAGATGACACAGGAACAGTTAATTGAATACCGCCACCGCACCCAAGGCTGGATTACTGCCTTGCAACTGGTGCGTCAGGTAGCCGAGCGACAGGTTCCGGCGGCAACCGAAGCGCTCGATTTAACCGAGGTTTTGCGGCAATCGGAACAGGACATCTTTGACTATTTTGCCGAAGAGGTCTTTGCCGATGAAAGCGAAGAAGTGCGCTCGTTGCTGCTCCGAATCGCTTTGTTGGAGCGTGTGGAATTGCGTGTCTGTTCCGGGCTTTATCCACAGGTGAACTGCCGCGCCATACTTCCGGCTCTGGTGCGGCGCAACGTCTTTATGACCGTTGCCAGTGACGAACGCGGCGAAGAGTACCGTCTGCATCCGTTGTTTCAAGGCTTTCTGCGCCGCCGTCTGCGTCTGGAGATCGGGCGAGCCGCGATAGCCGCCGAGTATGAACGCTTTGCCGACTACTATCTGGCTTTCGGCGAACGGGAAACCGGCGTCCGTTATCTGATTCAAGCCGAAGCCTTCGAGCGGGCGGCGGCGATTATTGCCGAACACGGCGCGGACTGGTTAGCGGCGGGCGCTCTGGCATCGCTGTTGTCATTTGCCGAAGCCTTGCCAACCAGCGCCATTGAAAAGCAGCCGCGTGTCCTTGCTTATCAAGCGGAAGTGCTGCGCCTCAGAGGTGATTATGATGCGGCACAGGCAATGCTGCGCCGCGCCATCACTTTATTTGAAGAAGGCGGCGACTTTGACGGCGAAGCCGAAGCCTTGCACTCGCTGGCGACTATTGCGCGACGACGCGGCGATTACGAGACTGCCTTTGACCACCTCGACCGCGCTACTGAACTGGCAGGCGAAGCGCCCGTGCATATTAAGTGCCGGAATTCTCGCGGACTCTGCTTGATGTTCACCGGCGATTTACCCGGTGCGGAGAGGGAATTTCGACTGGGGTTGCAACTGGCAGAAGAACAGGGTGACCGCAACTACGCCCGCATCATCGCCCATAATCTCGGACTTCCGGCGATGATTCGCGGCGATTTCGGCGAAGCATTGCGCTGGCTGAAACGGATGTTGCAGTCTGAAGAAGGCGCAACGCCGATGCCGCGAGATGCGCCGGCGCATCTCAATATGGCGCGGTGCTATCTCTATCGCGGTGATTTTGCGGCTTGCGAAAAGCATCTCAATCTGGCGTTGGAATGCAGTCAACTCTTTAACCTAACCAACCTTAGCGGCGAGATATTTGAAACCTACGGCAACTTTTACCGGGAATCGGGCGATTTACCGCACGCCGTGGAGTTCTACGAACGCGCCGCCCGCGCTTACGAAGACGCCGGGGTTGATGTCATGCGCCATGAACTTCTCGAAGAACAGGCGATGCTCTGCTTACAGGCGGGCGATTTGCCGACAGCACGAACCCGCATTGAGCAATTGCTGAAAGCGCGGCTTGGGACGGGCAATGAATTGGGTGTGCAGACGGCAAAGCTGGCTCGCGGGCGCATTCTTCAGGCAATGCAAGTGTCTGATTGCGGGGACGATGTAGGCGAAGCCCGCGAGCATTTTCGCAAACAGGGATTGCATTATTATGAAGCGCAGGCATCGTTATTGCTGGCAGCCTGTGATGCTGAACGCGGCGCGGAAGGCGAAATGCTCGAACATCTGCAACGCTCTCTCGATCTGGCAGTCAGCTACGATTACGAATACTGGCTACAGCGCGAAGTGACGCACTATCAAAACCTCTTCGCCTTGCCGGAAGCGGCGAATCTGTTGCCGCCGGAACTGCGAGAGCAACTTGCCAGCGCCGCCTTGCAACCCGTAGCGCCGTCTCAACAACCGCAAGCGGTTCAGGCTGTGAGTCCGTTGCCAGCGTCATCTGTGACTGATTTAACCATCAAGATGCTCGGTCATGTGGAAATCTACCGCGACCCTTCGCAACCCTTGACGGTTGACATCTGGACGACGCGGCGGGCGCGGGACATTCTCTGCTTCATTGCGTCGCGTCCGCACCGGCGAGCCTCGAAAGACGTAATTATTGATACTTTCTGGGGCGAAACCGATTTTGATGCGGTGGAGAAGAATTTTCACCCGACGATTTCGCATATTCGTAAAGCATTGAACAGCAAACAGACCTTGAAACAGAATTTTCTGTTATATCGGGATGGCGATTATCAACTTCAAGCCGATTTCTCTTATCGCATAGATACCGAAGAGTTTGACCGCTTCCTCAGCGCCGGCGAAGCGGCTAAACGCGCCAGAGATTTTGAGGCTTGCGTCAAAGCATTTGAAGCGGCAATTGCCCTTTATCGCGGCGAATTTATGAAGGGCAGCTACGATTTATGGGTCGAAGAGCCGCGAGCTTATTACAGCGAACAGTATTTGCGAATGCTGGAAACCTTGACCGACATCGCGCAAAAGACGCAGGATTGGACGCGCTCCATGCAACTGGCGCAGATTATTTTGCGTGATGACCCGTACTGCGAAGATGTGCATGGCAAAATCATGCGGGCTTATGCGGCTTTGGGAAATCGCGTTGCCGTCAAAGAGCAATACGAAAATCTGCGTCGCGTTCTACAAAAAGAGTTGGGCGTAGAACCCTCGGTAGAAACCCAACGATTGTACAAAGAATTGGTTAAGTAATGTTTGGTATTACGTTTGCTAGTGCTGAGAAGTGTATTCAAAAAAGGCGCGAAGATGTATGAATATAATACAGAAAACGGTCAATATGAAAAATCAATCGGTCAATTCTACCGATTCCGTTGGCTATAGATTTAGGTGGTAAATTCGCTTTTTGGAGAGTATAATGCGGGGCGTGTAGGCGAGCTTAAATTGCATCAACCCGATTGCGTGTTATGGCGTGAACCTTCATCCCCACTTTTATAAGAACATTATTTATTGAAGAGAAAAATCATGGGGCTGCCTGATAAGCAAATGAAAAAGCTCGTTGTTCTATTATTATCATTTCTATTAATGACCTCTCCTGTCCTGGCGGGACTTAATATCGTTAAGAGTAATGGCATTGCCGTTACCGGCGCCGATGGAGTCAACTTCCTCAATACGAATGGCATTGCCGTTACCGGCGCAGACGGGTTGTTATCCTTCGCGCCAAATGGCATCGCGGTCACCGGCGCGGACGGTATCGCCGTCACCGGCGCGGATGCCTTGACCTACACGGGAGCTAATGGCATCGCCGTGACGGGTGCAGATAATATGAATGCCGTGCGAGCCGATGGCATTGCTGTCACTGGCGCGGATGGTATCGCCGTCACCGGGGCGGACGGGCAGACCTATCAGGTAAATTCCTTAATTCTTAGAAATGCTAACGGTATCGCGGTCACAGGTGCAGATACTGTGAATTTTGTCGGTGCAGATGGTATCGCCGTAACGGGCGCGGACGCTTTGAATGCGGCTTATGCCGATGGCATTGCTGTCACTGGCGCGGATGGGATTGCCGTGACCGGCGCGGATGGCATCGCCGTAACGGGCGCGGACGGACAGATATTCACCATCAATCCGAATGGTATTGCTGTCACCGGCGCAGACAGCATTATTTTTGAGCGCACGAATGGCATCGCGGTGACGGGCGCGGATGGCATTGCGGTAACGGGTGCGGATGGCATCGCCGTCACCGGCGCAGATAATAACGGTCTACAAAGCCTCGACCCGGAACTTGCTTTACTATTGAATCGCCTGACCGATGATAGCAACGTCAATGCTATTATTGTTTATCACCACCTGCCGACCAGCAGTGATATAGCCGCTTTGCAACAGCTTGGCATTCTCGGCGGGGTGCGCTATCGCGCTCTGCCGATGATTGCCGTTACCGCAACCCGACGGCAACTCATCAACGTCTCGCAACTGCAAGCCGTTCGCTCAATCTATGGCAACCGCACCTTGCAATCAAATGCAGACCCTTATCTGGCGCTCAATAACGCCGGACGCATCCCGGTTGATGGAGATTTGACCCGCGATAATCAGGGAATGCCAATTTCCGGGCGCAATGTTGCGGTTGCGGTTCTCGACACCGGCGTAGACGGAACCCACGCCGATTTGAGCGGGCGCGTCATTCAAAATGTTAAAGCCTTCGATACACAGAGCATCAGCGTCGGCTTTATCAATCCGGTCGCCATTGAAAATTTGCCTAATACCGATCAGCTTTACGGGCATGGCACATTCGTCGCCGGAGTCGTTGCCGGAAGCGGTGTGCGTTCCGGCGGGCGTTATGCCGGAGTTGCGCCGGGCGCTTCGATTGTTGGCATCAGCGCCGGAGATTTGACCCTCTCCTTTGTGCTTTCCGGTTTCGACTATCTCTTATCACAGGGCGCGAATCTGAATGCGCGGGTCGTCAATTGCAGTTTTTCCGCTAATACGGTTTTCGATTACAACGACCCGGTGAATGTGGCGACAAAGATACTGACGGAGCGCGGCGTCAATGTCGTCTTTTCGGCAGGCAACACGGGACCGGGATTGTACAGCCTTAATCCCTATGCGGTTGCGCCCTGGGTCGTCAGCGTTGGCGCGACTGATGAGCGCGGGCGATTGGCAGCGTTCTCGTCACGCGGCGCATTTGGCAGTTCTCTCTTCCATCCGACGCTGGTTGCTCCCGGTGTCAATGTCATCGGGTTACGCGCTCTCGGCGTCACCGGCATCCTTGGAACCATACAGGCAGACGCGCAGAGACTTGGGCTTCTCGACCGGCTCTTCTATACCACGGCAAGCGGCACCAGTTTTTCCGCGCCACAGGTGGCGGCGGCGATTGCGATGATGCTGGAAGCCAATCCCAATCTGACGCCCGCCCAAGTGAAAGATATTTTGCAACGCACGGCAACGCCACTGGCAAATTATTATTATCACGAAGTCGGCGCGGGGATGTTGAATGCTCACGCGGCGGTATTGGAAGCGGCTTTCCCTGAGCGTCGCATGGGCGCGTGGCGGGCGGCATTGGATACGCGCACCGTGCAATTCACCGGCAATGAGCCGCAAACCTTCGCTAATACAGTGCTGCCGAATGCCACGTATGAAACAACGATTACTATTCCCGAAAATGTCACCGTTGCGTCGCTACAGATTGCCTGGGGCGGCACGGTGACGTTGAATGATTTAGGCTTGACGGCGATTGCGCCAAATGGCAACACCTATTCAGTCAATGAAATTAACTTGCCGGGATTGAATGGCAAGCGCGAACGGCTGCTTTTGAACTCGCCAAGCGCCGGAGTTTGGCGTTTGCGCGTCAATAGTTCGTTGCTGTCGCTGACGCCGCAAGCCTTTACCGGCGCGGTCGAACTGACGCAAGCGCAATTTGCCAATATCAATGATTTAGGCAGTTTGAGCGTCGCCGCTCGCGCCGATGTCTATCAGGCATTAAGAACCCGCGTGATGACGACCTACGCCAACCGCTTTCGTCCGGCATTCCATGTCACCCGTGCTGCCCTGGCAGAATCACTGGTCTATAGCGCCGCTGTGCCGCAATATCTGGCAGGGCAACCGCGTTACACCGATGTTCGTGACTTGAGGACGCGGAACTTTGTCGAAAGTGTGCAGTTCTCTTCCGCCACGGCATTCTTCCCGGAAGATGGCAGCAATCGCTTCCGCCCGGACGCTTTTGTTGACCGCCTGACGGCGGCGGTGGCGTTGGTGCGGGCTGCCGGATTGCGTAGCGAAGCCGAATCACGCCACAGCACACCGTTGACCGTTGTGGATGGCGCACAGGTTGCGGCGAATCTGCGCGGCTATGTTACCGTCGCATTGTCGCGGGGCTTGCTGACCGCAGAGAATAACTACTTCCGCCCGCAAGGGAATTTGACTCGCGCCGATTTAGCGCACTCGTTGACGATAATTCAGCGATTGGCAAGTCAATAAAAGCAGCAGACCCGTTTGGAAGCAGTCTCGGAATGCCTGTTATTCTCGCCTTTGAAACAGCGCCGTCTGAGACCGCATCTAAACGGGTCTGATGGCTGTATGAAGTCGTATTGGTGCAAGCTGCTGAACGTAATCTGCTAGTGCAAAACCAGTCAATCTATCAGGAAACTCTCTGCGCTGTCTCAGCGTTCTTTGCGCTTCTGTGTGAAAGACTCTTTTCAAAATCGGTTATCCGGCATGGCCTTAGGTCTGCGGATAGCCAATCAGATAGGTGACCGGAAGCGGCGTACCGGCAGCCTTCACCTCGCCGATTTGCCATTGATACCCCGATTCAGCAAACTCTTTGGTGAACTCTGCTAATTCTGCGGGTGA
>Ga0187894_10004824_pt1 | contig 14168 bp, 15 predicted proteins | sample GBC1701081metaG_FD_136650 | JGI IMG/M metagenome (GOLD analysis project Ga0187894, IMG submission 136650) | White microbial mat communities from a lava cave in the Kipuka Kanohina Cave System on the Island of Hawaii, USA - GBC170108-1 metaG ...
CTGGAACCGTTGCGCACGAGCGGGGCGCGGGTCGCGCAATTGATCGGCGACGGCTGGCTGCTGGCTGAAGCAAACGCTGGCGCTCCGGGCTAAAGTGCCATTCCGCAACGTAAATGGTATCAGGAGGCTGCCGTGAAAACGGCCCGTCGGGCTGCCGCTTGCGGCAGGCCGGATGCGCGCTGACAAGGCCCGGCGCAAGCGCCGGCCCTACATCTGCGGGGAGCGAGCGGCGTCTCCGCGATGAAGAAACGTGAGGCGGGGTCAGCGACCCCGCCCTACAACGTCATGAACGCGGGCCGTCAGGCCACGCGGCGGTATTTGCTGGCCGGGATCTTGAAGCGATGCCCCGAATCCATGTCGGTGAAGATGTGCCAGTGCGGGTCGTCGGTCTTATGCACGGCGACCTCGAGCTTCTGCCCGGCCTCGTAGTGATATTCCTCTGACTCAAAGAGGTGGTCTTCGTGTTCGACCGCCTCGCCCAACTCGCCGCTGTGCGGCTCCTTGATCTCGATTTTCCAATACATGGGAGTGGAGGGCTTCCCGTCGGTCGGCCGGAACCACGTTGGCGGAACCGGCAACGCGGCGGGGTGTGCCCCGATGCTGTGCGGCCGGCGCGCGCGGTCAAGCCCGGCGGCGGATTTCGCCAACAAATGCGCCAGGTATTTCAGGAAGCGACTGGTGCGGGAGGCGGCACGCCGAGCTGCTCCGCCCACGGCCCGAGGGCGGGCAGGATGGTCGGGTGCAACGCCACGCCGTTTTGCAACTGGTCGGCGCGGAGCTGCTGCGAACCGTCACCCGGCACGCGGACAGGCGGTGCGCCCGGGGCGACCGGGGTGGTGCGGCAGGATTCCGCCAGGGCCGACATCTCGCGGGCGAAGGCCTCGCGTCCGCCTAATCCGGCCGGGCCGATGAGCTGCAGGAAAACAGAGGCGCCCCAGCGTCGGGGCGGATCGGATCGGCCGTGACCGGCGAGGGCGCTCGTGAGCGCCTCGACGATGGAGTGCTCGAGGCGGCCGAGGGTGCCGTTGAAGGCGATCTGGTAGCCCTCCCAGGCGTTGCGGGAGTAGGAGAGCGAGAGGTTGTTGTCGTAGCGGACGAGGTAGATGGCGTGGGTGGCGTCCACCGTGGTGACGATGACGATGTCGGGCCTGGTCTCCGCGATCATCTTCTCGAAATCGGTGTGGGCGTAACCCTTGGGCACGGGGGCCTTGTTCTCGGCGGAGAGTTTCTGGGCGAGCTGGACGCGGCGGGGTGGAGGTCGCAGAGGGCGACCAGCTCGGCGTGGTCTTTGTAGGCGGTCTCGATGGCGTTCCGATACATCCGGTGGCGCGAGCCGCAGCCGACGATGACGTAGCGGCGGCGCCTGGCCGGGGCCTGGGCGAGGGCGGTGGGCGCGGCGGAGGCGATGGCGAGGCTCACGCCGGCGGCGGAGAGGGATTTGACGAAGGCGCGGCGGTCGAGACCTGGGGCGGGATTGAGCCCCCGCAGGGTGTGAAGTTCAACTCATTCCTGTATCCAACAGTCCGCAGCTCAATGCGCGCCGGGGTAGTTCTTCTCGCCGGCGGTCAGCCGCAACGGCAGCCGGTTCTCCTTCGGCGGCAGCGGGCAGGTGGCGAACGGCGTGAAGGCGCACGGCGGATTGTAGGCCCGGTTGAAATCGAGCACGATCTTCCCGTCCTGCGTGGCCTTGGCGTAGAGGAAGCGCGCGGCGCCGTAGGTTTCCTCCGGCGCAGTCTCGTCGGTGAAGATGAAGAACAGCTCGTCGCCCTCGGTGAGTGGCAGCAGTTCGAGCGCGCGGCCGGCGACCGTCAACACGGCCTTGCCATGGACCGGCTCCTGCGAGGTCTGGCCGAGGACGTTGGTGATGGGCACGGTGCGCGGCGAGGCGAAGGGCACCCACTGCGCCTCGATGCGCCACGCGGCGTCCACCGGATACCAGTCGAGCCCGGCGAAATGCTTCCGGCGTGGCGACTCGGCGTCTCGCACGCGCAGGAACAGCTCGTCGCCGCGCTTCATGATGTGGAAGTTCACCGTGCCGAAGCGGACATAGGTCGGCTTCTCCCCGGCATGGACCAGCTCGGCGGCGCGCGCGTCCGTGCCGTCGATCTTCGCGTCAACACCATCGGCCAGCGCGAGCGTCACGCGGTCATCGGGTGCGCGGGTGATGACGCCCAATCGGGCGGGTCCGGCGGCGAGCCGGATGGCGCTGCCCTCGGCGGAGCCGACCGTGTGTTCGCCGGAGGGCAACGCGTGCCGGCCGATGAGCGCGAGCCAACTGGTTTCGGCCACGAGGTTCCTGGCGCGGCGTTCACGCCACTCCTCGGTGGAGCGGATGTATTCGGAATCGGCGGCGTATGCGGCGACGGCGACGAGCAGCAGGAACGAAAGAAGGCGGCGGGTCATGGGTCAGGGCTTGGTCCGGGTGGAGGCCTGAATCAAGGTCACGGCCATCTGATTGCAAGGCGTGGGGATGCCGTGCTTGCGGCCGAGGCGGACGATGACGCCGTTGCGGGCGTCGATCTCGGTGGGCCGGCCGGCGGCCTGGTCGGCATGGAGCGAGTTCATCCCGTCAGGCGGCGCCTTGCGCTGCCGCTGCACGATGTCGTCGGGGAGGGAATCCTCGAGCACGGCGCCCTCGGCCCGAGCGACGGCGATGCACTCGCGGATAATGGCGCGGGCGAGATCGGCCACGGCGTCGTCGTGGAAGATGCGGTTGGGCTGGAGCAGCAGGGCGTTGATGACACCGGCGGAGTTCAGGCTGAGCTTGCGCCAGATCGTGGACTTGAAGTCGGGCGTGGTGGAGACGTCGAGCTTGGTGCCGGCAAAGAGAGCGGCGAAGGCGCGGCCCGTTGCGTCATCGGGGGCGACGATCACACCGGGGCCGCGCTGGCGGAGGTGCGTCGGGTCGGTGCGCTCGCTCGGGATGTCCACCATCACGGGCAGGATGCGCTCCGCGGGCATCCAGCGGGTGAAGCGCTCGCGGTGCTCGACGCCGTTTTGCAGCACGGCGACGTGAGCGCCGCTCTTCGTCAGGCCGGGCAGCCACGCGGCGGCGCCCTCGGCGTCGTAAGCCTTGGTGCAGACGAGCATCCAGTCCACGGGCGCGGCCTTCGCCGGCTCGGTGAGCACGGCGGGTTGCGCCGTCAATGGACCGGACGGGGTCTCGACCTGCAGCGAACCGAGCGGACGGCGGGCGCAGAGCGTCACCTCATGCCGGCCGGTCTGGCAAAGCCAGGCCGCCACCACGCCACCGACCGCCCCGGGTCCGACTATCGCTATGCGCGCCATCGCGCCAGCAGACCGCAGCGGGCGGGGCGAGTCCACGAAAAATCCGCGGCGGAGTCAGGGCTTCCTCGCCGCAGGGGCGGGAGCATCGGACGGAAGGTTGTCGCCGTAGCCGACGACCTCGGGCGTGCCGATCTCGACCTGGCCTTCGCGATTGAGCCGCTGGGTGACGACCTCCACCTCGGCCATGTCGCGGCCGAAATACGGGCCGGCGTTGGCGATGAGCGCGGGCATGGTCTCGGTCATGTCCACACCCTGCGAGTTGACGGTCATCTTGGTGCGCCACAGCAGGATCTTGCCCTCGTTGGCGACGGACTGGAAATCATAGGCGGAGGCGACGACGAAATAGACGCTGCCGCCGACGTCTTCCATGAGCGCGCGGTGCTTGTCGCTGCGGTTGCGGAAGGCTTCCACCGGGCTGAAGATCGGCGTCATCATGCCGGCGGCGTCGCCCTGGATGTTGGGCTGGGTGGGCACGCTGCCGGCGGGGTCCACGCGCGGCTGGGGCGTGGCGCGCTTCGCCGCGCCCTGCGTGGCCATGGCCTTGACGAATTCCGCGGCAAACTTCTCGCCGCCGACCAGCCGGGCGCGCTCGATCAGCTCCTTGATCAGAACCTCGTTGGGCAGGGTGACGGCCTCCGGGTCGTCCTCGGCCACAGGGTTGGTGTGCGAGCCCCAGGAGTAGATTATCACCAAGGAGGGCGGATGATCCTTGTCGGCGCCGAGGTAACCGGCGGCGGTCAGCGAGCGCTCGAGCACCTGCTCCATGCGGCCGACCTCGGGCGGCTTCTCCCGGGCGGGCGCGCCGTGCCGAGTTGCAGGAAACCGGCGGGCTTGGTGATGTAATGGATCGGCGCGCCCGGCGCCGGTTTGGGCGCGCGGCGGCCCTCGTCGGTCATCTCGGTGATGATGTTGAAGGCGACGCGCGGGTTCGTTTGCAGCGCCTTGGGCATGATGGAGAACACCCGCGGGCCCGGCTCGCGCTTGGGCGCGGGCGTGCCGGTCTGCGCGAACACCGGCACGGCGAGGCACAGCCCGGCAAGAAGGGCGCGGAAAGAATTCATCGTCAGGGGAGGGGCGGCACGCTAGCGACGCCGGACCGCGGCGGAAAGTTTCCCGGGTCGGACAGTCACCGCCCGCCGGGTTGTCAGCGCGCCACGGCCGTCACCAGAGCCTCGTGGAGCGCATCGAGCGTGAACGGCTTGGACAGCATGGCCGTGACGCCGATGATCCCGAGTTCCTCGCGCGTGCGCGCGTCGAGCCGGCCGCTCATGACCACGATGGCGGGCGGACGGGGCTCGCGCCGCAATTCCTGCACGAGCGCCATCCCGTGCATGCCGGGCATGTTGAGGTCGGTCAACACGAGCTGCACGCCGGACGGGTCGCGGCGGAAGAGGTCGAGGGCCTCCGCGCCATCCGCGGCCTCGACCACGGCATAACCCAGGTGCTTGAGCATCTCGCCGGCGATGAGGCGCAGGTAGGGCTCGTCGTCCACGATGAGCGCGCGGATGCGGCGGTCGGGCGCCGCGGACGGCGCGGGCGGCGAGCGGCGCGCCTCGAGCAGGACCATCGCCTCGCCGGCCAGCCGGTGGAGGCTGGCGCGGTGCGCATCCGTGGGCTCGCGCGGCCGGTCGTCGAGCACGCAGAGGGTGCCGATGGAGTGGCCGTCGGGCGTGATCAGTTGCACGCCGGCGTAGGAGCGGTAGCCGTCCTCCCGGCTGATGAAGGGCAGCCCGGCGAAGCGCACGTCGGTCCGCGCGTCGGGCACCACAAAGACGCCGCTGCTCTGGAAAAAATGGGTGCAGAAGGTCATGTGCCGCGGCAGTTCGCACAGGCCGGCATCCACCGGCTTCAATCCTGCTGACGCCTTGAACCAGCAGCGGTCGGCCGCCATCAGCGTGAGCAAGGCCGTCCGATAACCGGTTTCGGCGACCGCGCGGCGCACCACTTCGTCGAAAGCGGGCTCAGGCGGGGTGTCGAGCACCGCGTAGCGGTGCAATGCTTCCAAGCGTGCGTGTTCAGCGTTGGTGGTCGCTGCTCCCATTGGCTCCATTGTGTATCAGAAAAAGACCCTACGGTCGGATCCAGCCCCCTCAATGCCAAAGATGGCGGCGGCAAAGATTCCTTGCCGCCAGCGAATGGCGATTCGGGGCGCGGGTGGTGTTGCTATTCCGCACGCAGCGCCTCGGTGGGCGACACGCGCGCGGCGCGGCGGGCCGGCAGCCAGCAGGCGAACAGCCCGAGGGCGAACAGCAGGCCCATCACCGTGCCGAAGACCAGCGGGTCGGTGGCCGAGACCATGCCGAGGAGCGAGTCGAGCACGCGCGTGGCGGCCAGCGCCCCGCCGAGGCCGAGCGCCAGCCCGAGCCCGAGTTGCAGCAGGCCGCGCCTGAGCACCAGCCGCACCGCCGCGCCGGCGGTGGCGCCGAGCGCCATGCGGATGCCGATCTCGCGCGTGCGGCGCGCGGTGCTCTGCGCCACGACGGCGTAGATGCCCACCGAGGCCATGAGCAGCGCGATGGCGGCGAAGGCGAAGAACAGCGAGCCGAACACCACGAGGAACCAGCTCTGGCGGTCGAGCCCCGTGCGCAGCGTGCGCGCTTCGATGAGCGGCAGATCGGGGTCGAGCTCCTGCACGGCGGCGCGCAGCGCCCCGGTGAGGGCGGCGGCATCGCCTTCGGTCCGGAGCATCAGGCCGAGCCGCGAATGGGGGTTCTGCCGCATGGACACGTAGGCGTGCGGCGGAGGGCTCCGGTCCTGCGTATCCTGGACGATGTCGCCGCTGAGGCCGACGATGGTCATCCACGGGCCGGGCTTGTCGTCCCGGATGAACCGGAAGCGGCGGCCCAGCGGCGCCTCGCCGGGCCAGAATTTCGCGGCGAGGGCGCGGGTGACGACCGCGACCTCGCGGCCGGTGTCGCCGTCGGTCTCCTCCAGCTCGCGGCCGGCGAGCAGCGGCAGGCCGCTCGCGGCGAGATAGCCCGGCGTGGTGGCGATGAACGCCCCCTTCGGCCGCTGCTTCGGGTCGGCGACCGGCCGGCCCTCGATCTCCACGTCGCGTTGGATCGCGCCCATCCCGGGGAAGTTCGACGCCAGCACGACGGAGGTGACAACGGGCAGCCGCGCGAGGCGGTCCCGGAGTTTTTCGTTCATCAGCTGGCGGGATTCCGGCGTCTCGTAGCGCTCGCCCTGGCCGGAGGGGAGGTTGAGCCGAGCGGTCAGGATCCGTTCCGCGGGCACGAAGGGGTTGACGCGCTGCACGGCGAAGAAGCTGCGGATCATCAGCCCGGCGCCGGCGAGGAGGATGACGGTCAGCGCGAACTGGAACACTACGAGCGCGCCCGTGAGCTTGCCGCCGTGATTGATGCCGCCGGCGGTGCCGCTCTTGAGCGCGGTGTTGAGGTCCACGCGCGAGGCGCGCAACGCGGGCGCGAGGCCGAAGACGACGCCGCTGAGCACGGAGATGGCGGCGAAATAAAGGCCGGCCCGCCAGTCCATCGTGAAGTGGATCCAGTAGGGCTTGCCCACGTCCTGCGTGGCGAGGTCGAAGGCGTGGACGCCGCCCGCGGCCAGGCCGAGCCCGAGCAGGCCGCCGAGCGCGCTGAGCAGCACGCTCTCGACGAGCAACTGCCGCACGAGCCGCGGGCGCGAGGCGCCGAGAGCGGCGCGCATGGCGATCTCCCGGGTGCGGCCGAGGGCGCGGCTGAGCATCATGTTGGCCACGTTGGCGCAGGCGATGAGCAGCACGAAGCCGACGGCGCCGAGCATGGCGAGGAAGACGATGCGGATCGGCCCGCCGTTCTGCGCCTGGTGGAAGGTCTGCAGGAACGCCGTGCGGTCCTTGTTCGTGTCGGGGAACTCCTGCGCGGCCCGGGCGGCGATGACGGCGAGGCCGCTCTCCGCCCCGGCTTGGTCAGCGCCGGGCCGGAGGAGCGCGAAGCACTGCAGGTTGCGCTGGTCGCGCTTCTCCATGTCCTCCGCCGGCACGAGCGCGGACCAGACGTATTCGTTGTTGGGGAACCGGAAGCCCGGCGGCATCACGCCGATGATGGTGGCGGGCGCGCCGTTGAGCCGCACCGTGCGGCCGACGACATCGGCCGCGCCGGCGTAGCGCTTCTGCCAGACATCGTGGCTGAGCAGCAGCACGGCCGGCGCGCCGGCCATGCCGTCCGCCGCGGTGAAATCGCGCCCGAGCACCGGCGGGGTCCGCAGCATCCCGAAGAGACCCGGCGTGACCACGCCCATGCGGTAGCGCTCGGGCGGGTTGCCGGTCTCGCTGATGACCGCGTCGTCGCGGCTCATGGCCTCGACCGCCGCGAGGGTCTTCGCCTGCTCGCGGAACTCGCGGTATTCGGGCAGCGACAGGCCGGACTCGCTGTCGGGCTGGCTGGCGAGCTTGCCGCGGATGATGACCAGCCGCTCGCCGCCGGGGATGGGCACCGGCTTGAAGAGGACGGCGTTCACGAGGGTGAAGACGGTGGTGTTGATGCCGATGCCGAGGGCGAGGGTGGCGACGACGGCGGCGGAGAACCAGCGGTGGCGGGCGATCTGGCGGAGCGCGAAGCGGAGATCGTGGAGCATGGGAGAGCGGGCCATGGCGCCGCCCGGCGGGGCGGGAGGCGCCGCCGGGCCGGTGGCCGGTGATGCCTGTAACAACCCGGCCCGTCTCCGCCGGGTTGCAAGAATGTGCGGGCGCGGCTGCTTCGGGCGAAAAAGACGGGATTGCGTGCCCGGGGCGGGGCGTCAGGCTGCCGGGCGCAAGCCCCGTCCGATGAATGTCGAAGCCGTCAGAAACAAGCTGATCATCGGCGGGCTCGTGGCGTGCGGCCTTCTCGGGTTCTGGTTCCAACGGGCGAAGAACGCGCCGGTCGAGGCGCGGGAGGGCGGCCCGCAGTGGTCGCCGGCGAACGCGAAGGTGCATCAGGACAGGCTGGAAGCGGCGATGCGTGAGACGCTAGCGGCTCTGAAGTCCGACCGGCTGCGCGAGGCCGCCCGCGTGCTCGGCCGCGCCTATCCGGCGTTCGACAGCTTTTCCGCCGAGCACGGTTTCAAGGCCACGGCGGAGGGCCCGACGCTGCGCGAATGGTTCGAGGGGCGGCGCGCCCGTTTCAACGGCGAGCTGATGGCGGCCTGGCCCGGCGTCCGCGAAAAACTCGCCCGGGGCGACGTCGCCTGGGAGGACTACCGCGCCTTCGAGACCAGCCTGCCGTTCCCCTTCAGCCAGGAGCTGAGGCAGGCCATGCGCGCGGCCCGGCCCGGCATCGAGGCGGAGCGCGCCGCCGCGGCGCCCGGCTGGTTCATGGTGCAGGGCGCCACCACGACGACCGAGACCGCCGGCTACGCGGCGTCGGTGCGCGCCGCGTTGGAGCGCAACTGGAACAAGCCCGCGGGGCTGAAGCTGGTCCTCGACCAGCCGATGGGCGGCGCGGAGTCCGCCGCCGTCGCCCGGCTGCTGCGGGTGGAGTTCCGCGAGGAGCACGCGAGCAACGAGTTCGAGGGCAAGGCGAAGCGCCACGGCTCCGGCCGGGTGCCGCGGGCGCTCACGGTCACCTTCACCGACGCCACGCGCCGCAAGGAGGCGGCGCCGGCGGGCGCGCCGGCGTGGGACCGGCTGCCGCCCATCGCCGTGCAGATCGAGCTGCCCGAGAAGCTGAGTTTCAAGTTCGAGCGCGAGCGCCAGCAGGCGGACTTCGACGACTTCACCGCGAAGAAGCGGACCGAGCTGGACGCGGAGCTGCGGAAGGCGCTCGCGGCGGCGCTGCCCGCGCGCTGAGGGCGCGCCGCGCCGGAGTTGACCCGCCGGGCGCGGGGTCCGATGCTCATCGGGCCACAGCCACGATGCAGTTCTTCAATGACATCCCCGAGATCCCCGAGACCGGGGCGCCCGCGGTCGAGCGGCGGAGCGAGCAGCGCTTCCCGGTGCATCCGGATTTCCAACTGAAGGCCGTGCTCAGCTTCGTCGGGCGCGACGACACCGGCGCGCCCATGAGCGGTTCGCGGCAAGGCTGGAACTGGAAGGGGCGGCTCGTCGAGTTTTCCGGCGCCGGCGCGCGCGTGCAGCTGGGCCGCGGCGTGCGGGCGGAGGTGGGCGATGCGTGCGATCTCACCCTCACGGTCGAGGACCTCGAGGTGCTGATCCGCTCCCGCATCATGAGCATCGGCGAGGCGGCGGACGGCCCGGTCTTCGGGTTGCAGCACACCATCGAGGACGAGGCGGTCTGGAACGACTACCACCGGCTGCTCGAGGCGGTGTCGCTCGGCGCCATGCTGGAGCCGCATTTCCGCGAGACGAAGCCCGACGAGTCGGGGTTCCTGCCCGAGCAATACGCCAGCGAATGGGGCTCGAAGCTCACCGTCTGGCGGTCGCCCGCGGACGAGTCGGTGGTCGCCTTCGAGTTCATGCTCAACGACGGCGTGGTGCGCGCGGCGGCGGGGCAGGAGGCCGAATACCTGGCCTGCCTCAGCGCCACCCACAGCCGCCCCGCGAGCGACATCGAGCAGAGCCGGCTCCGGCTGCTTTTCCAGTGGGTCGTGCCCAACCTCGCGCCGTGCGTGCCCGACGACGTGCGCGGGTTCCTGAAAACCTACGCGGCGTGAGCGGCGTGGCGGTGGCTCACTTGCCCGGATTGAGCGTGTCGGGCTTCTCGGGCACGGGGATCTCGACCTTCGGCTCGGGCCGGGTGAGCATCACGCCGGTCCACGACGACGCGCGGAGCCGCACCGGACGCGGCCGGCGGTTGACGACCTCGAGGTCGAGGATGTCGCCGGATTTGCGGTTGAGGAGCAGCCGGCCCAGCGCGCTGTCCTTGCCGACGTCGGGCTCCATGTCGGCCACAAGGAGGCCGCCGATCTTCACGATCTCGTCGCCCTCCTGCAGGCCGGCGCGCTCGGCGTCGGAGTCAGGCAGGACCTTGGAGATGATGAGCTGCATCTTGCCGTTGTCCTCGCGGATGAACACCTGCACGGTGATGGCGAAGTTGCCGACCGCGTTGCCCTTCACGCGGAACGGCTCCAAGTTCACGACCTTCTCGTCGGCGGAAGTGGCGGCCGGCGGCTCCGCCGGGGCCGGGGGAGCGTCCTGCGCCGCGACGGGCGGGGCGAGCAGGGCGGGTGCAAGCAGGAAGGCGGCGGGTTTCATGCCCCGATGCTATGATTCCGTCACCGGCCGGCCAGCGCCAATCCGGTCCTGATTGTCGGGGAAGAATCAAAGGGGGCGGGCGGCCGGGCCGGCATTTCCCGTGGCGGGCACCGCCTGGTTGCCCTTCGCCGCAAGGCAGGATTGACCCGGATGCCTCGAGCCGCGATTCTGCCCCCATGCCGCTCCGGTCCAGGTTGCTCCTCGGGATGCTGGCCTGCGCCTTGGCGCTGTCCCTGCGCGCGCAGCCCATCACCATCACGAGCGCGACCTACACCTACGACACGGCCGATGTGCTGGTCCGGTGGAACTTCACGCTCGATGAAGGGTCGTTTTCCGGCTCCATCACGCACATGGTGCTGGGCTTCGACGGACCCGACGACAGCGCGCCGCCCGTGTTCTGGGACAATGTCACGAACGTCACCCTCCATTCGAGCACGTTCGCGATCACCAAGGTCGATGTCTGGCCCGACGACATCCCCGGCAGAAGCTATCTCGAGGTCACGTTCAACACGCCGTTCTCCTTCGATGGCAACGGCACGACCTTCAACTTCGACTACCTGTTCGGTGGCATCAACAATCTGGGCAACGCCGGGTCGGTGACCTTCTTCGTCGCACTCCGCAACGGCAACGCGAGCCAGAACGCGTCGCTCGACGGCGTGCTGGTGGCCTCGAACGACTTCCAGGTCGGCGTGGCGGGCGACCTCACCGCCGTGCCCGAGCCCGCCACCTACGCCCTGTTTGCGGGGTTCATCGTGCTCGGCCTTGTGGCGTCCCGCCGTCGCCGCGCCGCCGGAAGCGGAGTTGACGACGCTCAGGCTCTCCGCAGCAGCGCGCGGGTGAGCACGACGTGGCCGAACACCGCGCCGCCGACGCACACCGGCACGATCAACGCGTAGGGCAGGTGGAACGCCAGCAGCAGCCGCGGCTCGACCCCCGGCCACGCGAACGGCAGCGGCGAGGACATCACGACGACGCGGAAGACGCTTCCGAGCAGGACGATGCCGACGACATTGGCGAACCACGCCACGACGCGCGAACGGCCGGCGAGGAACGCCGCGACCAGCGCCACGATGCCGGTGATGATGTCCCAATTCTGCCCGGTCCACGTCATCGTCTCCGGGATGGTGCCCTGTGCGGCCCACTCGTGGAGCACGAGTTCGAGCGGCAGCCGGAACGCCTGGAAGCCGACCAGCGCCGCCACCGGCACGCACGCCGCGAGCCAGCGCCCCGGCGCCAGCAACCCGGCGGCGAGCGCGACGAGATTGATGCCGAGCGCGAAGACCATGAGCCGCGGCGCCGGTTGCGCGGCGACGAAGCCGCTCCGCACGATCAATGCAATGGCGCCGAGCCAGACGAAGAGCGCGATGGCTGTCGGCACGACCCGGCGCCCCGCCGGGATCTTGTCGTGATTCTCGCTCCGGCGGACCGCGACGAGGAAAGCCGTGATAATCGCGACGCAGATCGCGAGGAAGGCGGCGACGGAGCGCGGGCTGGCCGGCGAGAAGTCCATGGTGCCGGGAAAATCTTCCGGCCGGCGCGCCCGGTCAAGCGGCCCGCGCTACTCCTTTCGGTCAGGGCGAGGCAGCGGGCCTTTCGCACCGCCGGCCGATGAACCATCCGGCGGCCGCCTTGGCGGAGCAGTTGTTCGATGTGTTGCAACTGGGCGCGGAGCTTGAAGTATTGCGTGATGGCGTCGCTGCGGCACGATGTCGCCGAGATTGGCATCCTCGAGCGAGGCGGCGGTGCCCATCGCCTGCTGGACCTCGGGCAGGGCCTCGAGCGCGAGCAAGTCCTGCTGGAGCTCGTGGCGCTTCGATTCGAGCATCCGCCGCTGCTGCTCGGTGAGCTGTGGCAGCGGCGGCTCGGGCCGCGCGGGCGGGGGCGCGCCGCATCCGGCGAGACTGGCGAGAACCCAGCACGCGAGGACCGCGAACTGGGGGCGGAAGCCGGCAGGCCGGGGCTGGCGGCGGACGGACCGGGAACACGAGGGTTCACGGCAGGGAAGGCCGGATTGCTACCGCACCGCCGGGCGCGGCGCAAGCGGGTTCAAAGGGTCCGCCTCAGGCAGGCGGCGCCGTGGCGATCCGGCCGGCGGCATGGCGGAAGAACAGGCCGGACGCGGCGAACATTGCGACGAAGAAGAAATTCAGCACGAACACCTTCTCCGGCCCCGGGCTGAAGTCCACCGGCCACGCTAGCACGGCGACGACGGGCACGAGGAAGATGGCGCCGGCCATGGCGAACGCCACCTTCGCCAAGCCCGCGGGCATGAAACGCGACACACCCACGCCGACCAGACCGCCGAGGATGACGAGGAAGTAGAGCAGGTTGCCGGGATTCTCGTCGCCGACGACCTGCACCGCGAGGTTGACCCACGTGAGCAGGAAACCCGCCGCGACCGCCAGCGCGGCGCCGAGCCGGTAGGTCAGGTTGGACCACTTCCGCGTCGCCAGCAGCCGGTAGGCGAAGGTCGTGCCGGCGAGGAGCACCCAACCCACGACGAAGTCGAAGAAGGTCCATTTCCAGTTTGTCGGGCTGACCAGCACTCCGACCAGCGGGATCAGCAGCACGGGCAGCGGCGCGAGCGCGACGATGAGATAATCCTTCCTTTGCATGTGCGGTCAGGGTGCCCGGGTCGTGTGAAGCCTGGATGAAGGCCGCATGAAATCACGACGAATTGCGGCGGGTGCGAAGCCGGGTCGCCGGGATTCCGGTTGCTTTCGGGGCCGGGGCGAATGATGGACTTGGCCGGCTCCATGAGCGCAAAGACGAGATTGTTCTGGATCCTCTGGGCGGCGGCGTTCGCCGGCATCCTGTCGCTCCTGCTGTTGGATCTGACCGCGCTCATCGCGGCGATTCCGCTGCCGCCGGACGCCAGGGCAAGGGAGCTGCCGCCGCTGGCGCTGCTCAAGGGCCTGAGCCTCGTCCAGCCGACGATCCTCGTGACGCTCGCCGTGCTGGGCGGCGTCTTCCTGGCCGGGCCGGTCGGGCTCCGCGCGCCGGCGGCCGAGGCGTGGGCTGCGCGCGGGGATTTCCTCGCGGCCTTGAAGCCCCAGCTCCTGCCCGGTGTGCTGGCGGGCGTTGGGTCCGGCGTCGCGATCGTCGCGTGCTGGGTCGTGGCCAAGCCGTTCCTCGCGCCGGGATTCATCGGGCGGGCGCAGGAATTCAACCGGCTCCTGCCGCACGCCACGCGGTTCCTCTACGGTGGGATCACCGAGGAGGTTCTGTTGCGCTGGGGCTTGATGACCGTGCTGGTGTGGGTGCCGTGGCGCGTGGTGCAGAAACGCGCGGGTTCGCCCCGGGCGGGCTGGGTCGTCGCGGCCATCCTGGTCACGGCGCTGATGTTCGGCGCCGGCCACCTGCCGGTCGCGTGGCTGCTGGCCGGCGGGCTCACGCTGCCGCTCGTGCTCTACGTCATCGCCGCCAACTCGATCTTCGGCCTCGCGGCCGGGTTCCTCTACTGGCGGCGCGGGCTCGAGGCGGCGATCATCGCGCACATGGCCGTGCATGTCGTGCTGCTCGTTGCCATCCGGCTCGCGTTGTGAGCGGGCCGGGCCTGCACCGGCGTTTGTCACGTATTACGTGACAAAGAATCGGGAGCAGTTTCACTCGGAAAGTCACGTATTATACCATTTACGTTGCGGAATGGCACTTTAGCCCGGAGCGCCAGCGTTTGCTTCAGCCAGCAGCCAGCCGTCGCCGATCAATTGCGCGACCCGCGCCCCGCTCGTGCGCAACGGTTCCA
>Ga0187894_10004825_pt1 | contig 14168 bp, 8 predicted proteins | sample GBC1701081metaG_FD_136650 | JGI IMG/M metagenome (GOLD analysis project Ga0187894, IMG submission 136650) | White microbial mat communities from a lava cave in the Kipuka Kanohina Cave System on the Island of Hawaii, USA - GBC170108-1 metaG ...
CAGCGTCAGCTCGGTGCCGCCGGAGACGGGCCCGACGTTCGGCGACACGCCCGTCAGCCGTCCGCCGCCGCTGGTCTGCGTGTACGAGAACCCGTTCGTGAGCTGCGCGACCTGCGAGTTGGGATTGATCACCTGCACGATCTGCGGGCCGATCGCGCCCGGCGGTGTCGTCGCGAGCAGCGTGGAGGTGTTGACGAAGGTGACGTTCGTCGCGATCGCGCCGGCGATACGGACGTTCGCCCCCGAGACGAAATTCGTGCCGAGCAGCGCGATGCGCGTGCCGCCCGCGGTCGGCCCGCTCTGCGGCGAGACCGAGATCAGCGTCGGCGCGGGCGTGACGAACATGAACGCGTTCGGGCGCGTCCCCTGCTGGCCGTCCGGATTGACCACGGTGACGGCCTGCACGCCCGGCGAGCTCGGCGGTGTCGTCACCTGAAGTGCATTCGGTGAGATGAACGTAATGTTCGTCGCGAGCACGCCGCCGAAGCGGACGACGGCGCCATTCTGGAAGTTCGACCCGCTGACGGTCACCCGCGAGCCGCCCGCGGCCGAGCCGGTGGGCGGCGACACGGATCCCACCGCGGGGGCCGACGCGGGCCCGCCCGCGACCGTGTAGGACACCTCGTTCGAGGCGGGGCTGAACTGCCAGGAGGTGTTGTACGCCTTGACCGCGATGTAGTACGTGGTGCCGGGCGCGAGGTTGGCGATGTGCCGCGTGGTCACGCGGCCGACGTCGACGCTGTTGGAGTAGATGCCTGGCTGGGTGCCGTACATCACCACGTAGCCCGCCAGATCGGCCTCGGTGTTCGCGTCCCACGCAATCGTGACCGATTGCGCCCGCGCCGACACGGGCCAGCAGACCAGCAATGCCCCGACGACTACCCACAGGAGGAGCCGCGAGAGCGCCTGAACTCGCGGAAACATAGCACCCCGAAGAAGGGCAACTGACGTGCCTTCCTGGAATGCGCAGCGAATCGCGAGATTCTGGCGGTTTCTCTAAGACCGTGTGCGAAGCGGGCACAGGATCGTGCGCGCGGGGATCACACTTCTGTTCCGATTGATCTCACTTCCGTGGCTCATCGACGGGCGGATCCGCGGGCGCGGACGCGAGAGCGGCGGGCGGCCAGACGCCGGGCACGTGCGTACCGACGACCAATTTTGTCACCCCGTCGTAGCTGACGATACCTTCGCTAACGCGGTTGGCCTTGAGAAAGCGATCGTACGTGGTCCAGGCGAACGTGCGGATCTCGGGCATGGCCTGCGATCGCACACGGCGCGCGATGGCCGTGAGATCGCGGCGCGGCCCCGGCTCCAGAGCGGCGTTCAGCGCGGGATAGATCGAACGCGGCGCGGACGCGGCAAGGTGTCCGTACATCGCGAGCCACGCGCTGTATTGCGCCTGCGCGTCGCCGTGCAGGCAGGTCAGCCAGCCGAGGAAGCTCGCCTCCGCTTCATGCGCCGCGCCCGCGAGATGACCCCACTCGTGCGCGGTGATGAAGGGACGCTCGAAGGGCTCGACGCCGTTGTTGACGAGCACTTCGAGCGCGAAGGGATTCGTCATGCCGTCCACGGACGCCAGCCGGAAGTAGAAATCCAGCATCGTCCATTTCGGCGAGCCGGGCCGCGCGTCCCATCCGGTCGCGAGACTCCGCTGCGCGCGCACGAAGGCCGGACCAAGCGTCGCCGGCAGATCGTGCCAGGACGGCCACGGCGCGCGCGACGCCTCCGCGTGCAGACGGTTCATCTCGCGCACCGCGTGAAACGTCATCGCCGTCACCTGCGCCGCGGTGATGCGATCGTCCGCGTAGTCCACGCGCTGGCGCAGCGGGATGCGCTGATAGTTCAATCCCCACGTCAGCTCGAACCAGACGAGCAGCGCGGCCGCGAGCAGAACGATGTCGACGAGCAGCACGCCGGCCCCGCCGATCCAGGTCGTGCGATGCCCGAGCAGCCGCTGCTCGCGGCGCCGCCACAGCCAGCGCGTGAGGATCCAGGTGAGGCAGAGGATGAGGAGCAGATCGAAGATCGCGAAGGGCATGACGTTGCCGATCGCGGTGAAGGCGGGCTGCAGCCGCGCGTAGATCCGATGGACGTAGACCTGCTCCACCCACGCCCGCGGCGCGGGCACGAGCACCACGATCGCGGCGGTGAGCAGGAGCGCGGTCCGCGCGATCCATCGACGTGTCACGCGGTCATTGTGGCACAGCCGCACGCGCGCTGTGCCTCATGTCGTCGGAGAGGCGGATGTCACACGAGCGCGCCCGGATCGGGATCGCCGGTGATGAGGCGGACGCCGCGCTGGCGCGTCAGGTAGGCCCACGCCCACTGCGTCAGCACGACGACGCGGTTGCGGAAGCCGGTGAGCTGCATGATGTGGACGAAGAGCCACAGCAGCCAGGCGACGAAGCCGGAGACGCGATACCAGCCGAAATCGGCAATCGCGGCCGCGCGGCCGATCGTCGCGAGGTTGCCGAGATTGCGATAGTGGAACGGCTCGCGCGGCTCGCCGCGCAGCGTGTGCTGCAGGTTGCGCGCGGCGCAGGCGGCCTGCTGCATCGCGACCGGCGCGACGCCTGGCAGCAGCTTGTTGCCCTGGTGCAGATAGGCGGCGAGATCGCCGATGACGAAGATTTCCGGGTGTCCGGGGATCGAGAGATCGGGTTCGACGATGACGCGGCCCGCGCGGTCCACGGGCACGTTCAGCGTGCGTCCGAGGGGCGACGCCGCCACGCCCGCGGCCCACAGCACGGTGCGCGCTTCGATGCGCTCGTCGCCCACCTGGACGAGTCCCGGCGAGATGTTCGTCACGAGCGCGCGCTTCCGCACTTCGACGCCGAGCGCGCGCAGATCGCGCTCCGCGGGCTCGCGCAGTTCCTCGGGGAAGGTGGAGAGGATCGTCGGCCCGCCTTCCAGCAGGATCACCCGCGCGGTCTCGGGCGCGATCGATCGGAACTCGTGCCGCAGCGAATGACGCGCGATCTCGGCCAGCGCGCCCGCCAGCTCGACGCCGGTCGGTCCGCCGCCAACGACGACGAAGGTGAGCAGGCGGCGGCGCTCGATCTCGTCCGGCGTGGCTTCCGCCTGCTCGAACGCCAGCAGCACCTCCCGCCGGATCCGCAGCGCATCGTCCAGGCTCTTGAGCCCCGGCGCCAGCGGCTGCCATTCGTCATGACCGAAATACGCGTGCGTCGCGCCGGTCGCCACGATGAGGAAGTCGTACGTCAGCTCGCGGTGCGCGAGGATGACGTGCTTGTGCGTGCGATCGATGGCCTGGACCTCGCCCAGCAGCACGGACACGTTGCGCTGGCGCCGCAGGACGTAACGGATAGGTGACGCGATGTCGCCCGGCGAGAGGCCCGCGGTCGCCACCTGATACAGCAGCGGCTGGAAGAGGTGATGGTTCTGGCGATCGATCAGGATGATCTGGACGGCCGCGTGTTTGAGCGCCTTCGCGGCGCTGAGCCCGCCGAAGCCGCCGCCGATGATGACGACGCGCGGCGTGCCGTCATTGCGCCATTTCGCCGCGGATGCGCCGGGATAGTTCTGAACCGATGGATCGGGTGTGACCAGAATGGTGGACATGCGGGACGCGCCAGCCTGGGAACCGTCAGCGTGAGCGATGCTGAAAACGGCCGGCGCTTTCCTGATTATAGTCCCGCGTCGCCGCGCGCGCCGTACGCGCGCCGCGTCATGGCTCGGGCGGCCCGATGAGCTGCCACACGGCCCAGTGCTTCGGCTGCCGCGTCTCGTCCGCGGCCAGGCGAGCCAGCATCCACTCGCGCACCAGTTCGGTGACACGTGAGGACGGACGCGCCGCCATCGTGTCCGCCAGCTCGTCGCCGCCGTCGCCAATCAGCAGCCGCGGCACGCCGGCGGCGTGAAAGCTCCAGGCGACGCCCGCGGCGCCGAGGCGGCCCGAATCGACGGTGACGTGCTCGCGCCGCAGATCCGCGCGAGGCGCCACGGCGACATCGGCGAGCAGCGAGCGTCCGAAGAGCTCCCACGCGTCCGCGGTCGCAGGATTGGGCGTTGCGGGATGGGGAGTCGCGGGATGGGGCGTCTCAGGATCGGGCCTGGCGAGATCCGGCTTCGCCTGCGGGGCCTCTGCGGCCTGCGGATCCGCGCTCGCTGCGTCGTTCGCGGACGCGGCGTCGGCGCTGGCCGCGTCGCTGGCCGGGGCGCTCGCCGATGGCGGAACGGGCGCGGGCGCTGGAGCGGCGTCGAACGTCAGCGAGGAGTGCAGCGGACTGACGTCGCTCACCTCCGCGCGCGCGAGGACGAGCGGGACGCGCGTGGGCATCGCGGCGGGATCGCGCGACGCCCGTTCGGCGGCGGCGGCGCTGGCGGCGGCGATCCAGGCCGCGAGCGAGGGCACATACGTGACGGCGTGATCCTGCACGACGAAGCGTCCGCTGTCCGGGAACAGCAGGGCCTCGAACGGCAGCGCCCACAGGGCGGCGTCGGGAATGATGGCGAGCCGCGCGCGGCCCTGGAGCTGCGCGCGCGCGGGGCCGAGCAGCGCGGTCGCGAGCGCCTGCTGCGCTTCGACGGTATCGGCGCCGCGGACGAGACCGTCGGTCAGCGTCCACACGCGCTGCGACAGCGCCTCGCGGCCGATGGGCACGACGTAGGACGACACCTGCAGCGCCGGCGGCGCGACGGGCGCGACCGCTTCAACAGGAACGGATGGTGTCGCGGGTGGGATCGTCTCGGCAACCGGCGGCTCGGACGCCGCTGCCGCTGCGACCGATGCTGCAGGCGTCGGCCTCGACACGACGAACGCGGTCGTCTGTTCATCGCCGACGCTGAAGGCGACGATGGCGAGGTCGTCCGGCACGAGGGGCGCGAGGGCGTCGAGCGACGTCCACCGCGTCTCGGCGCGCAGCGCCGGCACGAGCGGCGCGTCCGCCGTGCGGCCGTCCGTCCACGCGGCGTAGGCCTTGCGCGCGTCGGCCAGCCCCTGTTCCAGCGAGGACAGGCGCGCGGCGTCGGGCGTGGCGCGGTCGCGCTCGCGCTGCAGTTGCTTGATCAGCGTGATGCGTGTGTTCAGCAGACGCCGTTCCTCCACCCGCTGATCGGACGTGAGCCCGGTCACGTGGAACCGGAACGGCTGCAGCAGATCCTCGAAGATGCGGCGGCGGCCGTGCTCGGCCCAGGTCAGCGCTTCGTCCTGCCGGCCCTGCTCGCGCGCGATCTCCAGCAGCGCGACGTACGGCGCGACGCGCGCGGCGGGCGTGCGCACTTCCCCGTCCGAGATCCCGTCGAGCCGCGACGCTTCGAGGATCTGCGTCGCGCGCTCGAAGGCCTGGCGCGCGCCGTCGAGATCCTGCTCGGCCTGACGCGTGCGTCCCAGCTCGTACCACGCCTGCCATTCGACGTCGAACACGAGCAGGCGCTCGGCCAGCTCGCGCGCCTGCTGCGCGAGCACCTTGGCCTCGGCGGTCCGGCCGCGGACGGTCTGGATGCGCGCCTGCGCGAGCCGCGCGCGGGCGACGCCTTCGCGATCGCTCGTCGTCCCGGCGACCTCCGCGCTGCGGACGAGATCCGTCCACGCGGCGTCCAGCTCCTTCAACTCGATCCGCGTGAGGCCGCGGGCGAGCAACGCGCGCGAGACGCCGTCGCGCGCCGTCGCGCTCTCGAACGCCGCAATCGCGCGCGTGCACGCTTCGATCGCCGCCGGCCGATCGCCCTTGATCCGTGCGAGCGACGCGAGCAGCAGGTGCGCGCGTCCCTGTCCGAAGACGCTCTTCAGCTTCGTGTCCAGCGCGAGCGCATCATCGATCTCGGTGCGCGCCTCGTCCAGCCGTCCGCGCAGCATGGCCACGCGTCCCAGTTCGAGCACGAGTCCGGACCGTTCCTGGATGAACGCCGGGGAATCGAGCAGCCGCAGCGCGCCGGCGAGCGCGGCGCTCGCGCGCGCGTAGTCGCCCGTCGCGACGTGGACCCGCGCGACGCCCTGCAGCGCCCGCGCCTGGTCGGTCGTGCTCTTGACGAAGTCGAAGATCTTCTGCGCGTTGTCGTACGACTTCAGCGCGAGATCGTACTGACCGAAGAGATACTGGACATTTGCGGTCCCCAGCTCCGCGCTGCCGCCCAGGCCGATGCTGCCGGCGCGCGAGGCGCGCTCGAAGGATCGCTCGTAGCTGTCGAGCGCGCGGCCGTAGTCGCCGGACGCGTACTGCGCGTTCGCGAGGCTGAGCAGGTTCGTGGCGACGCCGTCGACATTCTCGAGACGCCCTTCAATCGCGATGGCCTGCTGGAAGGCGTCGATGGCCTTTGCGTAGTCCGGCGGCTTCCGGTACGCGAACACCTGACCGAGTCCGCTGAGCGCCTGCGCGAGCCGCGCCTGATCCTGCTCGCGCTCGGCGAGCCGCCGCGCCGTGGTGAACGCGTGCTCCGCGTTCTCGTAGGCGGTGCGCGCGGCCGCCTGGCCGCCGAGGCCAATCAGCGCACCCAGCGCGCTCAGCCGCTCGACATCGCGCTCGGCCGCGGCCAGCGCATCGGCGGCGTCGGCGTCCGGCGCCCGCAGCATCCGCTCCGCGAGATCCTGACCGATGGACTTCTCGCCGGTGAGCATCCACGCACCGGCGACGAGCTCCCAGAGGAGGAAGGTCTCCTGACGCGAGACGTGTTCGACCGGCGGCGCACCGGTCGTGACGGACCGGCTCACGTGCACGCGGTCGACGCCGATACGGGTCTGCGCACGCGTGCCATCCTGCCGCGTCTGCACGACGGTGACGTTGTCCCACCGGAAGACGGCGCTCTTCAACATCGCCGCCAACGACTGCGCCATCCGCTCGGCCTCGTCCGGCCGCCAGACGCCCAGCGCCGCCTGGACGTCCTGACGGTTCAACGCCGCGTAGTACTCGCGTACCCGCGCGTCGAGCCCGGCCGGGTCCGGCGCCTGCGACCGTCCCGACGCCGCGAACAGGACGATCAGGACAACGACGTTCAGCCACAAACGACGGGCAGCGCTCACGAGTCCTCCAGGCTGGGTGTCTGGTCGGATTTGACACCGCTCGTATCGATTCGGTCCATCGCCCATGCATGGCGCATCCCCGCCGGTGCGTTCCGTGCTGTCGCGCTTCCTTGATTCCGCGAACAGTTGCCGCCGGCGGCGTCCTCCGCAGGTGGGATCGCTAAGGTGGACGAAGTTTTCGTCACGGCCGCGTACACCGGCAACCCCATCAACCGCGAACGCGGACCGCTTATCAAAGCACGACCTGCAGCCCGGCACCGGCCGGCACGAGGAGCAAGATATGAGAACCGATGACATCGTTCGCGCCTGGCGCGATCAGGACTATTTCCTGGGTCTGTCGCCGGCGCAGCGCGCAAGCCTGCCGGCCAATCCAGCGGGACTGGTCGAGCTGAGCTCCGACGCCCTGTCGAACGTTCTGGGCGCCTCGCACAACACCTGCTTCGTCTCCTGTCAGTGCGACACGTGCTTTTCGGCTCGCACGATGTGTTGCTGCCCCTAGTCCACGTCGACTCGACGCGGGCGGTCCGATTTTCTCAGTGCCGTCCGCGCCGTTCACCGCGTCCGCGATCACCCACCCCAACTCAGCCTCGTCCGACGCGCGCGTCGACGTTGTTCGTGCTGTCGCATCGCCTTGATTCCACGAACAGTTGCCGCCCGCGGAGGTTGGGCGGATGCGGCTTCACTCATAACGTGGACGAAGTGTTTGTCATGGACCGCGTGCGCCGGCGCGACATCGGCGACCGCGGATCTCTTATCAGGCAAGACCCGCAGGCCGGCCCTGGCCGGTCCGAGGAGGCACGTATGAGAACCGATGACATCGTTCGAGCCTGGCGCGATCAGGAGTACTTCCTGGGGCTGTCGGCGGCGCAGCGCGCAAGCCTGCCGGCGAATCCAGCGGGGCTGGTCGAGCTGAGCCCTGACGCCCTGTCGAACGTTCTGGGCGCCTCGCACTCCACCTGTTTCGTCTCCTGTCACCCGCGCTCGTCCGAATGTTGCAATAGCTGCTTCTCGGGCGGCACGCTGTGTTGTTGCTAGCCCTCTAGCCAGGTACGCCGCGGCGGTCCGGCACGTGCCGGGTCGCCGCGGCGGAGCACCATCACGTCAACGTCCCATCACCCGCTCCACGCTTCACTCGCTTCCCTTATGTCGTCGCTGGCCACTCGTCTCGACTTCTTCCGCGCGCTCACGCTGGCGGAACGCAGCCGTCTGCCCGGCACGCCGCTGCCCGCCGACGCCGCCGCGACCGACGCGGCCCGCGTCCGGCGGGATCGCTGGAAGCAGCAGCCGCCCTTCGATCGCGAGGACTACTTCCTCCAGCGCCTCGCCGAGGACGGACTCGACGAAGCCCGGCTGCTGGACCTGCTGGCGGAGTCCAGCGCCTCGCTGACGCAGCGCCTGCCGGCGTCGACGTCGCCCTGGTGGCTCGACGCGCTGGACGCGTCGTTCCGCCGCGCGCGGCCGGACGCGCGGCTGCCGTTTCGCACCGGGATCGCGGATGAACCCGAGACGCGCTTTCTGTGGCTCGCTGGTCCGCTCTTCGCCGACGCCACGCGCCGGCTCGAGGACGCCGTGGCCGATCTCAAATCGAGCGGCCGGCCGCTGCCGTTCGACCCGGCCACCGTGGCCGACCTCTTCTTCGTCGGCCTGCCCGCGCAATTACTCTGGACCGTCACCCGCAGCGCCGTCCTCGAGTTGAACATCGCGCGCCTCGAAGGACGCCTCTCCGGCGAGACGCCCGAAGAGCGCTTCGACGCCTTCGTCGACCTGCTGCGCGATCCCGACATCGCGCTCGCGATCCTCGAACGCTATCCCGTGCTCGCGCGTCAACTGGTGACGCGCATTGGGAACTGGTGCGACGGAGTGATCGAGCTGCTGCGCCAGTTGACGGACGACTGGCCGACGATCCGCGAGACGTTCGGGGTCGGCGAGCCGCCCGGTCCGCTGGCCGATGTCCGCATGGGCGCGGGCGATCGTCATCGCGGCGGGCGCACGGTGTGCCTGCTCACGTTCGCGTCGGGCTGGCGACTGGTGTACAAGCCGCGGCCGATGGCCATCGCCGTCCATTTCCAGGAGCTGCTGCGGTGGCTGAACGATCGCGGCTTCACGCCGGCGCTGCGGCCGATGGCGATCTGCGATCGCGGCGCGTACGGCTGGCTCGAGTTCGTCGACGCGCACGCCTGCGAAGCGCCGCCGCAGATCGGCCTGTTCTATCAGCGCATGGGCGGGCTGCTGGCGCTGCTCTACACGCTGGATGCGACGGATTTCCACTATGAGAACGTGATTGCCGCGGGCGGGCATCCGGTGCTCATCGATCTCGAATCGGTCGTCCAGCCGCGGCCGCCGACGACGCATCGCACCGATCTCGATTGGCTGGCCACGGAGACGATGGCGCAGTCGGTGCTGCGCGTGGGGCTGCTGCCGCAGCGGGCCTCGGGCGGCGCGGGCGACGTCGATATCACCGGACTTGGCATGCAGCCCGGACAGCTCACGCCGGACGCGCATCCGTACTGGGAAGATCGCGGCACCGACGCGATGCGCCTCGACCGCCGCCAGTTCACGTTCCCCGACGGCATGCATCGGCCGACGCTCGGTGACGCCGGCGACACCGCGGACGTCGCTGAGTACGTCGAGGATATCGTCGCCGGTTTCCGCCGCGCGTATGAAACGATCGCCCGTCATCGGGCCGAGCTGCTAGCGGCTACTGGTCCCATCGCGCGGATGCAGCAGGACGAGGTGCGCATCATCCTGCGTCCCACGCGCACGTACGCGTTGCTGCTGCAGGAAAGCTATCATCCGCACCTGCTGGGCGACGCGCTCATCCGCGATCGCCACTTCGATCATCTCTGGGTGGGCGCCACCGAGTCGCCGGCCGTCTCGCCGATCATCGCGGCGGAGCGGCGCGAGCTGCTGAACGGCGATATCCCGCTGTTCACCACGCGGATCGACTCGCACGATCTCTTCGGCGTCGACGGCGAGCGCTGGCCGGCATATTTCACGCGCACGGGCCTCGACGTCGTCCGCGAGCGGCTCGCGTCGCTGGACGCGGGCGACCTGGAGAAACAGATCTGGTTCGTGCGGGGATCGCTCGCCGCGCACCAGATCAATCTCGTCGGCGCGGACACGGCCCTGGAGGAACTGTTCCCCATCTCGGCGGTGCCGGCGGCGTCTTCGCGGCAACGCCTGCTGGACGCGGCGACGGCTGTCGGCGATCGGCTGGAGGTGCTCGCGCTCCAGAGTCAGGACGAAGCAACCTGGATCGGCCTGCAGTCGCGCGGGGGACGAGACTATCGGCTGATGCCGCTGGGCGGCGATCTGTATTCGGGCCTGCCCGGCGTGGCGGTGTTTCTCGCGTATCTCGCCGACATCACCGGCGAGGCCCGCTACGCGCGGCTCGCGCGCGCCGGGTGGCAGACACTGTGGAACCGGCGCGGGTCGTGGCCCGAGCTGATCACGTCCGTCGGGGGATTCGACGGGTGGGGCGGCCTGCTGTGGACGCTCACGCACCTGTCGCGGCTCTGGCAGGAGCCGGCGTATCTGACCGAGGCCCGCACGATCGCCGGACGCCTGCGCGATCTGATCCCGCGGGACGAGGGGCTCGATGTGATCTCCGGATCGGCCGGATGCCTGGTCAGCCTGCTGACGCTGCATCAGGTGACGCGAGAGGATGCCGCGCTGGCCGCGGCGGTCGTCTGCGGCGAGCGTCTGCTGGCCACGCAGCGGCCGATGCCGCAGGGCGCCGCGTGGCTGCCCGTGGGCATGGGCGCGCTCGCCTTGCAGCCGATGGCCGGCTTCGCGCATGGCACGTCGGGCTATGCGTGGGCGCTGCTGGAGCTGTCCGCCGCGACAGGAGACGATCGGTTCCGCGCGGCCGCGCTCAACGCACTGGAGTACGAACGCACGTTGTTCCTGCCGGAAATCGGCTCGTGGAAAGAAACCCGCCGGCTCGAAGGGCGCATCGTCTCAATGCGCAGCGCGGACGACGATCTCTACATGCTCGCCTGGTGTCACGGTGCGCCTGGCGCCGGTCTCGCCCGCATCCGGGCGCTGAAGCACGTCGACGATCCGCGGCTGGATGCCGACGTCCAGATCTGCCTGCAGACGACGATCGATCGGGGATTCAACCGGAGTCATTGCCTGTGCCACGGGGATCTGGGGAACGTCGAGCTGCTGCTGGAAGCCGCGCGGACGCAGACGCCCGATACCGGCGGACGCTGGCGCGCGGAGGCGGACGTCGTGGGCGCGCGCGTGCTCCAGAGCATCACGGAGCACGGACGACAATCCGGATTGCCGCGAGGAGTGGAAGTCCCCGGGCTGATGACCGGCCTCGCCGGCATCGGCTACGGCCTGCTGCGGCTCGCGGACCCCGATCGCATTCCGTCCGTCCTGCTGCTCGATCCACCGCACGCGTCATGACGTCCAAAGAGGATGCGCGGACGATCCCGTTCATCCCGCAGCGCTCGGAGCGGGACTGCGGGCCGGCGTGCCTCGCGATGGTGCTCGCCTACCACGGACAGACCGTGGAGCTGGCCGACGTCCTGACGCGCGTCGAGGTGGGACCATCCGGCGTCGATGCGGCGACGCTGCTGCGCGCGGCCGCCGGCTACGGCCTGCGCGGACGCGGCGTGTCCGTCCCCGACCTGCGCGATCTCGACCTCGTGCCGCGCGCGTCGATCCTGCACTGGCGCTCGGGACACTACGTCGTCTTCGATCGGCTCGACGGCGGCGTGGCGTGGATCGTCGATCCCTGCCAGGGTCATCGGCCGCTGTCGCCCGCGGAGCTCAACGGTCAGTTCAGCGGGATTGCCCTGCTCTTCGAGCTGGCCGCGCCGCACGCGGCGTCCGGGCGACGGCAGGGCTGACGCCTCGGCTGTCGCGCCCTCTCTGCTACACCTCTGCTGCTACACTATGGGGATGGCGAAAGACGATGAACTCTCGTGGGGCCGGAGCACCGTGGAGACGTCCTGCCCCCTGGACTGTCCGGACAACTGCAGCCTCGCCGTGTCGGTCGAAAAGGGCCGTGTCGTCAAGATCGACGCCAGCCCCCGCAACGCATTCACCGACGGCTACATCTGCGCGAAAGTCCGGAACTTCGCCGACCGCGTCTACGGGGACGATCGTCTGCTCTACCCGGCCGTCCGCACGGGCCCGAAGGGCAAGGGCCAGTTCAAGCGCGTGTCCTGGGATGAAGCGCTGGCGCAGATTGCCGCGCAGATGCTCACGGTCAAGCGCCGCTCGGGCGCCGAAGCCGTCCTTCCGTTCTGCTACGGCGGATCGAACGGCCTGCTGACGCAGGACACGAACGACGCGGAGCTGTTCCGCCGCTTCGGCGCGTCGCGCCTGGCGCGCACCGTCTGCGCGGCGCCGTCCGGCGCGGCGTTCCTGGCGATGTACGGCAAGATGGGCTCGGTCGCGTATGAGGACTATCCCGACGCGACGCTGATCGTGCTCTGGGGCGCGAACCCGTCCGCGTCCAGCATCCACCTCGTGCCGCACGTCCGCGAGGCGCAGAAGCGCGGCGCGAAGCTGGTCGTGGTCGATCCGCGCCGCACCGTCCTCGCCAGGCACGCGGATCTGCACATCGCCCTGCGCCCCGGCACCGACCTCGTCGTCGCGCTCGCCATCCATCGGCATCTGTTCGAGCAGGGACTCGCGGACACCGCGTTCCTCGACGCGCACACGACTGGCGCCGCGCGCCTGCGCGAGAAGGCCGCGCCCTGGACGTTCGAGAACGCCGCGGCGATCGCGCGCGTCGATCCGAAGGATCTCGAACGCTTCGCGACGCTGTACGCCGAGTCCTCCCCCGCCGTCGTCCGCTGCGGCTGGGGCCTGGAGCGCAACCGCAACGGCGGCCACGCGTCGCTCGCCGTGCTCGCGCTGCCAGCCGTCGGCGGCAAGTTCGGCGTCCGCGGCGGCGGCTATTCGATGTCGACGTCCGCCTCGTGGGGCTTGAAACCGTCGACGTGGGTCGAGACGCCCGAGCCGCCGACGCGCACGATCAACATGAACCATCTCGGACAGGTCCTGCTGGAACAGCGCGATCCCGGCATCGAGCTCCTGTTCGTCTACAACTGCAATCCGGTCGCGACGATGCCGGATCAGAACGCGGTGGTGAAGGGATTGCTGCGCGAGGACCTGTTCACGGTGGTGTTCGATCAGGTCCGGACGGACACCGCGATGTACGCGGACGTGATCCTGCCGGCGACGACATTCCTCGAACATTACGAGATCACGAAGAGCTACGGCGCCTACGCGATCCAGCTCGGGCAGCCGGCCATCGAGCCGGTCGGCGAGTCGCGGTCGAACATGGAAGTCTTCAGCGATCTCCTCGCGCGGCTGGACCTTGGACGCGAAGAGCCGGAGCACGACACCGAAACGCTCATGCGCGTGTTCGACAAGCTGCCGGACCCGATCCGCAATCAACTGATCGACAAGGGCCTGGCGACGCCGGCGTTCGGCCCTCGCCCCATTCAATTCGTCGACCTGTTCCCGCAGACGGCGGACGGCAAGATCCACCTCTTCCCGGAGAACCTGCCGACGATTGCCCCAGGCGGGCTGTACGCCTATCAGCCGGATCCGGCCACGGAGCGGTATCCGCTCGCGCTGATCTCGCCGGCGAGCGAGAAAACGGTCAGCTCGACGCTCGGCGAGTTGCGTCAGCGTCCGGCGTCGCTCTACATGCACATCGAAGACGCCGTGGAGCGCGGGTTGAAGGACGGCGATCCGGTCCGCATCTACAACGACCTGGGCGAAGTCCACTGCCTGCTGATAACGGGGGACGCGGTGGCGCGCGGGACGGTCAGCCTGGCGAAAGGCCTGTGGCGCCGCAGCACGTTGAATCACTCCACGTCGAACGCGCTCTCGCCGTCCACGCTGAGCGACCTGGGCGGCGGCGCCTGCTTCAACGACGCGCGCGTCGAAGTGGCGCGGCTGCTGAAGGCGGCGTTCGAAGCGCAGGACGTCGCGTTCTTCGTGAAGCCGGGCAGCGTCGCGACGGACCGCGGCTCGGTGCATTAGAGTTGTCAGTTGTCAGTTGTCAGTTGTCAGTTATCAGTTATCAGTCGTCAGATACTAGTGTCCCGGATCTAAAGTTCGGTAACAAAACCGCGCGGACCGTCGTACCTCGTGTACAAGGAGGATGCGATGGTCAATCGCGGAGGACGTCCCATTACTCGCGTCGTCATCAGTCCAA
>Ga0187894_10004826_pt1 | contig 14158 bp, 8 predicted proteins | sample GBC1701081metaG_FD_136650 | JGI IMG/M metagenome (GOLD analysis project Ga0187894, IMG submission 136650) | White microbial mat communities from a lava cave in the Kipuka Kanohina Cave System on the Island of Hawaii, USA - GBC170108-1 metaG ...
AGTATTACGACCTTTACGGGAGGAAGCCCGACGACCTGGAACCGACGCTGGAAAATTTCCTGCTCTGCATTCACCCCGAAGACCGCGACCGCATCCTGGCTGAGAGAGAGGAGGTGTTGCGGGAGAGGAAAGACGCCGAGCACGAGTTCCGTTTCATCCGGCCTGATGGCTGCGTGCGTTGGGCGCAAAGCAAGGCGCAATTGATGCTCGACGGGCTGGGCGAGCCTGAGAGATTGGTCGGCATCACGATTGACATCACTACTCGCGTCCAGGCCGAGATGGAACGCGAGGAGCTGTTGCGCAAAGAACGAGAGGCGCGCGCGCAGGCCGAAGAAGCGAACCGTGGCAAAGATGAATTCGTCGCTATGATCTCGCACGAATTGCGCAGTCCGCTCAACGCCATGCTCGGATGGTCGAAGATCCTCAAGAAAGGCGGCGTTGACGCGAAGACGCAGGCGCACGCCGTCGAAGTCATCGAGCGCAGCGCGCGCGCGCAACAGAACCTGATCGAAGACCTGCTCGATATGGCGCGGATTGTCGGCGGCAAACTGCGGCTGGAGACGCGCCCGGTCTCTCTGGCGCGCGTCGTCGAAGCCGCCGCCGACGTCGTGGGCCCGGCGGCCGCGGCGAGGGAGATTGACCTGCGCATGGCGATCAAGAGCGCGGATGAAGTCACGGGCGACCCGGACCGCTTGCAGCAGGTGGTCTGGAACCTGCTCTCGAACGCGGTCAAATTCACGACCCACGGAGGGAGCGTCGAGGTAACTCTGGAGCGCGTCGGTCCGTCGGCCCAGATCACGGTGACCGATACGGGGCGCGGGATTAAGGCAGAGGATTTGCCTTTCATTTTTGACCGTTTCCGCCAGGCTGACAGCTCCAGCACGCGGCGTTTCGCGGGACTGGGTTTGGGCCTGGCGCTGGTTAAACACCTGGTCGAATTGCATGGCGGTCAGGTGTTCGCCGACAGCCTCGGCGAAGAGCAGGGCGCGTCGTTTATCGTTAGATTGCCCGTGCGCGCCGTTCGCGGCGAGGCGGCGCCCGCGCGAACCGGAGATTATGACGGTCTGAGAACGGAAGAGCGTGACGGCCGCGCGGCGGAGCGGGAGGTCTGGAGCGCTTATCCTCCCTCCCCACTCGATGGGGTATGGGCGCTGATCGTGGATGACGAGTCCGACGCGCGCGAATTGGTCGCGACGCTGCTCAGACAATATGGCGCGCGCGTGACCGTCGCGTCTTCCGCCGCCGAAGCGTTCGATAAATTACGCAAGGGAGAAGCGGGCGCGCGCCATGATGTGTTAGTCTCTGATATCAGCATGCCTGACGAAGATGGTTATATGCTGATAGAACGTGTTCGCAAATTGCCGCCCGAAGAGGGGGGGAAAATCCCGGCGATTGCGCTGACAGCCTATGAGCGCCCGAGCGATCGCATTAAAGCGCTTGCGTCGGGATTCTCGATGCACGTGCCCAAACCTGTTGAACCGGAAGAGCTGGCGATGGTCATCGCCAATCTGACGGGGCATCCTGGCGTCCGGATGAATGTTCGATAACCGGTTGTCGTCCACCGGCTATCAACCATGGAGAGAGTGATGAACAAAGCAAAAGTTCTGGTCATTGATGACGATCCTGCGATGCTGGATTTGGCCAGGTTCCAGCTCGAAGATAACGGTTACGAGGTAACCAGCGCGGCCACTGGCGCGCAAGGCCTTCGGCTGGTCGCGGAGCATCACCACGAGGTCGCGCTAACCGACCTGATCCTCCCCGATTTTAACGGAATCGAATTGGTTGCGAAGTTGAAAGAGGCCTCGCCCGGCACGGAGGTCATTATGATCACCGGGTTCGGTTCGGTGACCGAAGCCATCGAGGCGACCAAGGCCGGCGCTTTCCACTTCATCGTCAAGCCCGTCGAGTTCGAAGAACTGCTGGTGACGATCGAAAGGGCGATCGAGCGCGGGCGTCAGGTCGCGGAGATCGAGCGGTTGCGGGGCCGCCTTCGCGAACGCGATTCGTATTACAACATCATCGGCAGCAGCCGGCCCATGCAGAACATCTACGAGATCATCGAGAGCATCGCCGAATCGGACGCCAACGTCATGATCCTGGGCGAATCGGGCACCGGCAAGGAGTTGATCGCCAACGCCATCCATTTCAAGAGCGCGCGCTCGAAAAAGCCTTTCGTCAAGATCAACTGCTCGGCGCTGCCGAAAGAGCTGATCGAATCGGAACTCTTCGGCCACACCAAAGGGGCGTTCACCGGGGCGACGATGGAGAAGATGGGATTGATCGGTCAGGCCGCGGGCGGCAGCCTGCTGCTGGACGAGATCGCCGAGATGCCGATCGAACTGCAGCCGAAGCTGCTTCGCGTGTTGCAGGAGCGCGTCTATTATCGGGTGGGGAGCGAGAAGGCGCTCGAAGCCGATTTCCGCCTGATCTCGGCCACCAACCGCAACCCGCTCGACGCGATCCGCGATGGGTCGCTTCGCGAGGATCTTTTCTACCGCATCAACACAATCGAGATTCAGGTGCCGCCGCTGCGCGACCGCGCTGAAGATGTGCAGCACTTGGCCGAACATTTCCTGCGGATCTACGCCGAAAAATATAACCGGCCCGCGCATTCCATCTCGCAACAGGCCTACGAGCGAATGTTCGCTTACTCGTGGCCGGGCAACGTGCGTGAACTGCAGAATGTGATGGAGCGCGCGGTGCTGCTGGCGAAGGGCGAAGTTATCGAAGAGAGCGCCATCCCGATGCCCAAGCCTACGGCCAAGACGCCGGCGCCGGCGCCGGCGCCAGCGCCCCCCGCGGCGCCCATCACCCGAACGGCGCCTCCTCCGGGAGCCCCCGCGCCTCCGCCCGTAAACGCCAGTGACTTGACGCTGGAGCAACTGGCGAGGTTGATCGTCAACAAGATGCCCAACCCTTCGCGGGGCGGCTCGCGCGTGGACATCTTCACGCAACTCGAAGGCGCTATCGTTCGAGCCGCCCTCGAACGCACCAGGGGTAATAAGCAGGCTGCGGCCAACCTGCTTGGTCTTTATCGCCCGCGCCTTTACAGCATGCTCAGGAAACACAACCTGCATGACACGATCAGAGAATCCGAACAAAACGCGCCGGAAAACGACTCTCTCGAAGGCGACCTCGACGAATCCGAAGCGCCGGATCAGGGGCCGGATCAGGGAATAGATCAGGATCTTGCTGAACACAATTTTCCCGCTTCTGAAGCGACCGGGCGCGAATCTTCCGTAGAATCATTTGGAGAAGACGCCGTGGCGCCCAATGCGGGCGGTCCGGATACGACTGAACTACACTTCATAAAGAGAGCGCCGTTTCAACCTTGGTCCTCCGGACGCCTGGGCAATTCGGACTAGCAATATTTCATATGCGGTATCGTATATGAAATATTGTATATCGGCTTCCGAAAGTGACTTTGCGAAAGCCCTGGAGGTATCGTTGTATCGTTTAATGTGTTGACAGACTATAGAGGGTGGAGTAGATTATCTGCGCTCTCTGTCTGACCTTTTAAAAGAGGCTCGGTCAAAAATGTTACCATTATGTTACTTGCAAGTTGAACTGCTCGTAACAAAGCTTTTATACCTTATTCCGGCATCAAACTGGTTCTCGTGTTGGTAGAAAAGCACTGACTGATACAAGTAAAGATAGCCCCATGAGCTAGCAACTGGGTTCCTTGGCTGCGCGTGAGCCGGCCAATGTTATCAGCAACCCGATTTAATGTGGCTTTATGGCAATGTTGTGGTTTGCTCTCGAAATTGCTTTCCATGACAACGAGAAGGGGAGACCGTAATTTTATTTAACAGCCAAGCACGACATGCAGCAAGTATATATCGCTGCACAACCCCATTGAAGTTATATCACACAACATTCAGCCATAAATCCTAATCGGGGCAATCGAAAGTGGCGCATGAATCTGTTTGTTGCGATTGCAATCATGATTGTGTGGTGTTCGTTTTCGAACAGCCCAACTCAGACTCCATCCGAATCAGAAAAGCAGTCGTTGTTGGAAAAACGAGCGGTAGCTGACATACAGCGGATGCTCGCTTCCGAGCTAGACACCGAACTGCCCAGACTTTCCTTTGCGAATTGGTTCCGGCAGATCGTCGGACCGGGAGCCGGGGTGGCCTGGCAACTGAGCGAATGTGGAGAGCAACAGGATGCTCGACCCGATTTAGCCGGGGATATGCGAGCCTGTGTGGAGGTCAATACGATCTTACCCGATGGTCGTAAGGTAGTTGTCATGGTCGCGGTCGGGACGTTTAAAAAAGGGATGACTAGTACCCCTGTCTTTTATTACGGTGTGATCGAGCAGCAGGAGGAGTTATACATGGTTCGGCGGCTTCGCGATCTGCCGGAACTATTGCGAACGCCTGAGATCCTGGCAAATAGGCCTGGAGCCAAACCAGCGGTGGTAAATTTACCCGCGGTAGATTTATCTAAGGACAGGTTGGTGATGAACGATGCGGACATGGCGAAGTTATCGGCGCGGAGTGGCGGTGAACCTGGTCAGCCTATAACGATTGAAGCAGCGCCCCCACCTCCACCGCCGCAGGTAAAACCGCAACCGTCAACGGCGGCTTCGCCGGCGAAGAATGAGACGGGGTCAGACGGTGTGCTTCAGGGTAGCGCGATCGCCAAGGCGCAACCGCTCTATCCAACGAATGCTAAAAGATTTAACGCCTCGGGGCCGGTTGAAGTACAAATCGTTATTTCCGAAACGGGGCGCGTGGTTAACGCGAGGGCTGTCAGTGGTCATCCGCTCTTGCGTGACGCCGCGGTGGAAGCAGCTCGCAAATGGGTCTTCAAGCCGACGACAATGAACGGCGTTCCTGTGGAGACGCAGTTAGTTTTGACTTTCGTCTTCGCTGTTCCCCAATAACACTGTTGGTCCAGCAGAACAACTGTAGGGATCAGTTCACTAGAAAGAAAAACCGGAGGAAAAATATGTTCACTCACAAGAGATGGCAAATCGCCGTGCGATTTGCCATCCTGGTAACTCTTGCATTCACCCTATCATCCTTAATTACCCCTACCTTAATCACACCTACGAAAGGTCAATCCACCAAGGCTACAGTGTTGGGCAGGATCACTGATGAGAAAGGGGCCGCGATTCCCAAGGCCAAGGTCGTCGCTAAAAACCTTGATACCGGCATTTCACGTGAGGCCACTACGGATCAGGAGGGCCGGTTCCGCATTCCGGAACTGCCGGTGGGCAAATATGAAGTGGAGATCGAGCGCCAAGGCTTTCGGCTGCTGGCGCAGCGAGGCATAGACCTGACCGTCGGAAGGGAAGCGGTCCTCGATTTCACGCTCAATGTGGGCGATGTTCAGGAAAAGGTCACGGTTGAGGGAGACGTCTCGCAAGTGGAGAGAACCACTTCGGCGCTCGGCTATCTGGTCAACCGGAGGCAGGTCGAATCGCTTCCTTTAAACGGCCGCGACGTCCTGCAACTGGCGACGCTGCAAAGCGGGGTCACGAGTACCACAGCCCTTACGACTGGCCAATCCGAGGTGGGCGCTGGCGGTACCCGGCTTTCGATCAATGGCGGACGCATTGATTTCAACGCCTACTACCTCGACGGGACCGAGACGGCGGACGCTTTTGGCTACTCCCCCGGGGGATTAGGCGGCGGCTTCCTTGGTGTGGATGCGCTGCGGGAATTTCAGGTGCTGACCTCGAATTACTCCGCCGAGTTCGGCCACGGCGGCGGGGCCATCATTAATGCTGTGACCAAGGCTGGCACAAATAATATACACGGGACGGCTTTCGAGTTTCTCCGCAACAGCGCGCTCGATGCGCGCAACTTCTTCGATCGCAACTTGAAACAATTGCCGTTCAAGCGCAACCAATTTGGCGGAAGCCTCGGAGGCCCGATCATCAAGGAGCGCATCTTCCTTTTCGGCGCCTATGAAGCGCTACGCAGGCGTGAGGGGGTCCCAAACTTTTTCAACGTTCCAAGTCCGCAGGCCCGAGGTGGGCTCCTGTGTGACCCGGTCAGAGACCCTAGCCCTGAGTGCAATGACCCCTCTAAGAAAAGGCAGATCACCATCGCGCCGGCGATCCTGCCTTATCTCGCTCTTTACCCGCTGCCGAATGGAACTATAAGAGGAGACACAGGCGTTTACCGGCGCGACTTCAACGAATCGACCCGTGAAGATTTCGCCACCGTGCGCGCGGATTACAAGATAGCCAGCGCTCACTCGCTGGCGGGCCGTTACACCATTGACGACTCCGATCTGACCAAAGTCGGAGGGGTTATTCAAAATCTGGTCTTGAACAACCGGAACCAGTACGTCTCACTGGAAGATCAAGCGATTGTCTCCGCGCGTGGGGTCAACAGCCTCCGCTTCGCTTTTAACCGCTCGAACTTCGCCAGTGACTTCCCCTTCGTCGTGCCGGTCGATCCCAGCCTGGGATTCCTCCCGGGACGAAAGATGGGAGCTTTTTCCGTCGCTGGGTTCTCGGAACTCCGGCCGTCGCTAACCGACTCCCGCAGCTTTGTGCTCAACACTTATGAGGTCAACGACCAGTTCGTCTACAATAGGGGCGCCCATGCGTTCAAGTTCGGCGGGTCGTTCCGCCGCTACCAGCTCAATGCCGACTCAGCCCTGGCTACTGATGGAGTCTTTAGCTTTGGCGGCGGTGTGGAACCGTTCTTAACAGGAAGAGCGCAGGCGCTCTTCGCCACCCTGCCCGGCACCGATTATTACCGCGGCATCCGCCAGTCGCTCTTCGGTTTCTATGCGCAGGACGATTGGAAGGTACGGAACAATCTGACGCTCAATCTGGGATTGCGCTACGAGCCGACCACCACGCCGACAGAAGCCAATGGCAAGGTGGCCAATCTACGCAATTTCACCGATCCCACCTCGACGGTGGGTGATCCCTACATTGATAATCCCTCGTTGAGCAACTTCGGACCACGCATCGGCTTCGCCTGGGATCCGACCGGCAGCGGCCGGACGGCGATTCGGGGAGGCGGTGGCGTCTTCTATTCGGCAATCTTGCCGATGCGCTACCGCTTTATGATCTCGAACGTGGCGCCCTTCAACCGGCTGGTGTTGATTCCCGGCCCATTCCCGAACGCCTTCAGCGCAAACCCCAATCCTATAGCTTCGGGATTCCTATGGATCACGCAATTCAATGCGGAACAACCTACGGTCTACCAATGGAACCTGAACGTACAGCATGAGGTCCGCAAGGACATACTGATCTCGGCGGGCTATGTCGGGTCGCGCGGCGTGCACCTGGAGACTGGTGACAGCAGCAACGTGCGCGGTGACTCGCAGATCGTCAACGGCCAAAAATTCTTCCCGGCCGGGTCGGCTCCGCGCGTCAACCCGAACTTCAGGGCGGTCCAACTGCTCGGTTTCAATGGCGATTCTTACTATCACGGGTTGCAACTGGGCGTTACCAAGCGTTACACGGCGGGGCTGCAATTCCAGGCCTCCTATACTTTCTCGAAATCGATAGACACCAACTCCTCGATAGACTCGGTTTTCTCCAACGGCCCACTCGGCGGCGACCGGCAAGACCCGTTCAACTCGCGTCTGGACCGGGCGCTGTCGGATTTCGACGTGCGCCACAACTTCGTGGCCAATTTCCTGTGGGACCTGCCTTTTGGAAAAGGGCGTCTGATCGGCAAAGACCTCACGGGCGTAGTTGGTAAACTTGCCGCAGGGTGGTCGGCCGGCGGCATTCTTAATCTCAAGAGCGGTTTTCCCTTCGGAGTAGTGCTTGGCTTTGACCGGGCGCGCAATGGGATTGACTCTGGCAGCGTGCAATCGCAGCGCCCCAACGTGGCGCCAAACCTCGACTTCACGAATGCGGTCACCGATAATCCCGACCGATATGTGGATCCATCATTCTTCCAGGTGCAGCCGGCGGGGTTCTACGGCAACTCGCCGAGAAACGGTCTGATAGGTCCCAACCTCAAGGCCTTCGACTTCACCTTGTTCAAGCGGACTCCTATCAATGAGCGATTCGAAACCGAGTTCCGGATTGAAGCCTTCAATCTTTTCAATCGCACTAACCTTGCTCCGCCGGATTTCGTCAACCGCGTCATCTTTACGGGCGTGGACGCGAACGGCAACGGGATAGTTCCACAGAGCTTCGGCCAACTGACGCGGACAGCCACCAGCGCGCGTCAGCTTCAATTTGGCGTGAAGTTGTTGTGGTAACACTCAAACCCGGTGGAAATGCGGAATGCGGAATAGGGAATGTGGAATGCGGAATTTCCGATCCCCATTCCTCATTCTCCATTATTTCGCATTCCGCATTCCGCATTCCCCCTAATCTCCCATGATTGTAGATAGCGATACTCACATCAATGAACCGATGGAAGCCTTCGAGAAGTTTCTCGAAGAACCTTATAACTCGCGTCGCCCGCGCTTGATCAAAGATACGCTCGGGTTGACGCGCATTCTTTTGGAGGGACGGCTCTATCCGGAGCCAAGGCTCAAGCAGGCGCACAGCAAAAAGGTCGAAGGGGCGAATCTGGGCGGTGTGCGGCCCGGAGCGACCGATCCGAAAGCGCGTGTCGGCGATCTGGATTTGGAGGGCATTGACGTCCAGCTTATTCTCGGCAGTCTCGGCCTGGCGCTCTCGACGCTGCCAGACAAAGATTTCGCGGCGGCGATGGCGCGGGCCTGCAACAACTATTACGCCGATTTTTGCAGCGTCAACCCGGATCGGCTGAAATGCATGGCGACTCTTCCGCTGCAGGATGTTCCCGCCTCGGTCGCTGAAATGAAACGCGCGACCCAGGAACTCGGCCACATCGGGATCATTCTGCCGCCGAACGTTAACGGCAAGAATCTCGATCACCCCGATTTCTACCCGATTTATGAGACGGCTGAGCGGTTGAACCTTCCCATTGGGGTGCATTGGGGTAACGGCTCTTACCTGACGGCGGCGGGCGTCGAGCGATTCAACACGCACTTTATGGCGCACGCCTTCGGCCATCCGTTCGAGCAGATAATCGCCTTGACCTGTCTCATCTGCGGCGGCGTCATCGAACAATTCCCGCATCTGCGCTTCGCGTTTCTCGAAGCGGGTTGCGGATGGTTGCCCTATTGGATGCAGCGACTGCACGAGCATTACGAGCGCCGGACGGCCGAGGCGCCGCTCATGAAAAAGGAGCCGGTCGAGTATCTACTGAGCGGAAGCTGTTACCTGGCAATGGAGCCGGACGAGAGCATGCTTCCAGCGGTGATTGAGACTTTCGGTGATGACATCATCCTCTTCGGATCGGATTACCCGCACACCGATAGCAAATTCCCTGACAGCGTCAAATTCGTCAGGGGGCGGGCTGATGTTCCGGAGGCGTCGAAAGAGAAAATCCTCAGTAATGGCGCGAAGTTCCTCGGCCTGGAAGCCAAAGGGTAGTACAAATACGCCCCTATGCGACAGATCAATCAAGGTCAGAAAGAGGAGCAGTTCAACGCCGGAAACGCCCCAGTCGCGGCCCCACTCTACTTTGGCTCGATCTACTACGGCTGGATAGTGGTAGCCACCTGTTTTTTGGTCATCGCGCTGGTCTCGCCGCTGATCTCATCTTTTTCGATCTTCCAGGTGGCGCTGCTGCACGAATTCAACTGGAGCCGTGGCGGTATTGCGATCGCCCTGGCCATTCATCTGGTGCTCGGCGGGCTGGCTTCCCCGTTCGCCGGCGATATGATTGATCGCTTCGGGCCGCGGCGGGTCATGCCTGTTGGCGCTGTGATCACGGCTATGGCGCTGATGTTGATGAGCCAGAGCAAGTCGCTCTGGCATTTTTATATCGCCTTCGGCGTGATCGCGGCGACGGGCAGTTCACTGCTTCAAATCGTGCCTTTGACGACGCTCACCTCGAACTGGTTCGTGCGCCATCGCGGCGCCGCCATCGGTATTGTCTCCGCTGGTTCCGGAGCCGGCCAATTGGCGTTGCTGCCGCTCATGCAGTACCTGATTAAATACATCGGCTGGCGCTACACTTACCTCGCGTTCGGGGTCGTGATCCTCTTTATCCCGACGGCCTTGATCTGGCTGTTTCTCTACAGCAGACATGAAAATCGGGAACCATCGGCTGCGGATGGTCCGCGGGAGCGGAGCGGGGACCAAGAAGCGAGCGTGAGTGAAGAGGCGGACGGAGAGGAGAGCAAGCGGGAGAATAAAGGCGCCTGCCAGAGCGAGGTGATAATCCTCGACAAGGGATGGGCCGAGACCGAGTGGAACGTGAGCAAGGCGGTACGCACGTTCCGTTTCTGGGCGCTCACGCTCATGATGGCGCTGTTCGCCGCCGGGTTCTTCCTCGTCTCAGTGCAGCTCGCGGCCTATTTGGAAGACAAAGGGTATAGCCCGCTCCTCGCCGCCTCGGTAATCGGACTTCAAGGGGCGCTCAATATGGCCGGCAAGTTCGTCGGGGGGATCTTGTGTGACCGCATCGGACGGGAAAAGACTCTGACGCTGAGTATCATTGTGTTTGTCACGTGTATCGCGCTGCTGAACCTCGCCGGAGTCATCATCAGCCCGGCGCTCGTCTATGTTTTCACGATTTTCTACGGACTGGGCTTCGGCATGTCGCTCCCGGCCTTGATAACCTCCGCGGCGGATCTATTTCAAGGCAAACACTTCGGATCTATTCTGGGAGTAATCGTCTTCGGAGGATTTGTCGGCGGGGCGATCGGTACCTGGCTGGGCGGCTACTTATTCGACCTCACGCGCGCCTATCAGGTCAACTTCCTGGTCGCCGGACTGGCGATGTTGATTTCGGGCACGCTAATTTGGAAGGCGAGGCCTGGCAGCGTACGACAGATGCGCAGTTTGGAAATGCGCTGAGATAAGGCATTTCAACACAAAGGGTCAAAGGATCGAAAGGGGCTAAGCGCTTAGCCCCTTTCGATCCTTTGACCCTTTGTGTTGAAAATTGGTGTAACCCGGCGGCGCCCGATGGCATTCAGCTTGCTCTCCACTCGCGTGAGCGCGAACTTGTCTTTTCTATATTTCATATTTCATAAAGGAGTCCGCAAGGAGGATGCTATGAACGAAGATCAAAAAATGGATTCGTCGCCGAAGCCGATGCCTGCTCCGCAACTGCCGAATATCCCGATCAGTCCTGATGACCCCTTTCAATCTGCCCCCGACCTCCTGCCGCCTGTAACACAGCCGCCTGATCCGGATCCCGCGTCGAGCAGGCCATCGCCGGGGAGATCGCCCCGCCAAGCCCCCGGATATAGTGATCCGGACGATCTTGAAAATGACCTGGACGATCCGGACAACCCCGGAGCCGTCTGAAATCGGAAAAGGCTATGGGAGCGCGTAAGCGCAAAATGTATATCCGTTGGTTGGCGCTGCTGGCGCCAACCGCGCTGGCGCTTTATCTTTGCTGGCTGATCGCGCAACCGTTCGTCAATGTGCTGGCGTGGGCCGTGGTGCTGGTAATCCTCTTCTATCCGGTTCATGAACGCATCGTCGCGCTCACCGGGCGTTCGAGTTGGAGCGCGTTGCTTTCGACTGTGATTGTGATCGCCGTGATACTGATCCCGCTCACGCTGTTGACGCTGGCGGTGGCGAAAGAGGTTGGTGATGTAGCGAAGAATATTCAAGGAGTCTTCCGTTCGCTGCTCGATCCGAACTCTCCGGTGATGGGACGGATTATGAGCTGGCTGGGCCGGTACGTTGACGCGGGCCGGCTCGATCCGCATGAGTATCTGCTGGAACAACTGACCAACATCAGCAGAGCGATTGCGGGGCGGACACTCGGATTCGTCGGCGGCGTCGTGGGCGCGATAATCCAGGCGTTCTTCATCGTCTTCACGATGTATTACCTGTTTCGTGACGGCGATCGGATTTACGACGCGACGCTCGACATAATCCCGCTGGAACGCGCCGAAACGCGGCAGATTTTCGACCGCACGCGCGAAGTCATCCACGCCAGCGTTTACGGAGTGATTGTGATCGCGGGAATTCAGGGGGCGCTCGGCGGCCTGGCCTTCGGCGTTCTCGGATTGCCGAACGCGCTGGTCTGGGGCGTGGTGATGTTTTTTCTGTCAATGATTCCTTTTGCGGGTTCGTTCGTGGTGTGGGTTCCGGCGGCGATTTATCTGGCGATGAGCGGTCATTGGGCGAAAGCCCTGATATTGGCCACGTGGGGATCTCTCGTCATCGGAACGATTGACAACTTACTGCGCCCGAAACTGGTCGGCGAGAGAACCGGGATGCACGAACTGCTGATCTTCTTTTCCATGCTCGGTGGATTGCGGATCTGGGGAGCGCTGGGATTGGCGCTCGGCCCCGTCGTCATCGCAATCACGCTGGCGCTGCTCGATATTTTCAGGCGCATCGAGGATCGAGGATTGAGGATAGAAGATAGAAGATAGAGAATCGCCTTGCGCTTGATGACGCAATCTTCAATCTTCGTAACTGTGCATTGCCAATCTGCTCGGCGTCACGCAGCGCGCGGCGAGGCTGAATGTCGGGAAGCTTGTGGAGATCGGAATCTTGAAGGAAGCGAGCGGTCGCCGGAGAAAACGTATCTTCGCGGCGACGGAAACCATTGGTATCCTGGAAGCCCGCGAAACATAGGTCAGGTTGCCCCAGGTGTCGAAATCGTAATCGCGGTAGAAGGCCGCGCCATAGGCTTTGTCGAGCCGGTTGTGTTCGTCGTATTCGAAGGTGGTGGTGTAGTTCGGATCCGCGCCGTCCGTGATCTTCTGTACCCGGCCGTTGTTCGAGGTTCCGAAGCTGTAATCGTAGGAGTTGTTGATGATCGTGTTGGTTCCGTCCGTCTTCTTGACCTGCAGGCTGATCATCTGAGAGCGATACTGATTGTAGCCCGCGGTCAGCTTCCGGGTGTTGCCATAGGTGACGCTTTGCAGCGCCGAGAAGGCCCGGTAATCAAATCCGCTCGCCACGTTGGTTGTCGCGTTCGGGTCAGTCCCGATCAGGTTGGTGCCCACCGATGAGAGCGCGCCTGAATATTTGTAAGCGTAGTTGACGTTCTTCGTCCAGCCGCCCGCCGTGTAGATGAGCCGCGTCGGCGCGTTGACGTAGTTGTACTGGTAGCCGACGCTGAAGGTCCCGGCCAGGCCGTTGAAGACGCGCGTCTCGGTTTGCAACCGCTTAAAGCCGTCGTAGCTGTAATTGGTCCGCGCGATCTCAGCCCCGCCGGAATTCTTCTCCTGCATCAGCAGACGCTCGCCGTATTCGCCGTAGTTGTAACGCACATCGGGCGTCGAGTCGCTGTAATCAACATCGGTCAACATCCCAGCGCCGTTATAGGTGAGCTGCGCATAGAGGCCGCGCGCATCGGTCGCCCTCTGGACCAGGTCGTTGGCCCAGTACAAATAGCTCACCGTCCCAGCCTCCGGCGTCGTCTGGCTCTGCACTCTTCCGTAACCGTCGTACGAGAACGTGCGATCCTGATGCGCCGCGCCGCTGTTGTAATGCGCGATGGTTGTCAAGAGGTTGCGGGCGTTGTAGCTGTAGACGGCTTTGCTGTATGTCGCTCCCGCCATGGTCAGGTTGTGCGCTTCGGCCAGGCGTCCGAGGAAATCATAAACGACCTTGCGCTTCCTGCCCCGCTCGTCGGTTGTCGTGACGGTCGAACTGCCCGCGCAACCACAGCCGGTGTAGCTGTATTGCACGGTGTGGGCGTCCGGGCGCGTGACAAGCGTCGGGCGGTCGAGCGCGTCGAAGGTGGTCGTGGTGTAGAGCCAGCCGTAGGTGTGATCCTCCTCCCACGCGGGGTAATTGGTCGAAAGACCGCCGTCGGCTGCCGTCAGGTTCGAGGCAGAGGTCGTGCGCCCTACTGAGTCGTAGGCGAACCTCTGAATCGTATATTTGCCAGCCACGCCATCCAGGTGGTCGCCGCCGTTCCAGCGGGTCTGCCCGGCTCCGTCGTAAGCGACGAAATCGTACCGGTTGTTGTACGCGTCAATCTGGGTGTAGGTGGCGACGGCGATCCAGTTGTCCCAATAGGTGCGCGCTACCGCGCCGCCGTGACCCGCGGGCTGGGTGATTGAAGTCACCCGGCCCACGTTGTCATAAATGGTATGAATAGGTCAGAGTGAGGCGCTCGGTGTTCCTTGAAGCTCTAACTGCGGGAGAGGGCTTGCCAGATAGGCCTGCTGGCGAGTATCTCTCTCCGAGGGCAACGGGATGCCGCAG
>Ga0187894_10004827_pt1 | contig 14156 bp, 14 predicted proteins | sample GBC1701081metaG_FD_136650 | JGI IMG/M metagenome (GOLD analysis project Ga0187894, IMG submission 136650) | White microbial mat communities from a lava cave in the Kipuka Kanohina Cave System on the Island of Hawaii, USA - GBC170108-1 metaG ...
GAGCTCTCGCGCACGCTCGGCCTGATGGAGCCGCGCTTCAAGGACGGCATCCGCGTCGAGCGCGAGCTCGGCGCGCTGCCACCGGTGCGCTGCTACCCGGCACAGCTCAATCAGGTCTTCATGAATCTGGTGATGAACGCTTGCGACGCGCTCGGCGGCGGCGGCGAGGTGCGCGTCAAGAGCGAGGCCACCGAGCACGGCGTGCGCATCTCGATCTCCGACGACGGCCCGGGCATCCCGCCGGCGATCCGCTCGCGCATCTTCGAGCCGTTCTACACGACCAAGCCCGCTGGGCAGGGCACGGGCCTGGGCCTCTCGATCTCGCACGGCATCGTCGAGCGCCACGGCGGCGAGCTCACGTTCGATTGCCCGCCCGAAGGCGGTACGACTTTCCGCATCGATCTGCCGCTCGTCGCGAAGCCGCCGGCGGAGAACGAGCCGGAAGCCGAGGCGGGGGCTGCGTGAGGTAGCGTGCAGCTCCGAGAACGAAGGAGCACGGCATGCGCCTCGGCTTGAATCTCGGCTACTCCGGCGCGGAAGCGAGCATCGACGTCGAGAAAGCGAAACGCGCGGAGGCGCTCGGCTTCGATTCGCTCTGGAGCGCCGAGGCCTACGGCTCCGACGCCGTAACACCTCTCGCCTATCTCGCGGCGCTGACCAGCCGGATCAAGCTCGGCACCGCGATCATGCAGATGCCTGGGCGCACGCCCGCGATGACGGCGATGACCGCGATGACGCTCGACGCGCTCTCCGCTGGGCGCTTCATCCTCGGCCTCGGTCCTTCGGGGCCGCAGGTGGTCGAGGGTTGGCACGGTGTGCCCTACGGAAAGCCGCTCACGCGCACCAAGGAGTACGTCGCGATCGTGCGTCAGATCCTCGCGCGCGAGAAGCCGCTGGTGCATTCGGGCGAGCACTACCAGATCCCTAACACTGCGCCGGGAACGACCGGGCTCGGCAAGCCGCTGAAGAGCATCCTGCACGGCCGCAAGGACATGCCGATCTTCACGGCGTCGATCGGCCCCGCGGGCATCGAGACCAGCGCGGAGGTCGCCGACGGCTTGATCCCCGTTTGGATGAGCCCGGAGCGCATGGATCTGATGAAGCCCTCGCTCGAGAAGGGTTTCGCGCGCAGCGGCGGCCGTAACAATCTCGGCAGCTTTCGCATCGCGCCATTCGTGACGGTGGTGATCGGCGACGATCTCGCGAAGTGCCGCATGCCGGTGAAGGGCTTCCTCGCGCTCTACGTCGGCGGCATGGGCGCGCGCGGCAAGAATTTCTACAACGACTACGCGAAGCGGCTCGGCTACGAGGAAGCGGCCGAGAAGATCCAGGACCTCTTCCTCGACGGGAAGAAGATGGAGGCGATGGCGGCGGTGCCCGACGAACTGGTCGACGAGATCGCGCTGATCGGCCCGAAAGAGCGCGTGATCGAGCGGCTCTCGGTCTGGAAGAAGTCGGGCGTCACCGACCTGATCGCGGGCGCGGGCCAGGTCGAAGCGCTCGAGGTGCTCGCGCGAGGGGCGCTCTAGCGCGAGCGGCTCTGCCTAATCGGTCTCTTCCTCGAGCGCTTCGAGCGCAGTCTGCTCTTGCTCGGCTTGCTTCGCGAGCGCGGCGAGCACCTGCTCCGCGAGCTGCGAAGCCAGCTTCTTGACCGCGAAGCGATCGAGGCTGTTGCTGACGACCGGCACTTCGTTCTCGAACGAAGCCACCAGGCCGACACGCGTCGCGCCCGCGGCGCCGGGCTCGCGCCCGATCGCAAAGCGAGCCTCGAGAGCGAAGAGGCCGAGGCGAAGCCGTACTCGCGCGCGCCCGGGTCGTGCTTCGATCAGGCGCGCTTCGCCATTCACTGGCAGGCGGTTCAGGCGCGAGCGGAAGCGCAGCGGACTCATCAGGACGAAAACGGCGGGTGGCGCGTCGATCCAGCCCTCGTGATTGGGCAGCCACTGCGCCGCGGCAGCGGGGCTCATCAGCACGCGCCACACACAGCGCGGGCTCGCGGCCACTTTTGCGGTGAGGGCGAGAGTGAGCAGCGCCCGATCCCTTCCGTCCGCTCACTTCTAACGACTGTGCTGTCGACCACCAGAGATCGGAGTGCGCGAGCAGCAAGAGAATTTGCGCAGCCTGAGTGAAACGACGGAGTCGGCTTGCTTCGCGCGCCAGCGCGCGGCGCCTTCGGTCAATGCAGCCCGCGCAACCTCGCGAGCGCGTCGGCGATGTCGCTCGCACTCACGTCGAGGTGTGTCACGGCGCGCACCCAGTGAGCATCGCGCGCGCCCATCAGCACGCCGCGCGCGCGGGCATCGGCGCTGAAGCGCGCGGAGCCCCCAGTCTTCACCAGCACGATGTTGGTCTCGGGTGAGTTGGTCTCGAAGCCGAGTGCGCTGAGGCCGGCGGCGAGCTTACGCGCGTTCGCGTGGTCGTCGCGCAGACGCTCGACGTGATGCTCGAGCGCGTGCAGGCCGGCGGCGGCGAGCACACCTGCCTGACGCATGCCGCCGCCGAGCTGTTTGCGCGCGCGCCGCAGCTTCGCGACGAGCGCCTGAGAGCTCGCGACCAGCGAGCCGACGGGCGCGCCGAGCCCCTTCGAGAGGCACACCGAGACCGTGTCGAACGGCGCAGCCAGCTCCGCCGGAGAACGGCCGCTCGCGACGGCCGCGTTCCAGAGCCGTGCGCCGTCGAGGTGAAGCGCGAGCTTCGCCTCGCGCGCCGCGGTGACCACGCCCGCGAGCGTCTCAGCGGGGAAGATCGTGCCGCCCGCCACATTGTGCGTGTTCTCGATCGCGACCAGCGCGGCGGGTGCGAAGTGTGGGTCGTCCGGCGGCAGCGCTGCGCGCAGCGCATCCGCATCGAACACCCCGCCCTCGCCGAGCGTGTGAATGTGCAGGCCCGAAAGCGCTGCTGCCGCGCCGCCTTCGTACTTCAAGATGTGGCAGTCGCGGCTCGCGAGCACGATCTCCCCCGCTCGCGCATGCACGCGCAGCGACGCTTGATTGGACATCGTGCCCGACGGAAAGAACAGCGCCGCCTCTTTGCCGAGCAGCGCAGCGACGCGCTCCTGCAGGGCGTTCACGCTCGGGTCCTCGCCGTACACGTCGTCGCCGACCGGCGCCTTCGCCATCGCTTCGCGCATCGCGGGGGTCGGCTTGGTGACGGTGTCGCTGCGCAGGTCGATCGTTCGCATGCGCGCCAGCATAACCACGCACGAAACCCTCGTTTCGCGAAACCCCTGAATTCGTGCTCCCCAGGCCGATTTGCCGCATTTCCCGCTTGACTCTTCCGCGCGGACCTTCAAACATCCGCGCCGCGGCGCGCCTGGCTTCGTCGGAGGGATGGAGCGGGGCGCCGGGTTTCCAACGATGACCGGGCGAAAGACGACTCGCGGCCTCGCCGTGAGCAGCTCGGCGGTGGGAGGTTCTCATGGCAGCGAAGAAGAAGGCGGCGAAGGCCGGCGGCGAACTGATCATCTCGAAGTCGCGCACGAAGGCTGCAGCGAAGAGCTGCAACGTGGGCGGCGAGTTCTACGGCGCGCTCGACGCCGCAGTGCGCAAGATGATCGCCGCAGCCGAAGCGCGCGCGACGGGCAACAAGCGCAAGACGCTGAAGGCCGTCGATCTCTAGAGCAAGCGCCGCCTCGGCGCGCACGGCGAGCCGAAGGCGGGCGCAGTCGAACAGCGGCCTGGGTGTTAGGGAGCGAGGCCCGCGATCGGCCCTGATCCTGTAACCGCTGAGTCGCACTGCCAATCACGAGGGCCCGCGAGAGCGATCTCGCGGGCCTTTCGTATTCGAAGCTACGCACCCTGATGCGAGCTTTGCTTCAGTGCGAAGAAGCCTCGTCCTCTTCGCCGATGGCTGGCGCTGCGCTCTTCGGCGCCGCGAGCAGCTGCTCGCGCATTGCCAGCTGATGGCCGACGCGGAACAGCCGTTCCAGCGTCGCGCGCCGTAGTACCTCGGGCAGCGGCAGCGCGTTCGCCTGCGCGACGTGCTCGAGGCCGCGGCTCGCGAGCCGCGCGGCCTTCTCGAGCGCGATCGGCAGCGATTCAGCGTCGCCGAGCGGCAGCTCGTCCGCCATCGCTACACGATTCGCGAGCGCCATGAATGCGAACGCATGCGGCCGGCGCTCTTCTTCGGACAGCTGCGCGAGCGCGCGAAACAACGCGAGCTCCTGATCGCGAGAGATCGGCAGGCTCGGCATCCAGACGGGCAGCACCCACTCGCCGACGGGGTGATACTCGTCCGCCTTGGCGAGCACGCCTAACTGATCCGGCTTCACGAAGGCGTAGATCCGCTTGGCGTCCTCGAAGGGCGGGAAGCCGAGATCCTGCAATCGCCCGTCGCGCCAGCGCAGCGCCCACTCCTCGGAATCGGACTCCAGCTCCCACTGCGCGCCCTGCAGCAGGCGGTAGTAGACCCAATAATCATTCTCGAACAGAGTGCGCAGGAACGTCGTGAGATCCGCAAAGTCGTCGTCGTCGCGCAGCGGCTCCAGGTAGAAGACGCCGTCGAGCGTGTGCGCGGGCGAGGGCGGCTCCCAGGAATCGTCGCCGCTCGGCTTCAGCGTCACGCGCGCCCGCGCGCGCACCTCGATCACGAGCAGCTCCATGTCGAGCGCATGCGCGGTGCGCAGCAGCGTCGGCTCGCCGGCGTCCGCGAGAGCGGCGAGCCACTCGTCGAGCTTGCCGCGCTCCGGAGCGCCTGCGCTCCACGCATCGAGGTCGAGGCAAGCGACGATCTGCTCCTCGGTCGCGTGCTCCAGCAGCCAGCCCGAATCGTGCAGGCCGATCGCCCTTGCCGTGAAGCACAGCTCCGCGGGCGGCAGCAGCGGAATCAGCGCCTCGGGCAGCGGGGCGAGCTCGAGCAGCTCGGCGCGTCGCGCCGCCGGCGCCTCGCAGACCAGCGCGAGCTGCGCGTCCAGCTCGAGCGCGGCGAGCGCGCGCTTGGCTGCGGCGCGATCGCGTCGCGCGAGCTCGAGCAGCTCGCGCGCCTGCGGCAAGAGGGCCGGCTTGAACATCCGCTGCGCAAGGTAACGCGGCCACGGTCTTGTAGGCTGCGCCGCTCGCGGAGGTCGGGTGCGCCACGCCGCTCGCAAGTTGTTGATGTCCGTGGCGGTGCTCTTCGTCGCGGGCGCCGTCTGGCACACCAGCGATCGCGGCCTCTCGCGGAGCGCTGCGCTGCGCGATGCGGTGCTCGATCTCGATTCGCGGATCGCGCTTCGCGCGCGGCGCAAGTGTGAGCCGCGCGTCGCATCCTTCGAGCCGATCGGCGCTGGCGGTGCGCCGCGCCTCGATGCCGACGCGCGCTTCGTGTGGTTCGAGACCACAGGCAACGATGGGCATCGCCAGATCGCTCGCTTCGAGCGCGCGACGAAAAAGCTGCAGTGCCTCAGCTGCGGCGAGCCCGGCGACAACCGGCGCCCCGCGCCTCACCCGAGCGCGCGCGCCGTGCTGTTCGACACGGATCGCTTCGCAGCTGCGGCGCGTCCATTCGATCGCGAGCTGATGGTGCTGATTACCGACGGCCCGCCACGGCCGTCGCGACGTCTCACCTGGGACGCTGCGCGCGACACGCATGCGCTCTACGACCCGAGCGGTCTCGGCATCGTGTGGTCGCGCTTCGCATTCGCCGGCCGCGCGCTCCGCGCGCCATTGAAGCTCGGCCACGGCAGCCTCGCGCTCGGCCGCGGTGAACTGCTCGCGCGCGGAGGGTTCGCTGCGGTGCGACCGCTCGCTTGGTCGGCAGATGCGCGCTCGCTGGCGCTCGCCGGCGGCTTCTCGTTCGCACCGTGGGCGCTGCTCGCCGATTTCGCGATCGACGCACCTGCGCGCGCACTGCCCGCTGCGAGCGCGTTCGACGCGAGCGTCTCCTACTCGGCCGACGGCTCTTTGCTTGCGCGCACCGAGCGCGACGGCGCCGCGACGCGGCTCTGGCTCGGCGACACGCGCGGCCAGCCGACCGAGATCGCGCTCGCATCGCTCGGAGCTTGGGGCGCGCCCAACGGAATCGCGCTCGCGCCGGCGGGCGACGGCTTTGCGCTCGCGCAGCGCCGCGGCGCCGAGGAACGCCTCGTGTGGGCGCAGCTGGCCTGCCAGCCCGAACGGAGCGAGCGAGTCGGCGCGACGCAGTAGTTGCCGGGCGCGCCGGCTTTCAGCTCACTCAGGCACCTTTGTCTGCGCGGTATTTCGCCCAGCGCTTCTTCGCAGCGCGAGAGATCGCTGCCCGCGCAGCGGGGCTCAGCTTCCGTCGCTTGCCTTTCGCCTTCGCAGCGCCGCCTCCGCGAACACCGCTCAAGCTCGCGATCCGATCCCGCAGATCACTCAGGTCTCGGGCGAGCCGGGTCTCTTCGCTTCTCAGGTCGCGCAGCGCTCGCGCGACGGACGCCTGCCAACTCATTCGTTGCACCTCCAGACGAGGAGACTTGCATGGAGTGGGTTGCTCTGTCGAGTGGAAAGGCGCATCTCAGTCGAATGGAAGCCGGAGTCACTGACCCGGCGACGTGGCTATCGTTCAGGTCGATGGCGTCGAATATCCGAGAGATACGGGGCGCATTTCAGACCCACTCGCCGCTGCTGCTCGAGGGTGCCGCGAGGGCTGCAGTCGCGGTCGTACTGCGCGAACGCGAGCACGGGCCGGAGGTGCTGCTGATCGAACGCGCGGAGGTCGAGGGCGACCCGTGGAGCGGTCACATGGCGTTCCCCGGAGGTCGACTCGATGCGCAGGAGACAGTCGAGCAGGCGGCGCGCCGTGAGACCCAGGAGGAGGTCGGCCTCTCGCTCCAAGACGCGGAACCGCTAGGCCGCCTCGACGACCTGACAGGTCGCCGCTCGGCGTCCTCGGGGCTCGTGATCTCCGCATTCGTTTTCGAGCACCATGGTGAGACTGCTCTGACCTACCAGGCTGCCGAGGTACGGGAAGCCTTGTGGGTCCCGATCTCGCTTCTCTCTGCGCCCGACCGCCACATTCACCGGCCCTTCCGCGGCACCGGTGGCATGGCGTTCCCCGGCATCGTCGTCGGCGATCCGGAGCGCCACATCGTCTGGGGATTGACTTACCGCTTCCTGGAAGTCTTCCACCGCGTCGTCGGCCGGCCGTTCCCTAACCGGTGGGGTGCGATCGAAGAGCTGGTGAGATGATCCCGTGCTCGGACGTCACTGCGCCGGCATCACGGCCAAGTCGAGCACCAGGCGGTCCGCCTCCTTGTCGAGCGCCTCGCGCAGTGCGCGCACGTCGCAGGCGTCGGGAACCTCGGCCTTGAGCAGCAGCTCGTAGTGCGGCGAGCCGCCCGGCCCCGGCTTCGCGCGAGTCGCCAGGTCGACGATGTTGACGCCGTGCTCGGCGAGCACGCCGCAGATCGAAGCGACGATGCCCGCCTTGTCCTCGCCCGCGGCCTCCACGCGATAGAGGCGCGTGCCGGGCGCGGGCACGCCGGGGCGCGGTCCGTCGTCGAGATTTCGTAACAAGATCGTGAGGCCGTGCTCGCGCTCGAGACGCTTCGCGCCGACGGTGAGCGAGTCCGCGCTCTTCGCGGTCGTCGACGAGCACAAGAGGATCACGGCGAAGTCGCTGCCGAGGATCGTCATGCGCGAATCCTCGAGGTTCGCGTCGGATTCGAGCACGAGCCGCGCGAGCTCGGACACGAGTCCCGGTCGGTCGCGGCCGATCGCGGAGAGAATGAACCAACGGCGCATGCTGAACCCTCCGGAGCGATAGGCGCGAGGCTACCGCGCGCGCTCGTCTCCGGTTGCGCGGGTCGGCTGGCCGGGCTCGTGGCCGCTGCACGTGCGCACCGGCAGCGGCGGATAGCGGCGGAAGCGCGGGTCACTGTCCGCTCGCGCGCAACGCCAGAACGTGCTGCCGCGCTTGCCGTGCTGAACGCGTGCATGCGCGCATGCGGCGCACAGGCCGACGCTGGCGTCATCCGCTGCAGTCGGCGTCATGCCGACTGCTTCGCGAACTCGCCGGCGCGCCGCAACTGACCACGGCCACGCGCCCGCTTAGAATGCGCGGCGATGACGAGAGCTCAGCTCGGAAATCCGGACCGAGCCGGATGTGCCTGGCGACAGGAGGGCCTTCGAGATGGGCTCTGGTGACGGCTCCGCGCCCGACGTCTCGCAGCGCCTCGCGCGCGTGCTCGCGCTCGCGGAGAGATGGCTCGCAGCGCGCGTCGCGCAGGTTCCCAGCGCCGACGTGTTCACGCGCCAGCTCGCGTTCCGCTGGGAGAGCGCGCACGATGGGCGCGCGGGCCGCTTGGTCGCGATCCCCGATCCTGCGCTGCACGATCTCGACGACCTGCTCGGCGTCGACCGCGCGCTCGCGAAGCTGGTGCGCAACACCGAACAGTTCGTCGCCGGCCTGCCCTCGAATCACGTGCTGCTCTACGGCGAGCGCGGCACCGGAAAATCCTCCGCAGTGCGCGGGCTGTTAGGCCGATTCGCGCCGCGCGGACTGCGCATCGTCGAGGTGCACAAGTCGGATCTGATGCAGCTGCCCGACGTACTCGCGGCGCTGCGTGGCGCGCCGTTCCGTTTCCTGCTGTTCTGCGACGACCTCTCGTTCGACGAGGGCGAGAGCGGCTATCGCGAGCTGAAGGCGGCGCTCGAAGGCAGCCTCGAGGCGCCGCCCGAGAACGTGCGGATCGTGGCGACCAGCAACCGGCGTCACCTGCTGCCTGAGAAGCGTTCAGAGAATCGACAAGTGCGCGTCGACGAGGATGGGGAGCTGCGGCTCGGCGAGGCGATCGACGAGAAGCTCGCGCTTTCCGATCGCTTCGGTCTCGTGCTCGGGTTCTTCGGCTTCGATCAGGAAACGTACCTGCGCATCGTCGCCCACCTCGCGCGCAAGGCGGGCGCGCCGTTCGACGACGGCGTGCGCGAGGACGCGCTGCGCTGGGCGCTCGATCGCTCCTCGCGCTCGGGCCGCACCGCGCGCCAGTTCGTCGCCGATCTCGCCGGGCGGCTCGCGCTCGAGCGCGCGCGGTGAACGCGCTACGCGGCTGGGCGAGCGCGCCCGTCGCCGCCAGGGCGGCGCTCCTCGCCGCAGCGGCGCTGGCCGCTCCGGCGAGCGCTGCCCCGCGCGCCACGGAAGGCGAATACGCGAGCGAGTCGATCGCGCAGTTCGAGACACGCGCGCTGGCCGCCGCGCCGCACCACTCCGGCGACGCGGCCTCGCAGCCGACCGACGAAGCGACCCCGGCTCCGGCAGGCGATGCCGACCCGCCCGGCGATCTCGAGTCGATCGACGATTCCTGGCTCGACGAGGACGACCTCGGGTCGGACCCGGCGGAGCGCGATCATGCACCGCGCTGGAACCGCCGCGTGTTCGCGTTCAACGAGAACTTTCTGCGCTGGGTGATGCGCCCGATCTCGCGCGGTTATCAGGCAATCACGCCCGAGTTCGTGCGCGAGATGATCGTGCGCGGGTTCGACAACCTCGAGAGCCCGGTGATCCTCGCCAACGACCTGATGCAGCTCGACGCCTGCCGCGCCGGGCGCACGCTCGGCCGCTTCGCGCTGAACTCGACCGCCGGCCTGCTCGGCTTCTTCGACGTCGCGAGCGAGATGGGCATCGAGCGCCACGACACCGACTTCGGAGAAACGCTCGGCCGCTTCGGTGTGCGCAGCGGCTCCTTCTTCATGCTGCCGATCTTGGGCCCGTCGACCGCCCGCGACACGTTCGGCGAGGTGGTCGATACCGCGCTGCGCCCCGAAGTCTGGCTGCTCGGCGGCTTCCCGCGCCTCGCGGTCACCGGCAGCGACGGCCTCTCGACCTACGACATCCAGGCCGAGCGCCTCGACGCGCTGCGCGAGACGTCCGTCGATTTCTACGCCGCGCTGCGCAGCGCCTACTTGATGGATCGCGATGCTCGGGTCGAAGATCTGCGCGCGGCCGGTCGCTGTGGGACTCGACGCAAGCGGCCAGGCGAGTAGCCGCGGGGCTCGGGCGCGGAGCGCAGCCGCGTCTAGCTCAATCTGCCGTCCGGCTCGCCGGCACGAGGCTGCGCGTCTGCAACGTCGTGACGAGCTTCTCGAAGCCGTCGCGCTCGAGCACCGAGCTGTACTCGCTTCGGCGCAGCGCGAGCTCGCTGACGGTGCCGTTCAGGAAGATGTCCATCACGCGCCAACCGCCGGCGCCCGGACGCATGCGGTAGTCGATCGCGACCGGCGCGTCGTTCGCGCGCTTCAGCTTCGTGCGCACCAGCGCGGTGCCGGCGGGCGCAACCTGGACGGCGCCGACTTCGAACTGGAGGCCGGTGTTCTCGTCGAACTGCTGCGCGTAGGTCTTCAGCGTCAGCGCCGAGAACGCGCCGATCCAGCGTTTTTGATCGGCGGCGGGCAGCGAACGCCAATGGCGCCCTAACACCTTGGCCGCCATCAGTGGCAGGTCGAACGCACGGCCGAGGGCCGGCTCGAGCTGCGCGCGGCGCTCCTCGTAGCCGAGCGAATCGCCGGCTTTCATCGACGCGTCGAGCGCGGCGTAGAACGACTCGATCGGCTCCTTCGCAGAACCGATCGCCGGATTCGAGGTCCCTGGCTCCGCGAGAGCCTGAGAAGCGGCGAGCAAGATCAGCCCGAGCAGCGAGAGCAGAGTCCGTCGCATGGGCGCGCACCTTAGACGACGACGGGCCGTTGCGCGGCGCCCCTCAGTCTGCCTTGCGCCAGACGAACGTCCGGCTGAGCGCGAAGTTCCAGACGGCGCCGACGAGCGTTCCGGCGAGGCCCGACAGCAGCCAGCCTTCGCGCTGGAGGAACAGCGCCGCGGCGATGCCGACGTTTGCGAGCGCGCCCACGCTGCAAGCCAGCACGAACGTCACGAGCCCCAGCAGCCAGCGTGCGCCGCGCAGCCGCTGATCGCGATACGTGATCCAATTATTGAGCGTGAAGTTCAGAGCCATCGCCACGATCGCCGCAGCCGACTGCGCCGCGACGAAGGAAACGCCGAAGCCGCGAAACAGCAGCGCGAGCACGCCGAGATGCGCGAGCACGCCGAGGCCGCCGATCGCACAGAACACCAGGAAGCGGGTCGGCAGGAACCTGCCTGCGGTTTTGTCGACGAGCAGCATCGCGAAATCCCACGCGACGCGTTCGTCGAGCTTGCTCTCGCCTGCGACGCGCGGGCGAAACTGGATCGGGATCTCGACGATTCTCAGCGGCGGGCCGCGCGTGGCGATCAGGTCGAGCAGAATCTTGAAGCCGATCGACGAGAGCCCACGCACGCGCGCCATGAAGACGTCGCGTCGCATCAGGAAGAATCCACTCAGCGGATCCGCGACGCCCTTCGCGACCCAATGGCTCGCGCGCGTCGCGAAGCGGCTGAGCCGGCGCCGCTGGCTGTCCCATGCTCCGGTCGAGCCTCCCGCGACGTAACGGCTGCCGATCGCGAGGTCGGCCTCTCCGCCGCGCAACGCTTCGAGCATTCGCGGCAGCGCTGTCTCGTCGTGCTGGAGATCCGCGTCCATCACGGCGATGAAGGTTGCGCTCGAAGCCAGCGCGCCCTCGATGCACGCGGACGAGAGGCCGCGCCGGCCGATGCGCTGCATGCAGCGCACGCGCGGATCGCGCTGCGCGAGCGCGCGTACCGCGTCGGCGGTGCCGTCGGGCGAGTCGTCATCGACGACGATCGCCTCCCAAGAGATCCCCCCGAGCACAGCTTCGAGCCGGGCGAGGAGTGGAGCGACGTTCTCGCGCTCGCAATAAGTCGGCAGGACGACCGAGAGCTCGAGCGTGTCTCGCTGCGCCATCGCGCCGCTCAATAGCGCGAGCCGAGCGGCGCGCTACGAGACCGACTCACGAACGCGATCAGCGCACGCAGAGGCTTCGGCGCGCAAGGAGACCCCTGCTCGACTCCGCTCGCCAATCCGCGTCGCTTGCAGCTCAGGCATTCACTCGCCGAGCACGAACGCGGAGACCGCGCGGTTGAAGCCTTCCGGGTTGTCGGTCATTACGGAGTGCGCGGCCTGCGGCACCACGGCGAGCGTGCCCTTCGCGAGCACCTCGTCGACCATTTTGTCCGCGACCTCCGGCGACATCACGTCGCTCGCTGCGCCGCGCACCACGAGCGTCGGGCACGGAATCTTCGCGAGCGCCTCCCAGAGCCGCTGGGTCGTCTCGCGCTCGCGCGCGAGCGCATCGGCCTCGCTCTCGGGGCGGCGCCCTGCCATGAACCTGGGATCGAGCTTGCGTTCGAAGCGCCCGTCGCCGCGCGCCTTCAGCTCGTGCTTCGCCATCCGCGCGAGTGCGTCGGGCCGGCCGGCGGGAAAGTTGTGCGCGAGCAGGCGCTGGTACTCGGCGATCGACGCGAGCGAGCCGTCGCCGCGCGCTTCGGCCTCCTGCCGGATGCGCGTCGTGCCGCGCGCGTCGAACTCGGGCGCGCTGTCGACGATCACGAGCCCCGCGATGCGTTCGGGATGCTTGCCGGCGAACAGCATCGAGGTGCGCCCGCCCAATGAATGGCCGACCAGCACGAGGCGCTGGATGCCGAGCGCAGTTGTTACGGCCTCCAGATCGGCGACCAGGAAGTCGTAGTCGTAGCGCAGCTCGGGATCGTGCGAGGAGTCGCCATGGCCGCGCTGGTCGATCGCGATCACGCGATAGTGCGGCGCCACCAGCGGCGCGAAATCGTCCCAGATATGCGCCTCGTTGCCGAACCCATGCACCAGCACCATCGGCACACCCTCGTTGCTCCACTCGAGGCCGTGGATCCGGTTGCCATCGGCGCCTTCGACGAAAAAATCGCGGGGCTGCATCAGCGCACGTTACCCCGCACACGCTGCGGCGCGCCTGGGGCGCGGGACGCGCCCATCTCTCGCTGCAGCCGACATTGATCGCGGACTCAATCGAACCGCAATCTCGCATCGACTCACTGCTAGCTTGCGGTCGCATTGTTCGGGAGAACGCGATGCCCGCGATCGAGACGACGCCGGAGCTGGTGCGGCGCAGCTATGCGACGGTGGAGGCCAACCTCGCGAGCGTGCGCAAACGCCTCGGCCGCCCGCTGACTTATGCGGAGAAGGTGCTGCTCGGGCATCTCACGCATCCCGAGAAGCAGGAGCTCGAAGCCGGCAAGTCGTACCTCGAGCTGAGCCCCGATCGCGTCGCGATGCAGGACGCCACCGCGCAGATGGCGATCCTGCAGTTCATCTCGTCGGGGCGGGAAGAGACCGCGGTGCCCTCGACGGTGCATTGCGACCACCTGATCCAGGCGCATCAGGGCGCGGCGAAGGACATGGCCACCTCGAACGTCACGAACCGCGAGGTGTTCGACTTCCTGCGCACGGCGTCGGCGCGCTACGGCATCGGCTTCTGGGGCCCCGGTGCGGGCATCATCCATCAGGTCGTGCTCGAAAAGTACGCGTTCCCGGGCGGCATGATGATCGGCACCGACTCGCACACGCCGAATGCAGGCGGCCTGGGCATGTTCGCGTGCGGCGTCGGAGGCGCGGACGCGGTCGACGTGATGGCCGGCTTTCCGTGGGAGGTGCTCTATCCGCGGCTGGTCGGCGTGCGCCTAACAGGCGCGCTGAGCGGATGGGCCGCGCCGAAGGACGTGATCCTGAAGGTGTGCTCGCTGCTCACGGTGAAGGGCGGCACGAACCGGATCGTCGAGTACTTCGGCCCCGGCACCCGCTCTCTCTCGTGCACCGGCAAGGGCACGATCACGAACATGGGCGCCGAGCTCGGCGCGACCACCTCGATCTTCCCGTACGACGAGCGCATGGCGATCTACCTGAAGTCGACCGGGCGTGAGGAGCTCGCGGAGCTGGCGACGAAGCACGCGGAGCTGCTCGCGTCGGATCCCGAGGTCGAGAGCAATCCTGAGAAGTTCTACGACGAGATCGTCGAGATCGACCTCTCGCGGCTCGAGCCGCACATCGTCGGCCCGCATACGCCCGACCTCGCGCGCCCGATCTCGCAGATGGGCAGCGACGTCGCGAAGCACGGCTACCCGGCGCAGCTCTCGTCGGCGCTGATCGGCAGCTGCACGAACTCCTCGTACGAGGATCTCTCGCGCGCGGCCGACGTCGCGCGCCAAGCGGCCGCGCACGGCGTGAAAGCGAAGTGCACGCTCTGGGTCTCGCCCGGCTCGGAGCAGATCCACCAGACGATCCAGCGCGACGGACAGATGGCGGAGCTCGAGGCGATCGGCGCGACCGTGCTCGCGAACGC